>Ga0316192_10000182_pt1 | contig 44217 bp, 44 predicted proteins | sample MerIslwburrow_MG_FD_204931 | JGI IMG/M metagenome (GOLD analysis project Ga0316192, IMG submission 204931) | Coastal sediment microbial communities from Maine, United States - Merrow Island worm burrow | ecosystem: Environmental > Aquatic > Marine > Coastal > Sediment | place: USA: Maine...
CGGAAGATCAAGCGGTCACCCGGCCAATCGGACCCCATGGCCAGTGCCTGGATCGAGACGACAGAAGCTTGCAGGCCCGCATTTCCTGCCATGGACATTACGACCGGTATAAAGGCTGCCAGAATCGCTGCCTTTGCGAGTTCATCTTCATAAGAGCCGATAATCAAGGCGGCTATAGTTGCGCCGATAAAGCCCGCCAAGAGCCAGGGCGAACGGTTGCGGACGATCTGTGGCACCGAATCGGTGGGACGTGTGTCTTGGTGCACACCGCCGAGCTTCAGCATATCCTCCGCCGCTTCCTCGGCGATCACGCGTTCAAGCATTTTCGTTGTGATCTGTCCGATCAGGCGCTGGTCCTGGTCGACGACGGGGAGGCTCTTGAACCCGCTTCCCTTGGCCGCCAGGGCGGCCTCCTCCTGATCCGTAGAGGCGGACACAATCGGGAAGTCTTCCACCATGATGTCTTTTGAGCGGCGTGCTCGGGTGTGCCAGGAGCAAGGCTCGCGGTTTGAAGGCGCCAATCGGCCGGTCTTGGCTGTCGATCACAAACACCGTATCGACCGAACCAATCATGTCCGAGGCACTCTGAAGGGCCGCGACAGCTTCGGCTGCGGAGCGCTCAGGCTGGAGCGCCACAAGGTGCCGCTGCATGATCTCGCCTGCGCTCTCCCTGTCAAAGGCCCGAGATGCCTGGATTCTCTCGAATTTCTTGAGGTCGGGCGCGAGGCAGTCTTGAACATCGTCGGGCAGATCCTGAAACGTCTCGAATGCACTCTCCGGCGACATGCCGAGGATGAGATCGCGCAGGCGCTCAATCGTCTTGTCTTGCGTGATCGCGGCGCGGTAGGACGGCCGGAGTTCGGACAACACCCGGGTCGAAGTCTTGTCCGGTAGGATATCGAGCAATTTTCGTGCAGCTTTGACGGGTAAGTTCACGAGGAGTTGGATGATGTCCTCTGGCGCCCATTGATGGAGGCTCGCCCGGACTGCGCTCTTGTCCTTGTCGCGGATCAGCTTCCGAAATGCTTGGACGGTCGCCGTGTTCGCTGCGCCCGCGCGTGCCGCCGAGGTGGAAATCCATTTCAAGCCTGGAGCGGGTTCGCTATCGAGCATCGGTCACCTCTGGAGAGCCCGTATCACGGGAACGAGCTGTGGCCTGTATCGGCTGACCGCGTTGGCAGAAGAGTCTGACTCACGGACAGCCGCAGGTCAACGCGCGACACTGAGGAAGCCCGCACACCTTTTAAATCTGAACTCGGTCAAACTCCCAATTGCCGTCGCACAGTTTGACGTGTTTGGTGTGACAGTTTGGTACGTTTTTCGGAGAGGCGGCGATTACGATGTACGCGCGAATGAGACCAATCTTCACAGCCATGATTGCGGCCTGGATGACGGTTTCGTCCGTGGGGCTGGCGGAGGCCTGCACCTATATCCGGCTCAAGGCCGAAGATGGCAGCTACGTCATCGGCCGGACCATGGAATGGGGCACGTTCGATCTCGACCCCGCACTCGCGATCGTGCCGCGCGGCCGCCCATTCTCAGCGATGAGGATGCCTGATGGGAAGAGCGGCGCGAGCTGGACGGCAAAATACGGCTTCGCAGGCATCAGTCTACTTGGCCGGCCTGCCTACGCCGATATCGTCAACGAGAAGGGGTTGACCGGCAATCTTCTCTATCTGCCGGGCTTCGCGGAATTCCAAACCTACGAACCGGCGGACGCGTCGAAATCAATCTCGCCCACGGACTTCTTGGCCTATTTCGTTAGTCAATTTGCCACTGTCGAGGAGGTGAAGGACGCACTCAACAGCGTCCGCGTGGTTCCCGTCGTGGAACCGGCGCTCGGATTTCCAGCCCCGGTGCACTATGTCCTCGCGGATCCCTCAGGCGCCGAGATCGTGGTCGAGTATGTCGAGGGCACGCTGACCTATTACACGAAGACAGTTGGGGTCATGACCAACTCGCCGCCCTATGACCGGCACCTAAACAATTTGCGCAATTATCTGAACTTGCGGGCGGTGGCGTGGCCCGAGGTAGATGTGGACGGGATCGATCTCACGCCGATCGGTGGGGGCTCTGGCATGTTGGGTCTTCCTGGCGACTTTACGCCCCCGTCCCGGTTCGTGCGCGCGGTTGCGCTCAGCCAAACCGCTCCGCCCACCAAAGGCGGCTACGATACCGTGCAGGAATTTTTCAACATTATGGACAGCTTCAACGTGCCGTTGCCGTTGGTCGGCGAGAAGAAAAACCCTGAAGGGATGAAGCCGCTCTGCTGCGCAACGTCGACCCAATACACGGTGGCCTTCGATCCGAGGAAGAAGATGATTTACTACCACACCGACGACAATAGGACGGTGCGGTCCATAAACCTCAGCGGTATCGACTACAGTGGGTTCGACAAGATCGTCACGCAGCCCCTGCGAACGGAAACCAATCCCATCATCGAAGACGTGCCGCCGAAGTTCTGAGCCACATCACGGGTTGGCATTGTCGCGGCGAGCAGAGCAAAACGCTTCAGGATGGCCAGAGGAAGAGAGGCTCGACCATCCAGAGAATTGCTTGATGAAAACGACTTAAAGAAAAACGATCTGATGAAAACGTCTGAATAAAATCGACGTGGCGAACGCTACTTGGCGACCATGTTCCTGATCAGGCCCGCTACGAGCGTGACGACGATACCGCCAACACCGCCGCCCGCGATATCACCGATCCAACCCTCAAGCATCTGACCGGCCATATTCCCGATCAACTGCCCCACAATGCCACCGCCGACAGCGCCAGCGATGGCGTTTCCAATAGAACCAAGCGAGTAGTTCTTGGCCGCGGCACCCGCAGCACTGCCACCGACCGCACCGGAAACCGCTTGAACCAAAAGACTTGTGAGATCCATTTCGAAATCCCTCCCTTTGCAACGAATCTCAAGTTCGGTGCTGCCATTTTAGGCAATAGAAGGAATCCGTACCAGCGGCGTTGTGATGGCTGCATTAGCCCCTAGTCGATACGACTGAATAGACGCACGGCGGCATACGCGAAAAGCGACACGAAAAACACGCAAGCAAGGGCCCCAAGCACGGCCAGCCCCAATGGCATGCGGTCCGCCTCGGCCACGCCTAGAAAATCGAACCCCTGCACAGCGACGATGCCGACCAGTACGATCCCGATCGCGAACACGGTCGCTGCGATCAACACCGCGAAACGGCGCACCTGACGGCGACGCTCAAGACGGCTGCTAAACATCGCGCGACGTGTCATGGCTGTTGTCTTTACTGTCAGTCAGCGCCAAGGAATGACGCGGGCAGAGATTTGGGAGCGATCACGTCGGGCCAGCACAGCGCGGCATCCGTCGATCTCAACGTTCGTTCCCCCCCCTGAGCGCTCCCTGGCGAACCGTGTGGACGGGCTCCGTCGTGGTCTCAGTGTGGTAGCCGTTCAGAGGCAAGGCAGCAAGGGCCGTGGTCCCCTGCCCGAGCGCGCCCCGTTCGCTGGCTGCACTCACCATGGAAACGCACATAAACAGCGTCCGTAGCCCTCAGCTGTGGCGCATTGCGTCGCTTGGTAAGTGGCAAAAATGCTGGAAAATGTACCCAGGAAGACGATGCCCGGGTCTGCGGCGGTAGACTTGGTGCGATGACCCTATCGTGCCGTGTTGCTGGACACGGTTTCGCATTCTCCAAATGTCGGCGTATCGTCATAGGTCAGGCAGGCAGCTTCAGAAGCCGCGGTGGGACCGAGCGCCATTGGCAAGGTGGGACCTTGCTCCGTCACACAACCCGCCAAAGCGAGGGGTGCTAGCACAATCAGCAACCATCTCATCGGTTCTCTCCCGTTGCAGACCGAAAAGGTCCCTTTCACCGGCTAGAAATATGGCTCTGAGATGAAATTACAAGGGGATACAGGGGCGAATGGGACGGCAGACCATCCTGGCTGCCGTACCCTTGCGAAGCCTTAAGCACTCGGATCTGCGTAGAAAATGTGGTTGCCGATGCGGGCGGTCAGTTCGAGAAACTGGGCCCAGCGCGGCTGCACATAGTCCGCGTGGTAGTGGGTCGCGGTCTCCAACGACGCGAGAACACGGTACTCGCTGACGTCATCGCCATTGGCAACATTGGCTAGCAGCCACGCCGCGTAGCCCCGCGCACGGTTCCAAACCTTGGAATTCGAGATCGTGTCTGGCTTGCCGTCACAGGCAAACGAGAATTGGCAACGGTTATGCATATGACGATTCTGATACACCACATCGCAAACCGTGGCCGGGTAATTCCCGCTATTGACCCGGTTGAGAATAACCCGGCCCACAGCCAACTGACCGCTCCAAGGCTCTCCCCGAGCCTCGAAGTAAATTCCCTCTGCCAAGCACCGCAGTGCTCGTGCGGAATCCGCATCGACCGACAGCGTGCGCGTGCTCTGCGACGCCAGTTCCATCGCAGCGTTTGAAACACCGCTACCTGCGGTTTCGACAGCTTCCGTTGTTTGCTTTTGCGCCGGCGCGCTCAAACTTGCGACCGCTTTTGCGGACGCTGAAATCCCAACCTCAGCGTTGTGCGCCGCAGCGAAGGCTATAAAACCGTCCGCTTTGTCCTTCGCATGAGCCAAAGGCGTGAATACAAGCAACGCAGAGACAAGTGTCGTCACGCGAATGCTGAAGAGTTCGTTAACTCCCATAGATATTCCTCACAGTTGTTATCACTGTGCGGGATGAACCCGCTCGAGGCCGGGCTTTTGCTGGAAAATTCTGTCGAAGGCAGGTTCAGCTTGTGACCAAAACGTGGTCACCTTGTAAAATAATGAGGCCGATTGTTTCAATTCAGAGTGTTTTTGCAGTGCAAAACACGCGTCCGACGTGCTTTTTAACGAAAGACAAGCAGATACACGCTGCCCAGCTAGCGCCAAAGGCGGAATGCAAAGCGCCATAACGCCTTGTTACTGTGTGTTTTTTTAGGTGATGCGCTTAAGCAGCTTCACCACGACTAACAAAATCACGGCGCCGATAAAGGCTGCGATGATGGAACCGAGAACGCCGCCGCCGATGGCCAGGGACAGCCCCAATTCGGGGAGTAAAAAGCCGGTGATCAGGGCACCGAGAATGCCCACAACAATATCGCCGACGAGGCTGAAACCAGTCCCCTCGACGACAAGCCCCGCGAGCCAGCCGGCGATAGCCCCGACAATCAACGTAATAATGAGTGCGGTCAGCATCATTCCCCCCTCTGATTGATAACGTCTTGTGACGCAAGTAACGCTCTAACACGGGTCGCGCGCATGCCGCCCCGACGACGTCTGAGAGCATGCATAGCGACCAGGGTCTTGAGTGCCATGTCGTTCGCGGCAGCTAGGGCTTCAGCACCAGCGGCAGCACCGTGCGGCCCGGCGGGAAACCCTCTCCGTCCGAGGGATCCTCGTCAAAGACTTCAAGATGCCCAATCTGCTGAACCGTGAGGTTGTATGGAATCGTGAAGGAAAAGGACCCCGGACCGTCGACGCCACCCCCTTGGGTATTGCCACTCGCCAGCACGGAGCCATCTCGCCCAACCAGCTTCCACTGCACATTGCTTTCGAAGCTGCGCGAGCACCCCATCACTTCGAAGCCGCTCTCGACACGCTCGCCCGCCTTGGGCGCTGTAGCGATCACAAACGCGGCCTCGTCGAATGCATCATCTTCATTGGCGCAATTTTCAGTCTCTTCTCCCTCGAAGAAATCACCCATAGCGAGGGCTGGACCTGCGGCTAGAAATGCCCCCGCTCCCATCCCTGCACCAACCAACATGGCTCTAATTGTCTGGTAGGTCATGGCATCCTCCTCACGTCATCGTTTTTTGCGCTTTGGGGTCGGGCCAGGCCTCAAGGCCCAATCCGACCCTACACCAGATCAATGCCTGACACCCCAACCGGTTCCAGGCCCAAGAAGCTGTCAGCATGGCCAAGGCCGCTCCAACATCAACTCCATACGCTAGAAAATCAGTGCACCGATGAAAACTCTGCCAGAACGACCTCAAGAACGGCCTTTGCCTTCCTGTAGAGCCCGGGAGATTCACTTTCACGAGGCCCGGCCACACAGATGGAAGTGGCCTCTAGAGAAATCAGAAAATGCCGCGTAAGACGACAAGCAGCGGGATCCTCGATATCAACGATGATAACCGGCTTGAGCAGGCTTTTCGCGTGAGCAACAGCTCGCTCCGAGCCTTTCGAGCAGCCAATGCCGTCGCGGTCTGTGAGCACAACGAGCCCACCGGAATCGCGCACATTCCAACCCGTGCGTTGTTCGGGGTTCGCGGACGGTGTTTCGCGCAAAGCTGGATAGTGAGCCAACAGTCCCGGGGGCTCGGGCATATCCTCGGCCCAGCCGCCCATGGGGCACCAGCCTTCATACGGCAGCCCGGCCGCGCGGGCCGCATCCAGCGCCGCTCGGTCGACGCCTGTTTGACCGCCGGAGACTATTGTCAGCATGAAATGAGCCCGCATCGAGTGGCGGCGCGCTCGATTACGTGACTTCCGAATGAGGCGCGGGCGGCTCGCCGGTCTTCTGGCCCGGCCGGAACATCTTCCAGTTCTTATAGAAGATTGTATTGGCCTGCTCCGCGATCACAGACACTCCGGCAATAAGCGGGTTCAGAAGGGCAGGAAAAGCTGTTGGCCGCATAATGTCCATGAACACGACATAGCGGCGCGCGTCATAATCATTCACCGAACGGTGGATCAGCGTGTCATCGAAAATATAGAGCGGGTTGTCACGCCAGAAGTGCTTTTCCGATCCGCATTGAATGTAGACCTTGTCGGTGTCGACAGGCGTCATGTTGTAAAGCACGCGCAAGGTGAGCCGGAGTGGCCCGTAGTGGAACGAGGTCGACTCCTTGCCCGAGAACACCGAGACAGCGATGGTCTTGACGTATTTGTAGTCGCGATTCAGCGCCGCGACCGAGTGATCCTTGCGCTTACCGTACCATTCATAGACGAACATGCCGCGCCGCCCGTCATCGAATGTCTGGTCAATATCGGCAAGAATCTCGTCCTTCTGGTCGCGGAAAACATCGAGGACGGAATCGACCTCGGCACGCCATTCAGGCGGCAGGTCCTCGATCTGATAGACGCCCTTGTTACGGTAGCAAAATAGATCGACGAACAGGTTGAACGGCGAAAGCAGCCACGTGGTGATCCCGTTCCCCATGAAGTAGCGGCGGAACACCAAGGCATCTCGGCGCTTGTTGCGCATGACATCGATGAGGCCGCAGGCCAGATAGAAGATCGTCAGCAACGGCACGAGGAAGAGGCCAAGGACGAGCGCCACCCCTGCGAGTGAAAACCGCCTGATCGTCTTCTTTGTCGCCCGTTCCATCACTTTCACCCTCGCCACGCCCAACCAACTACCGACCCCGAATTAAGCCTTTCGTGTGACGATGTCCAAAATCTCCGCGCCGATTGGGCTTTGCGCGCGCCCTGCCCATAGCCCATCATCCTCCACCAACTGACCAAGGGAGCAGTCCGATAGAATATTCAGGGGAACGCTCATGTCGCCGAAATTGCTCTTTTTCGGATTTGTCGCAGGCTTCGTTGCCACGTTGATCTTCCATCAAGGCCTGTGGTGGGTTTTCAACCAGAGTGGCATCATTCCCCTAGACCGAGCAGCGTGGCCAACCGACCCTATTCCTCCGCTAGGAATTCCTTCGGTGCTTTCGAAGGCTTTCTGGGGCGGCCTCTGGGGCCTGGTCCTAGCCCCAATCCTGGCGCAAGTCTCCGGTCCCAGCTATTGGGGCGCCTGGATCATCGTCGGCGCAATCGCCCTCACCTCGGTCGCATTCTTTGTAGTGCCGCTCCTGAAGGGCCAAGGAATCCCGGCGCTCTGGCCACGATTTCTCACTGGCATGATGCTGAACGGTGCCTGGGGCTTCGGCACGGCGCTATTTTTGCGCCTGCTAGGGGCTGGCAGGTTGGGCTAGCTCCCGCCGGAAAGTTCTTGGTCTAAAGCAATGGTCCGCTGCAAAGCCGGCCGCTCAGACAAGCGCCCGACATAAGCTGTGAATTCTGGAATCGGGGGCAACATAGCGAACATCAACCCAAATCGGATGGTCGAGCCGACAACGACGTCCGCCGCCGTGAACTGCTCCCCCATCAGATACTCTCCACCAGCGACCGTCTGTCTCGTCACCTCCACCACCGAGTCAAAGTCGCCATATCCCAGCATGCCGCGCCTTGGCTCCTCTTTCCGTGGCTTGGCGCGATCGATGATAGCTGGCTCGATGCAACTTGGCCCAAAAAAGAGCCATTTGAGATAGGGTCCGCGTTTGGGATCGCCGATGGGAATATTAAGCCTTGCCGCCGGAAACTCGTCGGCAAGATATGTACAAATGGCCGCGCCCTCGGTCAGGACAACGTCGCGGTGACGCAAGGCCGGGACTTTGCCCATGGAGTTGATGGCCTTGTATTCCTCCGTGAGATGCTCGCCTTTGGACAGCGTGAGGAAGTGAATATCGTAAGGCTCTCCGATCTCCTCCAGCATCCAGCGCACGGCGGATGAGCGCGACGGCGCAGCGTGGTACAGGATCAAATCAGCCATTCTTCCTCCTCAAGGCGCGACTTATGCTAATTGGCACTGCAAATGCGCGATACGAAGCGGCCATATGACATCAGCACCGACGTCAAACAAAGCATCGCCTGAAGCAACCAGCACGGTAGCCGAGGCGCCGGAGCCCGAGGGCAAGTCGCTCCGGGAACGCGTGCGGCTACTGTACAACGGGCATAGCGATGTGGCGCATCGCTTCCGCTATGCGTTGCTCGCTTTCGACATCCTCACCATCTTTTTCATCATCGCCACGTCATTCACCCCGCGCGGCCCTGTGATCGAACATCTCGATGTATTCTTCGGAGTCGTGATCCTCATAGATTTTTGCGTCCGACTCTGGATCAGCCCGCATCCGGCGCGGGAATTTGCATATCCCTCGACCTGGGCGGACATCATCGCGATTGTTTCCTTCCTCGCTCCGATCGTCGGCGAGGGCCTCGGCTTTTTGCGCATTCTTCGCACGCTCGGCCTCTTACGCAATTACCAGCTTGTCTCGCGCCTGCGCACGGACAGCACATTCTACCGGCGCAACGAAGAAGCCATCATCGCCAGCATTAACCTGCTCGTGTTCCTCTTCATCACGACAGGCATCGTCTACGAGACACAGCATTGGCGAAATCCCGCGATCGGGAACTATGTGGACGCGCTTTATTTCACCGTCGCCACGCTCACTACAACCGGTTTCGGTGACATTACCTTGGAAGGGTCGCTCGGCCGGCTCATTGCCGTTGGCATTATGATCTTCGGCGTGACGTTGTTCTTACGCCTGCTCCAGACGCTTCTGCGTCCGCAAAAGGTACGCTACCCCTGCCCCGAATGCGGCCTGCAACGGCATGAGGCCGACGCCGTTTTTTGTAAAGCGTGCGGAACGCGGCTCAATATTCCAGACGAAGGCCGCTTTTAGCCGCCCCTGCCTTTAAGCTGAGCGCTGGACTTCCTCGCGCCAATACTCCGCATGCTGCGTAAACGTCGACAGCACTGCATCGAAGGTTGCGTCCTCGGTCTCCGCGCTTCCACGGATCGTCTGCACAGCCTCGAACACACCCCGATAGTCGGTATAGCCTTGCAGCTCTTCGTGACGGCGCCACCAGAAATCGCCCATGAGAAAGAAGCGTATCCAAGAGAACAGACAGTCCGTCCAGTCTTCGAGATAAGACTGGAGCTCAACGCTTGGGCTTGCCAACACCACAGAATCCCCGGCCTTGCTGATCTGCACGAGCCGCCCATCGAGAAAATGATGCTCCGGAGATTCGATGAAGACAAAGCTCATGCGGTCGTTGTGCGGGTACAGCGCTCTGGGGTCGAAGAGCTTGAAGTCGATGCCGCGCAGCCGCACCGCATCGAGGACGATCATCTCCGTCTCCCGGTCTTTGGCCGGCAGAACGGTGAGCCCAGCCTCCTGCGCCCGCGCGATCAAGGTCTGCTTGTGTGGCCCGATAGCGCTGGATACGAGAACGCGGCCTTCCCGAACCTCATCGATCATTTCGATATTCGGGCGCGGCTGCGCGCGATCTTCACCGACGACGGAGAGGAAAGGACGCTCAACCCGGCGCAGATAGCTATCGCTGAGCCGGGCGAGCTTGTGCAAATCGGCCAGCAAGCGCGACCGGGCTTCCAAGCTGCGGCAATTGCCTTTCCAGACAACGTTTACGGATGACATGGTTTTCTAACGTCTCCAAAAAGGCGCGGGAACTCCGCAAAGACGGCAATGTCCTTGGGGAGCAATCCACGTACGGCACTGGATGCTGGCAATTTGCGCCCCGGACGCTTCGACCGCAAGGAACACTGGGAAATAAGGTTTCCCGGCGCTTCACGAGATCGATTGAATAGGATGGCTTCTGTGAACCGCTGATCAATAGGCGGACCGGCTCACGGCTAATTCGGGAGCCCACGGGTCAAAACGCCCCCTTCTGAGCCCTTTTTCCATAAGAGCTGCTTGAAACCAGGGTCCACCCAGGCCTAGCTAGGGGCATGACAAAGACGGTTCATGTGATCGGCGGCGGTCTTGCCGGAAGCGAGGCGTCCTGGCAGCTCGCGAATGCGGGCGTGCCCGTCGTCCTGCACGAGATGCGGCCAGTAAGCCGGACAGAGGCTCATAATACGGACGGACTTGCCGAACTCGTGTGTTCGAACTCCTTCCGCTCCGACGATTGCGAAGGCAATGCCGTGGGCCTTCTGCACGAGGAGATGCGCCGCGCTGGATCGCTGATCATGGCCTCGGCGGATGCCCACAAGCTGCCGGCGGGTGGCGCACTCGCCGTAGACCGCGAAGGATTTTCCAGCGCTGTGACGTCGGCGCTTGAAGACCACCCCTTGATCGAGATTGCACGAGAGGAAGTGTCAGGCCTGCCTCCTGAAGACTGGAGCAGCGTGATCGTTGCGACCGGTCCGCTAACCTCGAAAGCACTGGCGGAGGCAGTTGGGACCCTCACAGGGGAAGCCGAACTTGCCTTCTTCGATGCCATCGCACCTATCGTACATTTTGAATCCATCGACATGGATGTGTGCTGGCGCCAGTCTCGCTACGACAAAGTAGGCCCCGGCGGCACCGGCGCTGACTACATCAATTGCCCGCTCAACAAAGCGCAGTACGAGACATTTATCGATGCGCTGATCACAGGGGAAAAGACAGCCTTCAAAGACTTCGAGAAGACACCCTATTTCGAGGGTTGCCTTCCCATCGAGGTGATGGCCGAGCGCGGCGCCGACACACTGCGCTATGGTCCCATGAAACCCGTTGGCCTGACCAACGCGCATCAGCCGGACGAAAAGCCTCACGCGGTCGTGCAGCTTCGCCAAGATAATGCGCTCGGCACGCTGTGGAACATGGTCGGTTTTCAGACCAAACTGAAATATGGCGAGCAGGTGCGCGTCTTCCAGCTGATCCCTGGACTTTGCGCCGCGGAGTTCGCCCGGCTTGGCGGCCTGCACCGCAACACGTTTCTGAACAGCCCCAAACTTCTCGATGGCAGCTTGCGCCTCAAAACTGCGCCGCGCCTGCGTTTCGCCGGTCAGATCACTGGCGTCGAGGGCTATGTGGAATCCGCCGCCATTGGTCTGATCGCCGGACGTTTCGCCGCCGCCGAAAAAAACGAAGAGCTTCTCTTGGCACCACCTCCGACAACGGCGCTTGGGGCGCTTCTGGCCCATATCACTGGCGGTCATTTGAGCACGGACAGTGAGAGTGGCAGTCGCAGCTTCCAACCGATGAATGTCAATTTCGGACTCTTCCCGCCTATCAGCGTGCCACGCATACCCCGGGACAAAACTGAGCGGCCCATTGGCAAACGCGCGAGCAAATCCTTCGCACGCAAGAGCGCAATGTCTGCGCGAGCACTCGCCGACCTGGAGGGGTGGCTTCAGGGAGGCAGCTCCATTGCTGCGGAGTAACTCCTAGCGCGACCGTATGAGCCGCCACAGACGGTAGACCGGGTTGAGGCGCGCGAGATCGCGCAAAGGGTCTTTCACCTTGGCGAGTGCGTTGAGATAGGGCTCAACCAAGCTGAGGGGCAGGAAAGCTGTCCGCCCGGCCTCATCGAGCCCGGTGCCTTGCATGCCTGCGCCAAACAAATCGAACTGCGCGTCTTTCAAGGCTTGCCTCGCCTGCGCGCGCATTTCGCCAAGGAGCGCTTCAAGCCCTGGCGTGGTTTGACCTGCGAAAATGTCCTCAGCCGTCGTGTCATGCCGCCCAAGGGCGTCGGACGGGAGATACGTGCGGCCCTTCGCGCCCAGAAGCGGCAGGCTTCTCATGACACGGACGAGACCATAGGCGCGACCTGCGGCTTCCGCGATCACGTCGCGCTTTTCTCCCTCGGCGCCGACAATCTCAGCCGCCAGTGCGAACAACCCACCTGTCGTATCGAAGAGGTAAGCGTCCAGCGTGCGGCTGTCTGGCATGACCGTCTCGCTGACATCGAAGGTTCGCGCATCGATCAGTCCGGCAATGCGGCCCCGCGAGAGAGACCGGCGGGCAAGAACGTCCCCAAAGGCATCGGCCACGGGATGCCCGCTCGTCTCACCTTTTTCGGCACGCTCAATTGCATCGCGCCACCATTGGAGACGGATAGCGCCAAGGCCGGGCTCGCTGACCTGGTCGGCAATGCGGGCCAGCTCCCCGTTGAAGGCAAAAAGTGCGAAAAGATCGTCTCGGGCTTGCGCCGGTGTAAACAGCGCGGCGATGGCGCGGTCCGGATCGGCGGTACGCGCAATCCGCCTCACAGAGGCTGCTCGTTCCCGCTCATACACGGCCGTGCCTCTCAAGGCTTTTACGCCCGCGCTGTCGCCTCTTGCTTGTTCTTGGCAGCGCTCGGACTTCCGGAGAAAGCCTCGCGGCGCACACCAAGGATAAGCTGCATGGGCGAAGCCACGAAGATCGACGAATACGCACCAACGACAATGCCGAAGCACATGGCGACCGCGAAGCCGTAGATTGCCTCACCGCCAAAGAACAAGAACGGCATCATGGCAAGAAACGTCGTGACATGGGTCAGCACCGCACGCGACAACATCTCGTTGATGGAACGGTCGAGCAAGTCCACCAACGGCATGCGCTTGTACTTACGCAAATTCTCTCTGATGCGATCGAAGATCACGACCTTATCGTTGAGCGAATACCCGATGATAGTGAGGATGGCCGCAATGCTCGAGACATTGAATTCAAGCTGAAGAAGCGCGTACAGACCAATTGTTGCCGTGACGTCGTGGACCAGCGAGGCAATCGCCGCAACGGCAAACTGCCATTCGAACCGGAACCACACATAGATCATGATGCCAATCATGGCGACGACCACCGCGAGCGTGCCCCCGGCGATCAACTCCGAGGAAATCGTCGGGCCCACAATCTCCGTGCGGCGATACTCCACGCTGTCACCGAGCGCTTCTTTCACCTTCGCGACCGAGACCTGTTGCTCTTCCTCTTTGGGCTGAGAGGCGATGCGGATCAGCACCTCGTCGGGCGCGCCGAACTCCTGGATTTGCACTTCGCCAAGGCCGAGGCCACTGATCTTGCTGCGAATGCCTGCAAGGTTGGCCGGGCTCTCCTTAGTCTTCACCTCGATCAAGGTGCCGCCTTGGAAGTCGATCCCCAGGTTGAGGCCGACAGTGGCGACGAGCACCAAGGGCACGACGGTGAGGAAAGCGGAGACGAACCAAGAGATGGCGCGTTGGCCAACGAAGTCGATTTTCGTATCCGGGGGTATGAAAGTGATGCCGCGAAACATTCTGGCAATTCCTAAACTGGCGAAGCTTTAAGCCTGCGTGATTCCTAAAGGGGCAGTTCCTTCGGCCGCGTTACGCGGAGCCAATACGCCACCATCATGCGCGTCACTGTAACGGCGGTGAACATGGAGGCCAGGATACCGATCGTGAGTGTGACGGCGAAGCCGCGCACCGGACCGGAGCCGAGCCAGAACAGGACCAACACCGCGATCAGCGTCGTGACGTTCGAATCGATAATCGTGATGAGCGCCCGCGAATAGCCCGAGTCCACAGCCGCGATGGGCGACTTCCCGGACCGCATCTCTTCACGAATACGCTCGTTGATCAGCACGTTCGCATCCACGGCAATGCCGATCACCAGCACGATCCCTGCGATGCCCGGCAGTGTCAGGGTCGCGCCCATCACCGATAGGACCGCGAAGATCAGCGCCACGTTGACGAGCAGTGCAAGATTCGCAAACAGGCCGAAAAGTCCGTATGCTGCGAACATGAAGCCGACAACCAGCAGCAGGCCAAACATGGCGGCCTTTTTACCGCTATCGATGGAGTCGGCGCCAAGACTGGCTCCCACCGTTCTCTCCTCGATTACAGTCAGCTTAGCCGGCAAGGCGCCCGAGCGCAGCAGAACGGACAAATCGTTCGCTTCCTGCACGGAAAAGCTGCCGCTGATCTGACCCGAGCCGCCCAGAATGGGCTGCCGAATGACCGGCGCAGAGATCACCTTATTGTCGAGGACGATGGCGAAAGGCAAACCGACATTGTCTTGTGTCGTCCGGCCGAAGCGCTTGGCACCAGAGGCATCGAAACGAAAATTGACGACGGGCTCGCCCGTCTGCCCATCGAAGCCGGGCTGCGAGTCCACAAGGTTCTTACCACCCACAATGACGCGCTCTTTGAGTACGTAAGGGATCGGGGGCTCGTCCTCGGAGTAGAGCAATTCGTCGCCCGGCGGCACTTTCTTGCTAAGGGCGATTTCAGCGGCGTTGACGGTGGGGTCCACCAACTTGAACTCAAGCTTGCCGGTCTCGCCGATCAGCGCTTTCAAACGCTGCACGTCCGATACGCCCGGCACCTGCACAAGGATACGATTGCGACCCTCGCGCTGAATGCTGGGCTCCGTCGTGCCAAACGCATCGACGCGGCGGCGAATGGTTTCGATCGAGGCCTGGATCGCCGAGCTAAACCGGTCATTCAGGCCGATCTCGGTGGCTGTGAGCGTGATCTTGTCGCCGTTTTTCGAGACCTCGAGATCGTTGCCGGTAAACCCGCCAAACACGTCGTTGCCAACGGGAAGCGAGAGCTTCTTCAGCTCCGTATACGCTTTGTCCACATCCTCGGGCTTACGGATGCGCACCGACACGGACCGCGCGGACACATTCTGCGCCAGATCCACGTAGCCGACGCGATTGCTGCGCAATGTCTCGCGCACGTCACCACGAATGGTGCCAAGCCAATCCTCCACGAGCTCCTTTTCGTCGATCCGGTAGAGCAAATGCGCGCCACCTTGGAGATCGAGGCCGAGATTGACCTGCTTATGGGGAACCCAGCTTGGCAGTCCTTGCAATGACGAGGACGGCATCAAGTTTGGGGCTGCGAAAAGGAATCCGGCGAGCACGATGGCACCAACCAGAATCACCTTCCATTTTTGAAAATGCAGCATTGAAGGATGTGAAACTCCAGTTTCAGTGGCCGGTTTTTGCGCTACTCGGCCGTCTTGGATTCAGATTTAGCAGGGGCCTCGCCCTTACCCTTGCCGCGCACCTCGGAGATCATTGCGCGTAAGACTTTGACCCGGACGCCATCAGCAATTTCGACTTGAAGCTCGGTCTCGTCGGTCTTGATCACCTTGCCCAGCATCCCACCCGAGGTCACCACGACGTCGCCACGCTTGAGACCCTCAATCATCGCGCGATGCTCTTTCATGCGCTTCTGCTGGGGCCGAATCATCAGAAAATACATGATCGCGATGATCAGAATGGTCGGAATCAGCAGGCTGTTCAGCGCTTCAAGACCGCCCGAACTCACTTGCGCATAGGCAAAACCATTCATTGCTCGCGTCTCCTTGTTGGCTTAAGGATGGCCCGATTTGGCCGTTTTGGCGTATTTCGCAGCGGTTCTTGAGAGCTGGTTCTTTCGCGCGATTTGGCGCGACTATACTGAGCTTGAACGCCTTTGCAACGGGGCCCCGCATGAACTTTCAAGAGCCGGTTTCCGGGGTTCTGGAGCGGATTGCCCGCGCGCTAGAGCGGATTGCGCCTTCTTCCCCGGCACGGCCCGATTTTTCACTGGCTGACGCCTACCTGTTTCAGGCGGAAACGGGCACTTTTCAGCCTATCGAGACGGTGAATCGGGTGCCGCTACCGCTCCTGAAAGGGATCGACCGAAATCGCGATAGTCTGCTCAGCAATACGGAGCGCTTCGCGCATGGATTGCCCGCCAATAACGCCCTTCTATGGGGCGCACGCGGTATGGGGAAGAGTTCCCTGATCAAAGCGGTTCATGGCGCGGTGCTTGACGCAACCCCTGGCTTGAAGCTCGTCGAAATCCACCGGGAGGATATCGGCGCCCTTCCCCAGGCTCTTAGTGCCTTACGCGCAGCGCCCCAGCACCGCTTCATCGTCTTCTGCGACGACCTTTCCTTCGAGGCGATGGATGCGTCGTATAAATCGCTGAAGGCCGTTTTGGAGGGTGGGATCGAAGGTCGTCCCTCCAATGTCCTTCTCTATGCCACCTCGAACCGCCGGCACTTGATGCCACGCGAGATGGCCGAGAACGAAGCCTCCACGGCCATCAATCCGGCCGAGGCAGTTGAGGAAAAGCTCTCTCTGTCAGACCGGTTCGGGCTTTGGATCGGCTTCCACAATTGCAGTCAGGACGACTATCTCGCCATGGTTCACGGCTATGCGATGCATTACGGACTCGAAAGCCAAGACATCAATCTGAAGCGTGAGGCCCTTGAATGGGCGACAACGCGCGGCAGCCGTTCGGGCCGCGTTGCCTGGCAGTTAACGCAGGACCTTGCAGGACGCCTCGGCAAGAAGCTCTAGCAAGATGTACTAATTGGCCTGCGCCGACATATTGCTCATATATTTCGTTGGATCGACCGGACGGGAGCCCTTGCGCAACTCGAAGTGCACTTGCGGCTGGCTCGCAGAACCGCTCGTCCCGGCCTTTGCGATGACCTGACCGCGCGAAACCTTGTCGCCGCGCTTCACAAGAAGCTGCTCATTGTTCGCGTAGGCAGAAACCCAGCTATTGGCATGGCGCACCAGCACCAGGTTGCCATAGCCCTTCAGCTCGTTACCCGCATAGGCCACAACACCGTTTTCCGCAGCCTTCACCGGTGTCCCTTTCGGCACCGAAATATTGATGCCGTCATTGTGGCCGCCGTCTGGCTTGGTCCCAAAGCCGGAGATGATCCGTCCCTTGACCGGCCAGCGGAAGCTATTGCCCGATAATGGATCGGGCGTTGGAAGCTGTGCGGTGCCTGCGACTGGCGACGGCGCTGCCGCTGGATTTGACGCGCTTTGTGTTGCCTGAGTTGCAGCGCTTCCACCAGGGGCTGCGATCGTGGTGGTCTTAACTGTACGCGCAGATGATGGCGTCGCGGCAGGCGGGGCGTAAGCCGTTTGGGCAGCAGGCGCCGGCGCAACGCGCGGCGCAGGACGTGAGGCCGCCGCCATATTCGCACCCGGCATGACGAGGACCTGCCCTTCGCTCAAGCGGGCATCGGGAAGATTATTGGCGGACTGAATGGTCGCGATCGGAACGCCATAGCGCTGCGAAAGGCTGGAAAGCGTGTCGCCGGGCTGCACCCTTACCTTGGGTCCCGATGCATATGACGTGCTCGGCGCGGGCGCAGGCGGTCGCGCGGCAGGAGGCCTGGCCGATGCTTGCGAGCCATAATAGCGCGCAGGGCTTGAGGAATACGACGCAGTCCGTTGCGGCGGCGCCCCATTATATGACGTCGAACCCGGCGGCAGCGACGCGGTCGTCGCCAAATCCGCCCCGTTCGACCCGTCTTCGGACAGATTCAAGGATGGATAGCCAAAGCGCGTTGACTGATCGCTACAGCCAGCAACGCAAAATGCTGTTCCGAGCGCCATAACGGCGCACGAAAAATTCCGGACAATTCCCGGCCAAAATGCCACGCGCATACTCGCTGGCCCCCACGCAATACACAATAGGGGCAGTTAAGCGCGCCGCCGGTAAACAACGGTTTAAGACTTCGGCTCCGCACCGCGAAAGATTCGCTCAGTCGCGTTTCACGCGGCCATGCACGAGCGGCACGAAGCGCACGGGAAGAAGCGGCGTCTCAACGAGGCCTTCCTCCGTCTTATCGATCTGGACTAGAGCTTGAGAATCCCGCGTCTCTCCGAGCGGAATGATCATACGGCCGCCGTTTTTCAACTGATCGAGGAGTGCGGCCGGAGCATCGAGAGCAGCTGCCGTGACGATGATGCGGTCAAAAGGGGCTTGAGGCGGCCAGCCGAGCCAGCCATCGCCAATGATCGTGGTGACATTGGTGACCTTGAGTTGGGACAGTCGGGCTTCCGCCGCCTGTTGGAGCTCACGCCAGCGCTCGACCGTGTAGACCCGGCGGCACAGATTGGCCAAGACAGCCACCTGATAGCCAGACCCGGTGCCAATCTCGAGCACTTTATGCGTGGGCTTCAGGTCAAGCCTCTCCGTCATGTACGCCACGACAAAGGGCTGCGAAATCGTCTGGCCGCAGTCTATGGGGAGCGCAATGTCTTGGTAGGCATGGTCGAGAAACGCCTCATCGACGAAGAGTTCGCGGGGAACCTTCTCGATGGCGCGCAGCACATCGGGGTCGCGGATACCACGACGCCGAAGCTGCATAATGAGGCCAATTTGATCATGTGCATCCGCCACCGGCGTCCTCCTCCTCTCCGGATGGCATCCGGGGATAGTATCAGCCGATTCTCACGTGCCCCGTTACGGTCTATTTGGCTTTTTCGTCGAGGACTGCGGCCAATTCCGGGAGCGTGCTGCGGTCGGTGAAATCCAGGCACAGCGGCGTCACGGAGATCAGATTGGCGCGGACCGCCCATAGGTCCGTGCCCTTTGGGGGATTTGGTCCGCGCTTGGCGATACCGATCCAGTAATACGCCTTGCCACGCGTATCCATGCGGTCGTCAATGTCCAGAAGCTCGGTATCGCGCAAACCTTGGACTGTCGCTGCGACCCCCTTGACCTGATCGGGCTCGCAATCGGGGAAATTGACGTTGAGGACCGTACTCCGCGGCCAGCCAGCATCGATAAGCTTGCGCACGAGATCCGCGCCGTGATGCATCGGCGTATCCCAGGCCGGCACGCCAAAATCGTAATTGCTGATTGCAAGGCTCAAAGCGATCGAGGGAACGCCAAGGAGCGAACCCTCTATGGCACCGGCAACCGTGCCGGAATAATTCACATCGTCCGCGAGGTTCTGGCCGCGATTGACTCCAGAGAGGACGAGGTCTGGCGGCTCGTCTTTCAAGAGGTAGCGCACACCCATGATCACGCAGTCGGTCGGGGTGCCCTTGACCGCGTAGCGGCGCTTGGCGAGTTCTCGCAGGCGCAAGGGTTCGGCCAAGGTCAGCGAGTGTGAGGCCCCACTATTGTCCGTCTCAGGCGCCACGATCCACACATCGTCGGTGAGGTCCGTCGCGATCTTCTCCAGCACATCGAGACCTGGGGCCTCGATCCCATCGTCATTGGTGATCAGGATTCGCATTTTGCGGGTCGTTTCCGACATTTCCCCTTCCGCATTCCGACTTGGAGTCACGCCGGCGCCTCGATCTTGGAGAGCCCGCCCATATAGGGCTGAAGCACGTCTGGGACGCGCACGCCGCCATCGGCGTCCTGATAGTTCTCAAGCACGGCGACGAGCGCACGCCCCACCGCAACGCCCGAGCCGTTCAGAGTGTGAACAAAACGCGTGGATTTCGCGTCTTTCGGGCGGTAGCGTGCATTCATGCGCCGGGCCTGGAAATCGCCACAGACAGAGCACGACGAAATCTCCCGGTACATGTCTTGCCCTGGCAGCCAGACCTCGATGTCGTAGGTCTTCTGGGCCGCAAAACCCATGTCACCGGTACAGAGCACAACGACACGGTAGGGAAGCCCGAGCTTCTTGAGCACGGTTTCCGCGCACGCGGTCATGCGCTCATGCTCTTGCGCCGATTGCTCCGGGCTCGTCACCGAGACAAGCTCGACCTTAGCGAATTGATGTTGGCGGATCATGCCGCGCGTATCGCGCCCCGCAGCCCCGGCCTCCGCGCGGAAGCACGGCGTGCCTGCTGTCACGCGCATCGGGAGGCTCGCCTCCTCTGTGATCTGCTCACGGACGAGATTCGTAAGGGGCACTTCTGCGGTGGGAATGAGCCAAAACCCCTCCCCGGCTGGAAATTGATCTTCTGCGAACTTCGGAAGCTGCGCGGTGCCGAACATGGTGTCGTCGCGCACGAGTAGCGGCGGGTTCACTTCCGTGTAGCCGTGCTCCTCCGTATGCAGGTCGAGCATGAACTGAGCAAGCGCGCGTTCGAGCCGTGCAAACTGACCTTTCAGGACCACGAAGCGGGAGCCCGATAGCTTCGCCGCTGTCTCGAAATCCATGAGACCCAGCGCCTCACCGATCTCGAAATGCTGCTTAGGCTCGAAGTCAAACGCGGGAAGCGTGCCGACCTTGCGCAGCTCTACATTGGCGCTTTCATCAGGCCCCAGCGGCACGTCATCACCGGGCATGTTGGGGATCGCGGCCAGCAGGTCATGCATGGCCTGATCCTGGGCACGTTCCTGCTCCTCGCCGTCTTGGATCGCGGATTTCAGCCCTGCGACCTCCTCCATCAGGCGGGTAGCTTGCGCCTCGTCCTTGGCCTGTTTGGCCTTGCCGATGTCCTTCGATGCCGCGTTCCGGCGCGCTTGCGCCTCCTGCAAAGCCTGAATCGTTTCACGGCGTTGGGCATCGAGGCTGAGAATTTGAGTCAGAAGTTCGGAAGGCGCGGGCTCATAGCCGCGCTTCTCAAGTCCGGCAACAAAGACTTCCGGGTTCTCGCGTATCCATTTGACGTCAAGCACGGGTGCGTTTCTCTCTGCGTGTTCAGCTTTTCAGGGTCTGCCGCCCCCGTATAAGGCCGCAGGAGGCGCTTGTCAGCCGGACTTAAGGGGGAGAGGGCGCTTAGGAAGACGGCGAGGCCGTGGCGGCCTCAGTCGCAGAGCGCTTCTTCTCCACCATTCTCACCGCGAAAATAGAGATCTCGTAGAGGAGCAGCGTCGGAAGCGCCAAGGCCACCTGGCTGATCGGGTCCGGCGGGGTGAGCACCGCGGCCACAACGAAGACACCGAGAATAGCGTGTTTGCGATAGCGCTTCAGCGTCGTGGAGGTGACGAGCCCTGCCCGCGCCAGCAGCGTGAGCAAGACCGGGAGCTGAAAACAGATCCCAAAGCCCAGGATCAGGGTCATGATGAGCGAGAGATATTCGCTCACCTTAGCCGTCAGCAGAATCTGCACGGGTTGATCGCCGGTCTGCTGCATCGACAGGAAGAACTTCATGGCGAGCGGCATGGCAACGAAATAGACAAGCGCAGCCCCGATCAAAAACAGGATCGGCGTGGCGATCAGGAAGGGCAAAAACGCCTTGCGCTCGTTGCGGTAAAGCCCGGGCGCCGCAAACATATAGAGCTGCGTGGCGATGACCGGGAAGGAGATGAACACGGCCCCGAACAGGGCAAGCTTCACCTCGGTGAAGAAGAATTCCTGCGGCGCGGTGTAGATCAGCTCGATGGGCGCATCAGCACCGGCCGCCAGACGGTATGGCCACAGCAGCAGATTGTAGATTGGCTTGGCGAACCAAAAACAGACGATGAAGGCGGCAAAGATTGCTGCAAGGGCCCACATGAGCCGTTTTCGCAGTTCGATCAAATGGTCGATGAGCGGCGCCTTGGTCGCGTCGATGTCCTCCTCGTCGCTCACGCTTGAGGCTCCGTTTTGCCGGAGGCCTCGCCCGAGCGCGCTGCCTTGCCCTTATTGCCCGACGATTTCGCGCGCCTCTTGCTCTTTGACGGGGCCTTCTTCGTAACAGCCATCTTGGTGGCGGCTTTCTTGATGGCAGTCGTCTGTGGAGCTGTCTTTTTTGGTGCCGTCTTTTTCCGAGTCATCTTGGATTTTTCGTCAGTCTTTTTGGGCATCGCCGCCTTCTTGGTGGCTGCCTTCTCGTTGGCTGCCTTCTTGGCCGGCGGCAGGGCGGGTTCAGGCTCTTGGGGCTGGTTGTGGGTCACGAACTCGCTGGCCGGCGTCGGCAAAGGGCCCGTCATCAAAGGCTTGCCGATCGGCTGGCTCAAGTCAGGCGTCGACCCCAAATTTGACTGGATCGACTCCAAGTTCTTGCGGACCTCGTCGGCCTCGCTCTCGGCAATTGCTTCATTGAACTGGCGTTGGAAATCCCCGGCCATGCGCCGGACCTTTCCGAGATAGACGCCAACAGTCCGCATAAGTTTCGGAAGTTCTTTGGGTCCGACGACGACGATCGCTACAATGGCGACCAACAACAGTTCGGACCATCCAATGTCGAGCATGAGCTTGGTTCAACGTCAGGCGGCAGCGCGAGCGTGCGCGGCGATTGAGACGATGCCTCGCGCCTAGCTTGATTTCTGCTTCTGCGACGCTTGCGATTTCGGCTGCGGCGTGGGCGTCTCGTGTTCGATCGCCTTGGCCTCAGCCGTCTCCTCGCCGTCATCGGCAAGGCCCGACTTGAAGCTCTTAATGCCCTTGGCAACATCGCCCATAAGTTCGGAAATCTTGCCGCGCCCGAAGAGGAGCACAAAGAGCACCAGAACGATCAGAATTTGCCACCAACTCGGTCCCATAAAGGCCTCCAAGGCTGATCTCCAATATGGAGCTCACGCCATAAGTATCGCGGGTTTCCTGCACTATGGCAGCAAAGACGGGCACCTCGCAAGCTGCGCTCCCGTTAAGGTGAAGGCACCCTCGTCTCACCCGTTGCGGCGAAAAACAGCACCGCGCCCTCATCTACGCTCACGCTGACTTCGGTCCCAGGGGCTGGGACATCGGCCTCGCGCACCCTCGCCAGGATAGGCCCGTCCAGCCCCTCCACCGCCATCTCCACGAGCCCTACATCTCCCAGAAAGCGCGTGTCTAGAACGCGCGCCTGAGGCCCCTCGCCAGGCTTCAGGAGCCGCACGCCGCCCTGACGGATGCAGACGATAACGTCTGTGCCCTCACAAAACCCTTGCGCGGCGAACGTCCCCAGCGGCGTTTGCGCCCTTCCACTCTTGATGCTTGCCCGCAGCTCGTTCAGATCCGAAAAGGTCCGAGCTGCAAAGATATCTTTTGGCGCCCGGTACAGCTCTGGCGCGGTCCCTGTCTGAATGACATGTCCATCACGCATGACAGCAACAACATCGCCCATGCGCATGGCTTCTTCGGCATCGTGGGTCACGACAATGCAGGTGGCCCGCGACTCCCGAACAATCGCGAGCGTATCTTCGCGCATGCTCTCGCGAAGCTGCGAATCCAACCCCGAAAACGGTTCGTCCATCAGAACCACGCCGGGCCTTGGCGCGATGGCACGGGCGAGCGCCACACGCTGCTGCTCACCGCCTGACAGAATTTGTGGATACTCCAGCGCGTAGTGCGCGAGCCCAACGCGTTCGAGGGCTGCCTCAGCCTCCTTGCGCGCGTCCGGCTTTGTCAGCGAGCGCAGTCCGAAGGCCACATTGTCTCGAACGGTCAAATGCGGAAAGAGGGCAAAGTCCTGGAACATGAGCCCGACGCCGCGCTTCTCGGGCGGCACGAAACGATTGGGCCCCGCAACTTCCTGATTGTCGATCAAAACGGTCCCCGTGCTCGGACGCTCGACGCCCGCAATGATCCTGAGCAGGGTCGATTTTCCGCAGCCTGACGGCCCGAGAAGACACAAGACCTTGCTCGGAGGGACCTCGATCGAGATGTCCTCAAGAGCATGCGTTCCACCGTAGACGCGCGACACGTGGTCGACGCGAAGCCACGCAGCGAAGGTGACGGCGACCTTGCTGCGGCCCGCGCTCACGGCGGATTGGCCGGTGGCCGGCGGGCCGAACCGTGTCTTGAAAAGTCCCAGCATTGGAATGGTCTACGCGACCAGCAGCCTCCAGCGCAATGCTGCAGAACCCCGCATATGTGGAAAGGCACGTGGTGCTATTCGCTCTGAGTTTCCGACTCGCTGGCGTCACCGTCTTCCAAGCGATCATCGTCGTCAGCCCCCAAAGGCTCTTGCGGGACTTCGTCTTCCAACGGGTCCTCGTCCTCCCGCAGATCGGGGGCATCGTCGGGGCTCGGCATGGTGAACCCAGGCGGAAGATTGGAATCGAGCAGTCCTGCGCCCTTGAGTTCGCGAAGGCCCGGAAGGTCTTGAACCTGCTCGAAGCCGAAATGCTCTAGAAACGCCTCCGTCGTGCCATAGGTTACGGGGCGCCCAGGGGCTCGGCGGCGGCCTCGCAGCTTGACCCACCCCGTCTCAAGCAGCACGTCCAGCGTTCCCCTGGATGTCGAGACCCCGCGAATTTCTTCGATCTCCGGGCGCGTCACTGGCTGGTGGTAGGCGATGATGGCTAACGTTTCGAGCGCGGCGCGCGACAAGCGCCGCTGCGTGACAGCCTGGCGCTCCAACAGAAAGGATAGATCGTCCGCCGTACGAAAGGCCCATTTTCCGGCAACGCGGACCAGATTGACCCCGCGGCCCGCATACAGCCCCTGAAGTTCCTCCAGAAGCGCGGTCACGTCCTCGTCCTTGCCAAAATGCAGCGCGAGCTCAGTCTCATTCAGCGGCTCGTGAGCGGCGAACAAAAGCGCCTCGACAATGCGCAGCTTTTCCCGCCGGTCGGCCGAGGGAAGCGCCATCACATTAGACGGCAGCGGCAGCAGCGGCGCATCTGCGCCCTGCTCATCCTCTTCCGCCGTCATCTCAACAACCCTTTCCGCCTGTTTCGCCGTCATTTGGATCCCCGCACGTTTTGTCTTCCCCGCCTTTTTGGCCTTTGTGTGCTCTGTCTTCGTATGTTCGGCAGCGGCGGCCCTCAACACTTGATCAAGCTTCACCAGCGTCGAGCCACCTTCCGCATCGTTCGCGTTCTCCGCTAGGTCCGAAATGTCAGTCAACACCTCCGATAGGGTCGGCTTCACCTTCGCTTCCGACTGGAGCCTATGCCCCTTGTGCGGATCGGTTGCCTGCTTTGACGGCGACAATTTGGGTTTTGGCATGATGCCCCCTCGCGATTTTAGATGCCTCTACGCTGGCCCTCGTGACTGACACTCCCGACACTGCAAGCACGACATTCAAACAACGCCCACGGAACGCCCTAGGAATGACCATGGGGCGAAACTCAGACAGCCTCGCTCCGGCGGCGAACCAAAATCGGGGCGAACGACTTCGACTGGCGGATTTCCAACGCACCTTCGCGGGTCATCTCCAAGGTGGCCGTGAAACTCGACGCGAGCGCCGTCCTCCTGATCTCGGGCTCAACAAGAAACTCCGCGAGCAGCTGATCGAGCGGGGCCCATTCACATGCAATGCCGAGGAGCCGTTCCAGCTCGGACCGCGCTTCCTTAAGCGACCAGACCGTGCGCTTTTGCATATGAAGCGTGCTCACTGCATTACGCTGACGCTGCTGCGCATAGGCTTTGAGAAGGTCGTAAACGCTGGCATCGTAAACGCATGTCCGCGTCACGCGGATCGGTTCGGGCTGCCCTCGTCCAAAGACATCCCGCCCAAGGCGCTTGCGCGTCATCAGCCGGGCGGCCGCATCACGCATGGCATCCAGGCGCTGAAGGCGGAAGGCGAGTAAGGCGGCAAGCTCCTCGCCGGACGGCTCGCCCTCTTCGGACGGCTCGGGCGGGAGCAAGAGCTTCGACTTCAGAAATGTGAGCCATGCCGCCATGACGAGATAGTCGGCTGCGAGCTCGAGCCGGAGACGCTTCGCCTCCTCGATGAATTCAATATACTGCAGCGCGAGAGCCAGCACGGAGATTTTGGCAAGGTCCACCTTCTGGGACCGGGCCATCGTCAGAAGAAGATCGAGTGGCCCCTCAAACCCCTCCACATCGACCCTGAGCCGACCATCCAAATCCTGCTTCTCGTCGGTCTCCCAAGCAGCGATGTCCGCTGCATCGGGGAAATTTGTTGGCTGAGGCGCTTGGCTCTCGTCCGCCGCTTGAGGCGATTGGAGCCCTTGAGGGCCGCCCAACTCATTGTTGCCGTCCCCGGTCATGCTTGCACCGTTGGGTCTGCGCCAATGTCCGCGACTCGGGTCGCAGCCGCCTCACTCACGAGCGCTATCGCCTCGGTCTCATCGAAGGGCACAGGATCCTGGAGATAACCAAGCGCATTGTCGAAACGCATCAGCGCCTTGCCGGCAAGCTCAGGGGCTGCACCCGCCACGTCTGCCATCTCTGCGAACTTGCCACTGCAATGGAGCGCCACGTCGCATCCAGCCTCAATAACGGACCGCGTCAGGTCCGCGAAAGACCCAGAAAGCGCCTTCATGCCGATGTCGTCCGTCATCACCAGACCTGTCAGCCCCATTTTATCTCGAATCACTTTGCTCATTATAGCCGGTGAGAGGGTCGCGGGCCTCTGGTCGTCATAAGCAGGCAACAAGACATGCGCCGTCATGGCCAGCGGTGCATCGCGAAGGTCATGGAAAGGCCGGAAATCGACGGCTTCCAAGTCCTGCTTGGGCGCATCGATGTGCGGCAAGGCTTTATGGCTGTCGGCAAGCGCGCGACCATGCCCCGGCACATGCTTGATCACGGGCAGCACACCACCTTGGAGCATCCCGTTCATCACCGCGCGTCCGAGCACGCTGACGACATCAGGGTCTGTGGAAAACGCGCGGTCGCCGATGATGTCATGAGCACCATCTTGCGGGACGTCGATGCACGGGGTGCAATCCACATTGATCCCCAGGTCGTAAAGTTCAGCTGCCATCAGTCGTGCGGCGGCAAATGCAGCCCGCTTGGCCGCTTCCGGGTTTGAGGCATAGAGATCTCCGAAACAGCGTGCCGGGGGCATTGCGCGCCAATGTGGCGGCCGCAAACGCTGCACACGCCCGCCCTCCTGATCGACCAGGATGAGAACTCCCTTGCTGCCGACCGCCTCCTTGAAGTCAGAAACGAGCGCCTCGACCTGCCCTGGGTTCTCGACGTTTCGACCGAATAGAATTAGCCCGCAAGGCCGCTCGCTTGCGAACAGCTCGAGCTCGGCGCCGGTCAGCGCCGTCGTGGCACAGCCGGAAATGAAAGCTTTGAATGCCATGTCCTGGGGCTAGACCCAGGACGCGTCACGGTCAAGCGATCCGTGACGATCCTACTGAGCCATCACCAGGCAATCGCTGTGACCCTTGGCTTTCAGCTGACCACAAAGCTTGTAAGCCGCGGTCTTGTCAGCCGTGGGACCGACCTGAAGCCGGTACCAGGTGCCCTTGGGGCCAAGATTGGTCTTGCGCACAAGCGGCTGATATTTGCCGAGCAGGCTTGGGTATTTCTGCTGTGCATCGGCAAAGTTCGCCAGAGCATCTGTTTGGCTCTTCCAGGCGCCCAACTGCACTACAAAAGCGCTGCCTGCAGCGGCGGCGGCTGGAGCGGCGGCGGCGGCGGCTGGAGCAGCCGCGGCGGCGGCCGGCGCAGCGGCGGCTACCTGCTGGGGCGCGCCTGGCGGGGCAATCGCTGGCACCGGCATCATGTTGGTGGCCTTCGAGGTGGCACCGGCGATTGCTTGATTGGCTGTCGCCGCCGCAGCAGCAACAGGCGGCCCTTCCATGGAGCCATCGGGACGAACCACGATGGTCTTTACCTTACGCGGACCACCATCGTCGCCAACGGATTGGGCGGGTGCGGGATTGGTGAGATCGGTGGTCGCAACTGGAACCGGCAGACCTGCGGTCGCCGTTGCAGGCGGCAGCGCGGGCACCGCGACATCTTCCTGTCGCGGCACGAGACGCTCTGATTCCGGCGTGTTGCCGTTGGTCAGGCGGTCGTAGATCAGCTTGTTTTTGTGGGGGAATTCTTTCCCACCAGGCTGGTTCGGCACTTCCTTCACTGGAGATGCATCCGCCGTAATAATCGGTGCATCGCCGCTGCCAATGCCGCCGCCGCTTTGCTGGTAGGCGTAGGCTAGCGCACCGCCTAGTGCGATGGCGCCGAGCAATGCGCTGGCCACCATGACGGCGCTTCGGCCCTTGATGGAGCTCATCATCTTCGACTTGATGCCCGTCTGCGGTGCGACTTGGCTCTCGTCCATGAAGTCCGCATCGCCGCGATCGGCCTCGAAAAAGTCATGTGGGGACGGCTGCATGCCGGCCTGCGGATCGCCAAGGGGAATTTGCGGCGGCTGTCCGCCATAGTTCGTGTCGAAGGCTTGAAGCTGACGGCTCGGGTCGACCGGCGGCACCTGACCGTGCGCCACGCCCTGTGCGTAAAGAGCCGGGTCATGAGCGGCAGGCATGGGGTCTTGCGCGGCAGGCATGGGGTTTTGGGCCGCAGGCATGGACTGCGCATAAGCTTGAGGATGGTAATTCTCAGGCTGCTGCGCCTGCGCGGCACCGAATGCGGGGTCGAATTGGGCATCCATACCGGCTGGCGGCGCTTGATAGGCCGCGTCGGCGGCACTCGGCTCTGGCAGGCCCGCCTGATGGGTCTCAGGGAAGCTCGGATTGGCCTCTAGATGCGGGGCCGCCCCTTGTGGCTCCTCACTAAACGGCCCGCCAACCTGGATGTCACCGAAGATCGACTCCGGGAATCCTGGATCGGCGTTACTCAGGTCGGGAAGATCGTCGAGGGCGCTCTGCGGCGCGTTTGGTGCCTCATAGGCCTGAGGCTGAGGCTGCGCAGTTGGGTGAGCCGGCGCCATCGGCTGCAACGGCTGACCGCCTGTATAGGCTTGAGGTTGTGCTGGCTGGGGCTGCTGGGCGGCCTGAGGGTGAGCAACTTGCGGCTGGGCAACTTGCGGCTGGGCAACTTGCGCCTGCGGTTGTTTCGCTTGGGGGTATTGAGCCTGGGGATAAGCTTGCTCGGGCGGGGCTTGAAAAGCTGGCTGGCCGGGTGCGGGCTGCACTGGGGCCGCGGGTTGCTGGGGCTGAGCCTGAGTGGGATATGGCGCTTGCGGGGCGGCTGCCGGTTGCGGCCCTCCGCGCGTCACCGGTGTAAAAGACGGCATCTGCGCAAAAGACGGCCCGCCGTTTCCGAAGATCGACGGTTGTCCAATATTTGGCTGACCTGGCCGGCCCGCTCCTTGAACCATAGGAGGTACCTCACTCTGTTGGGTATTCGCCGCACCTGATCCCCACGATGGAACTCCGGGTGCGCCTGACGCGTTGTGCCTCTGGACACTGTCCTATTCAAACTTGGGGGGCCAGCCTTTTTGACTGCCAGACCCACCATCCTGCGTGGACATGGATATTTCCCTTGAACCACCCCCGAGCCTGCTTCCCGCTAGTGCAACTCATGCAAGGCTTGAACGCCGAGGATCCCCAACCCCAACGCCAAAATCAGCTGTGTAGCTGCCACGAGCGCAACACGCGCACGCGTTAACTCTCGGTCATATTGGTCAATAAAACGTAATTGTGGCAAGTCTTTGCCTCTGTTCCAAAGGCCATGGAAGTCTCCGGCAACATCGTAAAGATAGAACGCGATCCGGTGGGGCTCGTGTGCTTGGGCAGCCGCCTCCACGATACGTGGAAACTGGGCAAAGCGACGGATCAATCCGAGCTCAGCCTCATCGTTCAACTGCTCTAGATCAGCTAAAGCCAAATCATCCCCCCTGATATCCAGGTCCGCAAATGTCTCGCGCACATTGCGCAGCACCGAACTCGCCCGCGCATGGGCGTATTGAACATAAAACACCGGGTTGTCCCGCGACTGCTCGGTGACCTTCGCAAAGTCGAAATCGAGCGGCGCGTCATTCTTCCGATAGAGCATCATGAAACGAACGGGGCCTGCCCCCACCTCGTCCACAACATCCCTTAGCGTTACGAATGTCCCGGCACGTTTTGACATTTTTACAGGCTCGCCGGACCGAAACAAGCGAACGAGCTGACATATCTTAACGTCGAGGTCTGCGGCATCGTTTGTCAGGGCTTTGAGCGCCGCACTCATGCGTTTGATGTGCCCGCTATGGTCGGCGCCCCAGACATCGATCATGGACTCAAAGCCGCGCCTGAACTTGTCGCAGTGATAGGCAATGTCGGATGCGAAATAGGTGTAGGACCCATCTGCCTTGACCAAGGGCCGATCCTGATCGTCCCCAAAATCGCTGGCGCGGAACAGGAGCTGGACACGGTCCTCCCAGTCCTCATCTACCTTGCCCTTCGGCGGCGGCAGGCGCCCCTCATAGACGAGGCCTTTCGCCTTGAGGTCGGCAATCGTCTGGGCCACCTCGTCTTCTCCATCGATCAGAGACCGTTCTGAGAAGAACACATCGTGACGGATGCCTAGCTGGCGAAGGTCGTCCTCGATCATACCGAGCATGGCCTTGAGGGCCATGGCCCGCACGAGGGGCAGCCAGTCCGCCTCGGGCATATCCAGCAGATCGCGGCCATGATTGTCCGCAAGGCTCGTCCCCACAGGCTTCAGATAGTCGCCTGGATAGAGTCCTTCCGGAATCCCCCCGATATCTTCACCGAGGGCTTCCCGATAACGCAGGAAGGCCGAGCGCGCGAGCACATCGACTTGGGAGCCTGCGTCGTTGACGTAGTACTCGCGGGTCACGTCATGACCGGCAAAGGCCAGGAGATTGGCGAGCGCATCGCCGAAGACCGCGCCACGGCAGTGGCCCACATGCATCGGTCCAGTCGGGTTGGCGGAGACATATTCGACATTGACCGCCTCACCCTTGCCGATGGCGCTGCGCCCGAACACCTCGCCCTGCTCCAGCACCATTCGCAAGACGCGCGGCCAGAAGGTCTGCTTCAGCGTAAGGTTGATAAAACCTGGGCCGGCGATGTCCACCTTCTCCACGTAAGGGTCGGAGGCCAGCAGCGGCACGATCCGCTCCGCCAGCACGCGCGGTGCAAGCTTGGCAGGCTTGGCCAGCACCATGGCGGCATTGGTCGCAAGATCCCCATGGGTGGGGTCTTTGGGCGCACTGAGCGAAATGCCAGCCACGGTCGCGTCCTTTGGCACGATGCCATCATGTTTCAGCTGCTGGACAGCCGCCAAAACGTGGCCGTGAAACCCTGTGAAAACGTCCATGAATGCTCCGGAGATCCGTGGCGCGCGACTATCGCAAATCGGGGGTGGCGTCAAACAGGCGTTGGCACTCGGCCAGCGCATAGCGGTCTGTCTGCCCCGCAATGAAGTCAGCGACGTGACGCGCGTAGGTCCGCGGATCCTGCCCACGTGCCTCCTCACGCCACTCCGGCGGCAGCGCGCCTGGATCGGCCACATATCGCTGGAAGAGTTCCACCACCAGGTCCTCTGCCTCGCCCATAATCCGCATCACACGCGGATGACGATAAACGCGGGCGAACAAGAACTCGCGGAGCCGGTCAAGCTCGGCCCGCATGGGTTCTGAGAACGAAACGGTCGCGCGCCCGCTTGCCCGTACGTCGTCGGCGCACCGGGCCTTGAATGCCGCAAGACGCTCATGCGTCTCACCAAGAACATCGTTGACCATGGCAGTGATCAGGCGCCGCTTCAGTTCGTAAAGTCGTCGCGCAGGCTCGATAGCGGGATACGTCCCATCGACCTCCACAAGGAACCGCCGCGCAAGGGGCACGGTCGCGAGATCGGAAAACGAGAAACAGCCCGCACGATAGCCGTCGTCGATATCGTGGGCGTTGTAGGCAATGTCGTCGGACAGCGCGGCCACTTGAGCCTCCAGCGATGCAAAACTGTCGAGTTCCAGATCATGCGTGTCGCAATAGTCCGAGATGGGCTGCGGGATGTGCTTGCCGTCTTCTCCCAGCGGACCGTTGTGCTTCACGAGCCCCTCTAACGTTTCCCAAGTGAGATTGAGGCCGTCGAAGCTTCCGTAAATCCGTTCCAGCTTGGTGACGACGCGCAAGGACTGAGCGTTGTGGTCGAAACCACCAGCATCGGCGGCTGCCGCGTCAAGCGCCCGCTCACCCGCATGGCCGAAGGGCGGATGGCCAAGATCGTGGGCGAGCGCAATCGTTTCGGTCAGGTCCTCGTCTATCTGAAGCGCTCGGGCGATGCTGCGCGCGATCTGAGAGACTTCCAGGCTGTGTGTTAGCCGCGAGCGGAAATGGTCGCCCTCATGGTAGATGAAGACTTGCGTCTTATAGTTGAGACGGCGGAAGGCGGTGGAGTGGAGAATGCGGTCCCGATCACGCGCGTAAGGCTTGCGGATGGGGCTGGCGCTTTCGGGAAGTCGGCGGCCTCGTCCCTGACGAAAATCCGCAGCATAGGGCGCAAGAACGGACCCGCCTCCGGGCATCTCGGCAAGCGGCGCTTTGTCCCCATACCTATTTCCACTTGGCCCACTGATTGACAATACCCTCAGCCATTCTCATCTTTAAGGGACGAAACAAAATGGCTACACTGAAGATAAGCATGCCGTCCATCACCTTAAGCCCCCGCGCCGCCAAGCGCATTGTCGAACTGGTAACTGCTGATGCCGCCGCGCAGCTCTTCCGCCTCAGCGTTGAAGGCGGAGGCTGTTCGGGGTTTCAATACCGCTTCGAGCTTGCGAGCGAGACCGCGCCTGATGACATCCTCATCGAGCGGGACGGTGCCACTGTTGCAATCGATCCGGTGTCCGCGGACTTTGTCGGCGGTGCGGAGATCGACTTTGTGGACGAATTGATCGGTGCTCAATTCAAGATCAACAACCCAAACGTGACTGCATCTTGCGGCTGCGGCACCAGTTTCTCGATCTAGCGCGCAATAAACGTTCTCACCTTTAAAGCGAGATTGCTCTGCATAGCCGGGTAAGGCTATGTGGATGCATGAAGATCGCCACTTGGAACATCAATGGCGTCAAGGCGCGCCTTGAGACCGCGAAGACTTGGCTCAAAGCGACCTCGCCCGACATCGCCTGCCTGCAGGAAATCAAGAGTGTGGAGGAAGGTTTTCCAGCCGAGGTCTTCGAAGAGCTTGGCTACAATGTCGCCGTCCACGGGCAAAAGGGCTTCAACGGAGTCGCGCTGCTCTCGAAACTGCCCTTCGACGAGGTGATACGGGGCCTGCCCGGCGACCCGGACGATGTGCAGGCGCGCTATATCGAAGGTGTGGTCTCCGTCGCCTCGGGCGTCGTGCGCGTGGTGAACATCTATCTTCCTAACGGCAACCCAACCGACTCCGACAAATTCCCCTACAAGCTTGCTTGGATGGAGCGCCTCAAAGCCAGAGTGAAAGAGCTCCTCACCTATGAAGAGCCCTTCATTGTCGCGGGCGACTTTAACGTGATCCCTACGCCCGAGGACGTCTACGACGCTCAGGCTTGGGAGGGCGATGCGCTATTCCGGCCTGAGACACGGGCTCGGTTTCAGGCCCTACTCAATCTCGGGCTGACGGATGCCCTTAGGGCCTGCCACGACGAGCCGCATCAATTCACGTTTTGGGACTATCAGGCGGGTGCCTGGCCGAAAAACCACGGCATCCGGATCGACCATTTGCTGCTCTCGCCGCAGGCCGCCGACAAGCTCATAGGCTGTGAAATCGACTCAGAGCCCCGGGGCTGGGAGAAGCCTTCGGATCACGTTCCGGTTGTCGCGGAGTTCTCGCTCTAGGCAACAATCGCCAAGGCGGCGGTTTAAGGCGTGCGAACGTCCGCTACGGCTGCATGCCACCAATGCCGGTATCGGAGGCCCCAAAGCCCGCGGAGAGCCCCATGGCAGCCGGCGGCACCAAATCCACCGGACCCAGCTGCGGTTCGTCCCGTGCGGACAGTATTGGCTCCTTTGCGGCCGGCACGGCGCGCGTCTGTGAGGTCGGCGTCGCGATGGTGACCGCCGTGGCCGCCCGTTGCGACCCGCTCAACCTCGGCATCAGCGCCGTCGCTTCCTTGACCGTGACCCTGTCGGCCAGGGCAATCGTCTTTTCGTAAATCTTGCCAATCCAGCGGGCCTCATCGGCACTTCCGTATGAATTCTCTTTGGCGAGCATAAGGAGAGCAAGCCCGCGTGCCTGCCGCCGGCCTACACCGTCGCCACTCCACAACATCTCGCCAAGAACGGCTTGAGCGCCGGCGTGCTGCTTACGGACGGCCATGGCGAGCCAGTTGGCTGCGATGATCCGGCTCGGCTCGACACCGGTCCCAGTCAGGTAGAGGCGTCCCAACTGGTACTGCGCTTCGGCATCACCGAAATAGGCACCAGCGTGACGGAACAAGTCTGCGGCGTACACAGGATCGGCCTGCAGAGGCATGCTCGAAATGCCGTCGACATAGAACCGGCCAAGCGCGCAAAAGGCCTCGCCCACATATCGAGCGATGGGACTGGATGGAGGAATGTCCGCATATTGATCGGCGATGTGCTGATAGTAGTGAAAAGCTTTGGCCTGATCCTTCGGCACTGCCTCGCCCTTGGCATAGAGCCGGGCGAGGTTCAGCTGTGCGCCCAGCACACCATGGTCTGCTGCGTATTGCAGTGCAGGAAGCGCCGCTATTGCTTCGCCTGACTTCATCGCGCGCACGCCCTGACGATATGCCTCGGTCGCCGATGCATAAGGCGGCGGGGCGTCCATGCTACCAACGCTAGCCGGTGTCAGCAAAATGAAAGCAGCGAGCGCGCCGCTGATGTGGGATACGCTAAATATCGGCATAGCAAGTACCCTCCGCCGCACCGCCGGGATGGGTCACCGCGCCGGTGCGCGCCGCGCCAACCTGCTGGGCGTATTTCCAGATATACCCGCTCTCGAACGTGGATGCGGGCGCGGTCCAGTCCTTGGCACGTGCTGCGAGTTCGTCCTCGCTGACCTCAAGGTCGATCAGGCCCTCGTCCGCATCGAGCGAGATCATATCGCCATCGCGCACAAGCCCAATCGGCCCGCACACCGCCGCTTCAGGGCCCACATGGCCAACGCAAAAGCCGCGGGTCGCACCGGAGAAGCGCCCGTCTGTAATCAGCGCGACCTTGTCGCCCATCCCCTGCCCGTATAGCGCAGCCGTCGTGGACAGCATCTCGCGCATGCCCGGACCACCCCTTGGGCCTTCGTAGCGGATGACGATCACATCGCCTTCTTGGTACTTCTTGGCACTCACGGCCGCGAAAGCGTCTTCCTCTCTATCGAAGCAACGAGCGGGTCCCCGGAATTTGAGAGTCTTCAAACCTGCCACCTTGACAATGGCGCCATCGGGCGCCAGCGATCCCTTCAAGCCCACGACACCGCCCGTCGGAGTCAATGGCTTGATGGCAGAACGCACAACATCCTGTTCCGAGTTCCATTTAACCTTAGAAAGATTTTCCGCGATGCTCCGGCCCGTGACCGTGATGCAGTCTCCGTGCAGATATCCGTGGTCGAGCAGCGTCTTCATTAGAAGCGGTACACCGCCCGCTTCGAACAAGTCCTTGGCCACATAGCGGCCGCCGGGCTTCAAGTCCGCGATATAGGGCGTCTTCTTGAAGATCTCGGCGACGTCGAACAGGTCGAAATCAATCCCGCACTCATGTGCAATCGCCGGCAAATGCAAGGCGGCATTGGTCGAGCCGCCTGAGGCCGCCACAACTGCCGCCGCGTTCTCTAAAGATCGGCGCGTGACAATATCGCGAGGGCGGATATTGAGCGCGATCAGATCCATGATCTTCTCGCCCGCGGTCATGCAAAACTGGTCTCTAATCTCGTAGGGCGCCGGTGCACCGGCCGAGTACGGCAATGCAAGGCCGATGGCCTCGGAGACGGTCGCCATGGTATTGGCGGTAAATTGGGCTCCGCAGGCCCCGGCCGACGGGCACGCGACCTGCTCCAGCTCATCCAAATCCTCAAGCGACATATTGCCGACGGAGTATTCACCGACCGCCTCGAACAAATCCTGGACCGTGACGGGGCGCCCCCGGAACGTGCCGGGAAGGATCGAGCCGCCATAAATGAAGATTGAGGGGACGTTGAGCCGGCACATCGCCATCATCATGCCTGGCAGCGACTTGTCGCAGCCAGCAAGCCCCACCAGCGCATCGTAGCAATGCCCACGCATGGTGAGTTCAACACTGTCCGAAATGACTTCACGCGAGGGCAGCGAGGACTTCATGCCCTGGTGTCCCATGGCAATGCCATCCGTGACCGTGATCGTACAGAACTCGCGCGGCGTTCCACCCTTGGACGCCACGCCCTGCTTGACCGCTTGGGCCTGGCGCATCAACGAGATATTGCAAGGCGCCGCTTCGTTCCAGCACGAGGCAACGCCAACGAAGGGCTGATGAATCTGCCCGCGCGTCAACCCCATCGCGTAGTAGTACGAGCGATGCGGAGCGCGTGATGGCCCCTCCGTCACATGCCTGCTCGGCATATGGGATTTATCGAACGTCTTTGCGTCCATCTAACATTACCAGCTGAACTTGAAAGAAACGGCGGTATTCCGCCTTTACTATACGCCCCAGCTAGTTGCTCCCTGGTCAGCCCCCTCGCTTTACTTGTGCGAGTGTTTGATAAAGCCGATAGTCCTCTGAACTCTTTTCGATGTCACAAAGTTTTATGGCGCAAACGAGGCGTATAACCGCCGAACTGTTGTAAATCCGTTACAGTTGAAGATATTCGGGTTTTACGCGGCTGCATAGCAGCGAACAGCAGGCGATCCTGCCCGGCTAAAGCGCCGCTTCCAGGTGCTTCAGAGCCTTTACGAGCTTGCCTGCCGTGGCCTCGGCATCTGCTTTGCGGCCACGCTGTTCCTCGACCACGTGCTTTGGGGCACGGGAGACGAATTTCTCATTGGCAAGCTTCGCGTCGATCTGTGCGATTTCGGTGCCGACCTTGTCGATCTCACGCTTCAATCGGTCCGCTTCCGCGCCGATATCGATAACGCCCTGAAGTGGCAGCGCGACCGTTGCCTCGTCGAGGACGATTTGAACCGAGCCGGAAGGGGGCGTGTCGGCGAAATCGATCGTCTCGATCCTGGCAAGGCGCATCAAGGTCTCAAGTTGCGCGGAGACACGCGCTTTCGTGGTCTCGGCGGCGCCCGCGACCACGAGCGGGACCTTTGCGCCAGCGGGGACATTCATTTCGACACGCACAGAACGGACATCGGTGACAAAGCGGATGAGCCATTCGATCTCCGCGTCTGCCTTCGCATCAACAAGCCCTTGATGGGTCGGCCATGCGCTGAGCATCAGGAGGCTGTCACGGCGTGCGCCTTCGCCGGTGCGCTTCTCCCACAGCTCCTCGGTGACGAACGGCATGAAGGGGTGCAGAAGCTGCAAGGCTTGGTCGAGCACATAGGCTGCCATGGCCCGCGTCTCGGCTTTTGCCCCCTCGTCTTCGCTTGTGAAGACCGGCTTGGCCAACTCTAGATACCAGTCGCAGTAGATATGCCAGATGAAGTGGTAGATGGCACCTGCCGCATCGTTGAACCGGAAGGCCTCAAGAGCCTCGGTGACGGCGGCTGTGGTGCGTTCGGCCTCACCAGCAATCCAGCGATTGAGCGTTGTTTGGGCGGAAGCCGGGTCGAAGCCCGCACCAGGCACGCAATCGTTCATCATCGCGAAACGCGAGGCATTCCAGAGCTTGGTCGCGAAATTGCGGTAGCCCTCGACCCGCGAGCTGGACAGCTTGATGTCCCGCCCTTGCGCGGCCATAGCCGCCAGCGTAAACCGCAGCGCATCGGCCCCATAGGCATCGATTAGCTCCAGGGGATCGATGACGTTCCCCTTGGACTTCGACATCTTCTGGCCCTTCTCGTCGCGAACGAGCGCATGGATGTAGATGTCGCGGAACGGCACCTCATCCATGCAATGCAAGCCCATCATCATCATCCGGGCGATCCAGAAGAAGATGATGTCAAAACCTGTGACGAGAACATCCGTCGGGTAATAGCGCGAAAGTTCCGGGGTCTTGTCGGGCCAACCGAGCGTCGAGAACGGCCATAGCGCCGAGGAGAACCACGTATCCAAAACGTCTTCATCGCGCTTGAGAGGCTCATCCTTACCGTAATGAGCCAGTGCTAAAGCCTTGGCATCAGACTCGTTTTCCGCGACGAAGACCTCGCCGTCCGGTCCATACCACGCGGGAATCTGATGTCCCCACCAGAGCTGACGCGAGATGCACCAAGGCTGGATGTTCTCCATCCAATGGAAGTAGGTCAACTCCCACGTCTTGGGAACGAATGTCGTGCGGCCACGCTTCACAGCATCCATGGCTGGCTTGGCCAGCGTGCCTGCATCCACGTACCATTGGTCCGTAAGAAAGGGCTCAATGACGGCGCCCGAGCGATCGCCATGGGGCACGGCGTGGAAGTGCGGCTCGGTCTTGGCGAGGAAACCATGTTTGTCCAGGCACTCGACGATCATCGTGCGCGCGGCAAAGCGGAACACGCCGTTCCATTCCAAAATCTTGCTGTTCAGCAGCGGTGTCGTTTCTACATCGCCCAGAAACTCGGGATTTGGGCTGAGTTCGAGCCGCGCGTCCTTACTCAGGACGTTGATCATGGGCAGCCCGTGACGCTTGCCGACCTCAAAGTCGTTGAAGTCATGGGCCGGCGTGATCTTGACCGCGCCCGAGCCCTTCTCAGGGTCGGAATACTCATCAGCAACAATGGGAATGCGCCGGCTGACGATGGGCAGGATCACGTTCTTGCCGACGAGATGCTTGTAGCGCTCATCGTCGGGATGAACCGCAACGGCGGCATCGCCAAGCATGGTCTCGGGGCGCGTGGTCGCAACGACGACGAAGGTCGATGGATCTGCCGGATCGAAGGTCACGCCCTCAATGGGATACCGCAAGTGCCAGAGATGGCCCTTGGTCTCGACGGGCTCCACCTCGAGATCCGAGATCGCAGTGCGCAGTTCCGGGTCCCAATTGACCAGCCGCTTGTCTTTATAAATTAGTCCCGCGCGATGGAGTTCCACAAAGACCTTGCGGACGGCCTTGGATAGGCCCTCGTCCATGGTGAAGCGCAGCCGCGACCAATCGCACGAACAGCCCAGCCGCTTGAGCTGGCCGATGATCGTGTTGCCCGACTCTTCCTTCCACTGCCAAATGCGCTCGATGAATTTATCGCGGCCCATCGACCGGCGGCTCGGTTCGCCGCGTTCCATCAGCTGCCGCTCGACAACCATCTGCGTGGCAATGCCGGCATGGTCGGTGCCAGGCTGCCAGAGCACGTCGCGGCCACGCATCCGCTCGAAGCGCACCAGCACGTCCTGAAGCGTGTTGTTGAGCGCGTGCCCCATATGGAGCGACCCGGTCACGTTCGGCGGCGGGATGACAATCGCAAAGGGCTTTGCACTCTCGCGGTCGCCCCGGCCGGCGGCAAACGCCCGCGCCTGTTCCCAGGCGCGATAAACGCCGCCTTCGAAATTCTTTGGTTGGTATGTTTTGTCGAGCATGGACGAACGCAGACGCTTGGAGGCTAGGACGTGGCGAGGAATGCGAGCGCGATGCCCCCGCAAAGGAATAAGCCTGCGCGTCCTACGACCGCAGCTTCCGTGCTGTCAACTTTGCTCTGCTCAGTCTTGGCCGCGCTGCAAGGCGTCTGAGTCCAGTTCCTCGCGGATGATGCGGGGCATGTTCTCGTCAAGCCATTGCCGGAGCATGGGGCGCAACATGTCTCTAACGCTGTCCTCGAGCGACTTGGGTTCTGTTTCACCATCCACAACCAAACCGTTGGTTTGGGCTAACAGAGGCTCCGGTGTCAGCTCTGGGGCGGGCGTGAACATGGGAGCCGGTTCGGGCTGCATCTCCTCAGACGGCTCCTCGCTCGCCTGCGGCGGCCAAAACGGCGGCGTCTCCGGCGCGGACTCTTCGAGAACCAAGGTCTCTTCCATCTCCACCTCGGCCATGACGAACTCCGTCTCGACCACGGCTTCGTCCGGCATCTCCAGAATCGGTTCCGCCTCAGGCGCGCTTTCGAAGGTCAATTCCGCATCGGATAGCAAGTCGGCCTCCGGGTCGGGATGTGTCCCGTCCTCGGCAAGCGGCTCAGGCATCGGTACGGCCATTGGAATAGCCTCGGGAACAGCTTCAAAACCAGGCTCCGGAATTGCCTCCAAACCAGGCTCGGGCAACGGTGTCACTGTGGCTTCGGCAGGTTGCATGGCCTCAGGCTCGGCTGCGCCGAACGCAAGCGGCGCGGGCTCGGCCGGTGCTGCCGCTGGCGACTGACCCGCCTTCAATGCTGCGATCGCGCGCTCCAATGCGGAGGCCGCCTCCTCGCTCGCCGACAGTTTCGGCTCGGCAGGCGCGGAAAGCTCATCCGCCTGCGGCACCATGGGTGCCATCTCCGGCGGCATCTCCTGCTCAGCTATGACAGGCTCAGGGGGCAATGGCGGCGGGACCATCTCGTTCACTTCCGCGACCGGGTCCGGCTCAAGGATATCCGGCTGGACGTCCTCAAGTTCCAGGACCTCCTCAATCTCCTCGGACACCTCGACGAACTCAGGGGCCGCCACAACAACCTCCGCCGCCTCCGCAAACTCTTCGGGCTCATCCTCGACGAGCTCCAGACCGCCAAGCTCAGCGGCCAGATCCATGACCACCTCCTCGTCGTCGGGTGGCGCCTCTCCACCGGCGCTCAGAACGCGCGCGATGTCGTCGATAATTTGGTTGTCGGCTTCGCCCTCAAGGCTCTCGTCTTCCGCCTGAGCCACCTCGGCTGGCTTCTCGGCTGGTGCCTGATTAACGTCGTCGTCCGTGATGATCCGACGGATGGAGGCAAGTATGTCCTCCATGGTCGGCTCAGGAGCGCGCTCCGTGCTGCTCATGACTATGTCCCTTACCGCCTTCAAACTGACTTCACCCAGCGGGGTACACTAGGATCAACTCACTCTAATATCTTAACACAAAGCAAATAACCAAGTCTCTGTCTGCCTTAGAGAACAGCGTCTATGGTTAATGCACCAGCGGCGGCATTGGTTCAATTATCCGCCAGTGGTGGCTCTGGCGGCTTGAGGCCGAACCACTTGTCTTTGACGATATCATAGTGCTCGAGCGGATCGTAATAAGGCACTGACAAACCGAGGGTTTGTGCATCCATACGACCGATGGCGGAGTAGAGCGAATATTCCGCGACCACCCTATCGCGCAGCGCCGAAACAAGCCCGATTTGCGAGTTCAGCAGCTCCCGCTGAGCATCGAGGACGTCGAGCGTGGTGCGCTGGCCGACCTTTTCTTCCTCGCGCACGCCTGTCAGCGCGATTTTATTCGCCGAAACAGCCGATTCCGCCGATCTGATTGAGGGTCCCGAGGACTGCAGAATGCCCCAATTGGCGATCACGTCAGCATGGATCCTGAGCCGGGCATCCTCGACCTCACGCTTCAACTGATTATTCGTTTCCTTGGCCTGCCGGACGCGTGCGGAGATACCGCCGCCTTGATACAGAGGCACGTTGACCCGCCCTGTCACCGATGTCGTCTCGATATCGGCGATGGTCGAACTCTGATCGAAGCGCTTCTCATATTGTGCTTCCAGAGACAATTGAGGAAGCATCTCACCCATAATCCGCTCGACCGCGAAAAGGGAGGCCTCTTCGTTATAGACGGCCGTGAGAATAGCCGGGTTCTCCCCGTCCCCCAGCGTCATGGCTTCGTCCAGACTACTCGGCAGCAGATGGCGGATGGACGGCGGTGCCTGCAAGCGTCCGGGCGGATGGCCGATCACTTGCGCGTAGGCCGCTCTGCTCGTTTTTAGATTGGCCTGCGCCACGCTCAAGGTCGCAAGCGCCTCGGATCGCCTCGCCTCGGCTTGCGCCACATCGGTTCGCGTGACCTCTCCGACCTCGAAGCGATCCTTCGTGGCCTTCAACTGCTCCGACAAGACCCGGACATCGTTCTCGCGCAAGCGGACAACGGCTTGATCGCGCACGACATTGACATAGGAAGTTGCAGCATCGAGCAACACGAACTGTTCTACGCCGCGCAAGTTCTCCCGCTGCGCCTGCACCTCAGACTTGGCCTGCCGCACGGAATTGAGGTTCTGGAAACCCTCGAAGAGAGGCTGCGAAAGCTGGACCGCGTAGCCGTGAGGGTGATTGACTCCGTTGGACGTCAGCCCTGACGCGCCGCCAAATCCAAATGCCGACGAGCCGCGCACATTGCTGTTCTGATTGACGTAGTTCGTATCCGCCGTACCAGCGATCGAGGGCCGCAAACCGGACTTCGCGATCGCTACCTGTTCGTCGATGGCCCGCAGGCGCGCCCGTTCCGCATTTAGCACGGGATTAAGAATGTAGGCGTCAGCGAGCGCCTGTTCGAGCGTCTCGGCTTGGGCCGTGGTCGCAAACAAGTGCGCAAACGAGACGGCCATCAGTGCCAGCGCGAACGCCAGGCATGCGCGCTGCCGCCGCCGCGAAGAAACCGTGCAGCCGAAAGTCGCGCCGCCTGTTGTCCAGCGCCCGCCCGTTACACCAAGCACCCGTATGCCTCCAATGGCCCGCTTTCTGGGCCCGCGGCTCCCTCACCGCTACCAACTTCCAGCATAGAGCACCGAAAGAGACAAAAGATAGCCGGGATCGGCCACAGTCCCCGCGTTTTCGCTAAAAACTCAATGCACTGTGGGATCGCCGCAACAGTTGCCAAAGCCCCCCTTGACCGCCCAGCGCATGGGCCCATGCCCGCCAGATAGCCCCAAAACCGTGGCAAGCGGGCCCATGCAATCCCGGCTCCAAAGGTCTCGCGTGGCACGCGCGGCTCCTTCGCCCCAAACCTGCAGAATAAGGCCGGCAGGACCGGGCCGATTGCGGCAAGTTGGCCCGCGCGCGGCTTGGTCCCGGTGCAGAAATATCGCCAGATATCTGTGAATTCGCACGAGATGCTGGACACGCGCGAGATTGGCGCTAGAAATCCAGCCCGGTGGCCACGTGGCGGAGTGGTGACGCAGCGGACTGCAAATCCGTATACCCCGGTTCGATTCCGGGCGTGGCCTCCATAACTTAGCTGAAACGGCAGTCTCCGCTTTACAGCGCGTTTTACAGTTTTTGTTCACCTTCCACCCTTTTCGAGCTTCGCGACGGCCGCGACGGCCAGCTTGTCGGTGCGCGCCGAGTACCGGTCCATGATGCCCCGACATCGCGCAAGCTATGTCCTGTGATAGACGCAATCTCCTGAGGGGTGCATTCGGCCTCCGAAAGCCTCGTGACGGCTGTTCCGCGAAGGTCATGGAAAGTGAGTTCAACGATGCTAGCCTTGTGGCTCGCTAATCCCCATACCTTCCTGAAGGAGTTTGGTTGCCAGGGCCGACCATAGCTGTTGGTCAGAATGACAGTGGATGTTCGCGGCGTGTCTCTAGGCACGGCTTGCAAGCGTCGAGTGATAGGCACGTTAACTTTGCGGCCCGTCTTAGATTGTTTGAGCCTGATCCAACTGCCGTCAAAGGCGCTCCACGGCAGCACGAGCAAGTCACCCTGGCGCTGCCCCGTTTCAAGCGCGAGCACTAATGCCCGCTGCAATGGCAGCGGCGCGGCAGCCATGAATGCAGCGATGTGTTGTTCGCTCCAAACTTTCTCCGCTCGGTCACCGTGATACAGGCGTGCAACGCGGTCGGGAGGCCGGTACGTCGTAAGCCCGCGCGCCCTCGCCCATGAGATCAATCGCATTAGGACGGTCCAAGCGTAGTCGGCTTGACGGGGGCTGGACGCCAAGCTGTCCCGCTAGTCAAGAAAATCACGCGTAACCCGGGGATCTTCCAAAGCATCAAGTGGTAAAGTGACGAAATCTGCTTCGATCTTGGATATCTGCTTCAAATAATCGGACCGCGTCCGTTCGCGGAGTGCGCTGAAGTCTCTCGATGCTAGATAGGCTGCGATGACAGACTGGAACAATGCCGCGTCGGGTTTGCGCCGGTTCGAATACGCGGCGTGGTAACTCGCTATGAACTCCGGCGAATCGGGTACCCGTACGAGACGAGGCCCAACCCGCCAGGCGTAATAGTCGGTCTTGCCCTTGCTGTCTGACGTCAGCGCTCATGGGACAGACTGAGGCAATTGCGTAAGGGAGTGTTTTTGGCTCATCGTCACCCTTGAGGAGTGAACGATGAGACAGAAGGCAGAGCGGCATCAGGATGCCGCAGAGCGCACGATCAAGGACATTCGCCGTCAAACGCGGAAGCGTTATTTGTCTGAGGAGAAGATACGGATTGTGCTCGCCGGGCTTCGGGGCGAGGACAGCATTGCAGAGCTTTGCCGCCAGGAGGGTATCGCGCAGGGCCTGTATTACAGCTGATCGAAGGAGTTCCTCGAAGCCGGGAAGAAACGGCTGGCCGGCGATACGGCACGAGCGGCCAATACCGACGAGGTGAAGGATTTGCGCCGTGAGTCACGCGATCTCAAGGAGGTCGTTGCCGAGCAGG
>Ga0316192_10000183_pt1 | contig 44150 bp, 33 predicted proteins | sample MerIslwburrow_MG_FD_204931 | JGI IMG/M metagenome (GOLD analysis project Ga0316192, IMG submission 204931) | Coastal sediment microbial communities from Maine, United States - Merrow Island worm burrow | ecosystem: Environmental > Aquatic > Marine > Coastal > Sediment | place: USA: Maine...
CACTGGTAATTTGAGGGCTGGAAAACCATGCTGGACCTGTTGATGCTATTCGCAGGCTCAACCCTGCCAGCCTGCGGGACACACTACCTGGTGGACGGTGGCTCGGCCATCGCCAGCCCACTGCTGCGGTGAATCTTTCCCGAACGACCAAGGAGTCGATCAAGACCGCACTGGCGATGACTATCGCCTATGGTGTGGCGCTCAGCATGGGCTGGGACAGGCCCTATTGGGCCGGCTTCGCCGTGGCTTTTATCAGTCTCTCTACCACCGGCCAGTCATTCAACAAGGCCAGCCTGCGTATGGCGGGATCTGTAATGGGCGCAATTGTAGCGCTAATCGTCATCGGTTTGACCGGACAGCAGCGCTGGTTGTTTATCCTCTGCGTCAGCCTCTGGTGTGGCCTGTGCACCTACATGATGAGCGGCAAGCGCCACCAGTATTTCTGGCATGTCTCGGCATTTGTGTTTGTCATTATTTGCGTCGATGGCGGCCCCTACCCCGACAATGTGTTTGCCACCGCCATGCTGCGCCTGCAGGAGACTGCGCTGGGTATCATGGTCTACAGCCTGGTGGCCCTGTTGCTGTGGCCGAACAATTCACGTGCGGCGATGGAAGCAACTGCACTGGACCTCATCAACGCCCAGACAGATATGTTCGAGGCGTACCTGCGGCTATTCAGGGGGACAGGTGATGGTCGCCCGGTACAGCCTATTTATGCTGAGGAAATGGCAAAATTCAACCAGTTCGGGGTGTTACTTGACGCTGCCAGTACAGACGCAGAAGACGTGCGCGAGGTAAAAGGCTTGTGGCGGGATTACCAATCCGCGGCCGGGCAGTTGACGGAAACCCTGCAGCGCTGGCAGGAGAGTTTCAGCGACCTGCAGGATCTCGCGCTGCAGCCGCTATTGCCGGGGCTGGACGTTTTCTCTACCGAGCTGGCGGCGCGACTCGACGCCATCAAGCAACTACTGGAAAATCAACACACCGCCTTCACCTGCACCGAAGTGGGGCTGAATATCGACCCGCAGGCATTGCACCAAGTCTCACATTTCCAACGGGCCGCATTAGTCGCTTCCCAGAAACAGTTGTTACAAGTGGAGCGGCTGACGCGCCAATTGCACGGGAAAATGCGAGGTATTCGCAGCGATGAAGACATATCGGAACCTCGCATTGTAAACACTGGCAAGCCGGACTTTCTTTTCATCCCCGATGCCGATCGCCTGCTGGCCTCGGCCCGGGTAATGGCGTTGTTGTGGCTGGCGTTTCTGATTGTGGTGTACATCGGCGACTTCCCGGGGGGCTTTGGTTTTATCTCCATGAGCGCGCCTATTGGTATGGCCCTGTTTACTGCACCGCAGATGCGTACTTCCGTCACCTATATGCCCGCCGCCTTCGGTATCACCTTCGGCGGTGCCTTATACATCCTGGTCATGCCGCACCTGCACAGTTTTATCGGTTTGGGCATAATGTTGTTTGCCGCCACGTTTTTCCTCTGCCAACATTTTTCCACGCCGCAGCAGGGATTGGGAAGAGCAATCGGGCTGGCCATGCTCCTCAACCTGATTGCTGTTTCCAACCAGCAGAGCTACAACTTTCTTGGGGTGGCCAATACCGCGCTGATGTTCTCGCTATTGTTTCTGTTAGTAAACATAGTCTCCTACCTGCCTTATTCACCCCGACCGGAGCGCAACATATTACGCCTGTTGCAGCGGTATTTTCGCAGTGCGGATTTTCTGTTGTCGCAGCCCGCAGCAGGGGCTGGCTCACGCTACGCTGTGTGGCGAGAGGCCTATCACCTGCGGGAAATCGCCACCCTGCCCGGCAAAATCGCCACATGGGCCAGCCAGGCAAATGCAGAATTCCTGGGAGAGACTTCTGCGCAACAAATACCGGCGATGACGGCCAGCCTGCAAGCGCTGTCATTTCGCCAGCAGGAATTATTTGAGGTGAGAAAACTGCCACAATCACCGCGGCTGGCGGCAGCACTGGCCACTGATATGCAGGCCTGGCGACAACAGGTGCTGACGGCACTGGACATCTTGTCCAGTGACCCCTCCCAGGCTCGGCGCCTGCGGCGGGTCCGGCTGGATGAGCAACTTACACGGGTTGAAAAGCGCATTGAGAAAATACTCAACGAAGCCGGCAGCGATGCACTGGAACCAGAGTATCGGGGGAATTTTTACCGCCTGCTCGGCGCCTACCGGGGCAGCTCCGAAGCCTTGCTTGACTTTGCCCAGTCGTGCGATAAGGTCGACTGGACTCCCTGGTACGAAGAGCGCTTTGCCTGATGAGGAAAGAGATTAGCTGATGCTGCCGATTCCCCATGAATTCGCTATTGGCGGCGTCTACCTGCCGCCACTGCTGATTGCGGCAATCCTGGGTGTGCTGGGGGCCATCCTTAGCGCGCGCCTGTTGAATCGCTACCGCCTGTCTCGCTATTTTTTCTATCCGCCGGTGGTGATGCTGGCGATGATGGCTATTTATACCGTCCTGATAGGGACCTTTATCATTGGAAGCTGACCTGTGAACCTGTCGCGCAAACACCTCCTTACCGGCGCAGTAGTAGCGCTGGCAGTTATCGTGGTGCTATTGAAATATGGCGCTTACCTGCTTAACCCCTGGACCCGTGACGGGCAAATACGGGCGGAGGTAGTGCAAATAACACCGCGCGTATCCGGTCCCATCGTGGCGCTGCCCATCGTGGACAACCAGTTCGTCAAAGCCGGTGACCTGTTGTTTGAAATCGACCCGCGCACCTACAAAGCCAGCCTGGACCAGGCGCGCGCACAGTACGACATGACAGGAGACAACTACCAGGCACAGGAAAAAGAAATAGAGGGCGCCGAGGCGCAAATTACCGCCTCCAAAGCGCAAATTCGCCAGGCCGAGAGCAGCATCAAACAGCTGGATGCTCAGATCGTCCAGGACAAGGCCGAGTTTGAGCGCCAGCAGGACCTGCTACCCAAACGCGCTACCTCGCAAAAATCTGTAGACCGGGCCAGGGCCAACTACAACGTCACCCTGGAACAACGCGAAGGCGCACTGGCAGCCGTCGCCCAGGCAAATGCCTCACTGGCACAGGCGCAGGCGGCCCTCGCCAGGACCCGCGCGACCCTGGGCTCCCTGGGTGATGCCAATGCCAGCCTGCGCCAGGCCAAAGCGGCGGTAGACCAGGCGCAGCTGAACCTGGAATTCACCCAGGTGAAAGCCCCTGTGGACGGCTATATCACCAACCTCAACCTGCGCCTGGGTTCCCAGGCGGTCGCCAACCAGCCCGCGCTGGCCCTGGTAGATATCAGCAGCTATTGGGTACATGGCTATTTCAAGGAAACCTCGATTGAAAACATAGGCCATGGAGACAAGGCCATCGTCACCCTGATGTCCTACCCGGATGACCCTATTAGCGGCCATGTGGATAGCATTGGCTGGGGTATCGCGCAGCAGGACGGCAGTACCGGTTTTGAATTGCTGCCAACCATCAGCCCGACTTTCGAATGGATACGCCTGGCGCAGCGGGTACCGGTGCGCATTCACCTGGATGAAGTACCGGATAATGTCGCCCTGCGGGTGGGCACCACCGCGTCAGTTCTGGTGAATACCGGCAGCGCCGGGGATCAATAAATAATGCGGCGATTCATACGCACTGCTCCTGCCCTGGCAGCCGTGCTGCTGGCCGGCTGTACCGCATTGGGGCCGGACTATGAAGCGCCCCCGGTAACCATCCAAACGGAGTATACCGATGCGCAGAGCCCTCTGGTGGACTCGGCGGCGGCACTGGATGCACGCTGGTGGCAGGTGGCTTTTGCCGATCCGGTACTGGATGAGCTGGTCAATACGGCACTGCAAAACAACCTGACCTTGCGCTCCGCGGGGCTGCGCGTACTGCAATCCCAGCAGCAACTGGCCATCGCCATCGGCGGCCAGTACCCACAGCAACAACAAATCACCGGGCTGGCGGAACGGGAGCAGGAAAACGGCACGCGCCTTAACAATTACAACGTGGGATTCAACCTGACCTGGGAACTCGATTTCTGGGGACGCTTCAGGCGGCAGATAGAATCCGCTTCAGCCGAATTGGACGCCAGTGTCGCCGATTATGATGACGCCATGGTGTCACTGGTAGCACAGGTGGCGCAGAGCTACCTGTTGCTGCGCACCTTCCAGGACAGGTTAAAGATCGCGCAGCAAAACATTGATCTGCAAAAAGAGAGCCTGCGCATCGCCCAGGCCAAGCTGGATGCCGGCGACACCAGTGAACTGGATGTGGACCAGGCCACCAGCCTGCTGTATAGCACCCGGGCCACGGTGCCGGCACTGGAGATTTCCCTGCAGCAAACCAAGAATGCCCTGGCACTGCTGCTGGGTGACTCACCCCAGCAGTTCAACCCGCTAGCGGGGACTATCGGCGCCATCCCTACGACCACCCCGGCGGTTGCGCTGGGCATGCCCCAGGACCTGATACGACAGCGCCCGGACATACGCGCCGCTGAACGCCAACTGGCCGCCCAGAGCGCGCAGATTGGCTTCGCCATAACAGATTTGTACCCGCAGTTTTCTATCGGCGGCTCCATCGGCACCGATGCCATGGAAACAGATGACCTGTTCAGCAATGAGGGCGAGGCCTGGAGCATATTCGGCGGTTTTCAGTGGAACGTGTTCAATTACGGTCGACTGCAAAGCAACGTGCGCTTGCAGGATGCCCTGTTCCAACAATTGCTGGTGGATTACCAGTTCACCGTATTACAGGCCCAGGTAGACGTAGAGAACGCCATTGTCGCTTATATCAAGACCTACCGGCAGGTAAAGGAGTACCGCCGTGCAGAGGCCGCCGCACAGCTGGCGGTGAACGTGTCCACGGCCCAATACCAGGATGGCCTGGTGGACTTCAATACCGTCATCAGCAATCTCAACGCCCTGGCCACCCAGCAGGATGTGCTGGCTTCGGCTCGAGGGGACGTGGCCACCAACCTGGTGCAAGTCTACAGGGCACTGGGCGGTGGCTGGCAGGTGCGCGACAACAGGGACCCTGTCGACCTGCTACCCGCCGAGATGAAAGAGACGATGAAACAACGTACCGATGCCTGGGAAGGTGTACTGCAATAAGCACTACACCCCCCTCGAATCAGCTCCCGTCGAAAATACTGAGCTTGAACTTGTTAGAAATATAGTTGATCGCCTTGGTTGCGCGGATGCTGTTGCCAGCCTCATTGAGTCGCGGTGAGAAAGCAGCGATTGCCATCTCTCCGGGGACAATAGCAACGATACCGCCACCTACACCGGTTTTTGCCGGGAGGCCGGCAGTATAGGACCATTCGCCGGACTCATCATAAAAACCGGCGGTCAGCATAACCGCCAGCAGCTCCGGTACATGTTCCGCATCCAGCAGGCGCTTGCCCGTTTTGGGATTGACACCGCCGTTGGCCAGAGTGGCTCCCATAAACCCGAGATCCTTGGTAGTCACGCCAACAGAACACTGTTTGGTATAGACCCGCATGGCTTCTTCAGGGTCACTATAAAGGCGCTCGTAGTTATAGAGCAGGTTGGCGATGGCCCGGTTCGACCAGGAGGACTCGTACTCGGACGTGTAAACTTCATCCATAAGCTTTAAGTCTTCACCAGCAAAATCACTGAGATTACCCAGCACTTTTTTCCAACGTTCTTCTTCACTGGAAGCTTTCACCATACTGACCTGGGCAATGGCACCCGCATTCACCAGCGGGTTCACCGAACGAGCCTTCAACAGCTCAAGCGCAATCTTGGAATTGAATGGCATACCGGTAGGCTCTACACCAATCTTTTCCATCACTGCCTCAGGACCTGACTCCTGCATCACCATAGCCAGGTTGAAGGGCTTGGAGGTGGACTCGATGGCGAACACATAATCGGTATCACCGGCTGAATAGACCTTGCCATCTTTTGTGACGATGACTACAGCAAAAAGCTCTGAAGGAACCGTTGCCAGAATCGGAATATAATCCGCATTTTTGCCGTCTTTAAGACCCTTGTATTTCTCATGGGCCTCATCCACCGCCTGCTGCAACTCCAGAGCCTTGAGCATAGCCGTATCACGCGCCTCGACCATGACACTAAAGGAACTGAGGGTAATCAATGCTAAAGCGCAGAGCATTGCACCAAGATAGGAAGAATATTTTTTGTCTTTAATCATAATAGGAACCTCGATAAAATTTTACTTAACTAACCAAGCCTTAACATTTGCCTGCCGAATGCTTATGCAGCTTTGGTGGTTTTGCATTGCCACCGTTTTCTTTCAGGTAGTCACAGGCTTCCACAATATCTTTTGCCAGGTTCCTGATCACCGTACGATTAAGATGCGCGCGCACCACGATACGCAGAGACGTTATCTCCTCGGCATTGGGGGGCATAGTGTAGGCCGACAGTACCCAGCCCTTTTCGCGCACCTTGGCTGAAACGTCGAACTCATTGAAATTGTCCACATTGTCTTTCAAGGTTAATGCCACAACGGGAATACGCTGAGTTTCATTCATGATCTCGAAATAATCACTTTTCACCAACAGGTCACGCAAGTACTCGGCGTTATCGACAGTCTGCTGCATAATCGCTGTATAGCCCTCACGTCCGTGCCGTATAAACTTGTACGCCTGGGCAATAATTTGGGCTGCATTACGACTGAAGTTAAGCGTAGCTGTTGCCGACTCACCTCCCAGGTAATTGACATAAAAAATCAGCCCTTCGTTAAACAGCGATTTTTCCCGGAAGATGAGCCAACCCAAACCGGGATAAACCAGGCCGAATTTATGCCCTGAAGCGTTGATGGAAGCAACCCGTGGAAGGCGAAAATCCCACTCGTAATCAGGGTATAAGAAGGGGTTCACGAAGCCGCCTGAGGCGCCATCGATATGTAGCGGAATAGAAATACCTGTTTTCTCTTCGTACGCATCCAGCCAGTCATGAATCTCCTGGATGTCATCATCTTCACCGGTAAACGTCTGGCCTGCGATTGCCACCACGCAAATGGTATTTTCATCGACATACTCGTCTAAATGTTCAGCAGTCAAACGATAATTGCCAGGTTTGAGCGGGATAATCTTATCTTCCACATCGAAATAGCGCATGAATTTCTTCCACACTATCTGCACATTTCCGCCGGTAACCATATTGGGATTGGATGCGTCCTTACCCTCCGCCTTACGCTTCTCGCGCCAGTTCCATTTATGGGCCAGGCCTGCCAGCATGCAAGCCTCTGAGCTTCCCACCGTGGCAGCTCCGTAAGGTTCCTTGTCTTTGGGACCATTCCAGAGGTCATGCAGCCACTTCACCATGATCTGCTCCATGGCGTAGGTTTTCGGGTACATGTCGTGGTCAACGTAATTGATATGCACGTGTTCATGCATAAGATCGCGCGCCTCTGGCTCCATATACGTAGTGACGAAACTCGACAGGTTCAACATGGGATTGGCATCAGTCCACATGGCCGAATCAACAATTGACTTGGCTGCCCGCGCAGAAATGGATCCCTCAGGAAATTCTTCCTGGGGAATTTCCATATTAAATTCCTCGTAGGGACTGAGATTTCTTTCTTTAGACATAAGCTGAACCTCTTGTGTATTCACTGCAACAGACCCAATGCCTATTACATCAATATGATTTTTCCAGTAAAGCCGGACATTACAATCCGGGTTAGCCCACCATAAGAACAATGACCAGACCCCAGAGGGTCAGGGTTGTATTAGCAACCGCGTAGGGAACTGTATAGCCGAGCATGGGGACATTACTTTTTGCAGCATCACCGACCATCGCTACTGAGGCAGTGCTCGTTCGAGCGCCACCACAAATACCTAAATTGATGGCCGGGTCGAACTTAAAGATATACTTCCCTATTAACGGCGCCAGGATCATGGGTACGGACGTGGCAAAAATACCCCAGAAGAAAATTCCGAATCCTACTTCCTGCAAGCCAGAAACAAATGTGGGGCCCGATGAAATACCCACGACAGCAATAAATACATTCAGGCCGACAGAATTCATAATCCATAACGCACCAGAGGGGACCGCACCGAAGGTGGGATGCACACCCCGCAACCAACCCAACAGAATACCGGCGATTAAGGCGCCACCGGAAGAGGACAGTGTAATGGGTACGCCCGATATCGGCACGGTGATCGCGCCAATCAAGCCGCCCACGGCAATGGCCAGGCCCACCCAAACCATATCTGTTGCACTGGTCGGACGATCTGCATAACCCATAGACTTAACGACACGGTCAGTGTCTTTGCAGGTTCCGACAATGGTTAGAATATCACCGCGCTCTATTTTAGTCAGCGGCAAAATAGGAATCTCAACGGAGGTGGCACCGCGAATAATTTTGTTCAGGTAAATGCCGCGGGTGAACTTTTCCTTAGCCAGATCCATAATCGTCTTGTTGGCATAGTTCTTATTGGTAACCACCATATTGACTCGCTCGACGGGCACATCGAGTAATTCCTTGTCATCCACTTCATTATGGTTGGCACCGAGTGTCACTATCACTGCGCGCACAGCGGCGACAGCCACAACATCACCTTGTTGAAAAACCGTAGATTCATCAAACTCGATAGTGGCATCGCCGCGGCGAATATTCTGGGTAAATACTCGGTGCTCTTCCTCTTCCTTCGCGGCCTCGGCCTGGGCAACACTAAGCCCAACGGGCCAGTCTGTGCCCAGCTGATACGCTCGCATTTCGACCTGACGCCAGGCGGTCTGGCCTTTTTCAGGCGGATGTCCGCCAGACATCTCTTTTTCGTAGCGTTTGCACTCTTCTTCAAGGTTTATGCCCAGTAGCTTTGGACCCAATACCGAGAGAATCAAACCCGTGCCGATAGTGCCCCATAGGTAAACCACCGCGTAGGCAACCGGTATATGGTTTAGCATTTGCTGTTTTTGGTCAGCGCTTAAATCGAGATTATTAATGGCATTAGTGGCCAGGCCAATGGAGGCGGAGATGGTTTGTGAACCCGCCAGCAATCCCGCTGCAAAGCCTACGTCGTATCCCTGGATAAGAACCGCTGCGTAAACTGATAACAAACATAAAATTGTGATAAGAACCGCGAAAACGGCCTGCGGGGCGCCATCTGAGGCGATGCCACGCACAAACTGCGGGCCCACGCCGTAACCAACGGCGAACAAAAACATGATGAAAAAGACGGACTTGACCTGGGGATCTATGACAATGCCGATCTGGCCAATGATAATGCCTGCGAGTAACACCCCGGTGACAGAACCCAGCTCAAAAGTCCCCAGGCGGACCTTGCCTAGCGCATAACCGAGACTGAGTGTCAGGAAAATTGCGAGCTCGGGATTGGAACGCAACGTATCAAAGATGTACTGGACCATCAATCCCTCCTGAATTCGCATTAATCCATCAATACATTTTTTCTAAAGCAGGGTTACCCGATTCAAACATCCAGGGCAAGCAAGCTCAAACCAGCATAACTGGCTTACACCTCCTGAGCCTACCCCTGCTGACTGTCGTGATCAGGGAGTTCGACCCTTCATCAGGTCACCGGAGTCAAAACTGACTTTCAGCGAAAACTGCACGCGATAGTCTGAACCGGTATTACCGTTGACATCCTCGCGCTGACCCCAGCCGAACTCGGTTCCCAACAGAACATTGTCCCTGGGATAATGCAGCAGGTTGATGGTGGCAATTTGTCCTTTTTCAAATTCGGTTGGCCCCTGCCCACCGGTGGTATCCAGGTCAGTCATGGACCAGCCAATCGTGCTGGACCACTTTTCATTCCAGTAGCGATCGTAGTAGGCGCTGATTCCCAGCAGGGGCACGGCCTCGGCACCGGCCCGGGTGGGGTCAGCAGAATCCGGGGCGATATCCAGGCCACCGTCATTCATGTAGTTGCCTATACCTTCACCATAGGCCACCTGTAGTTTCAACACATCGCTACCCCAGGTGTTGATACCCGCGCTGGTGTTTATGCCCCAGCCTAGCTCGTCATCCTTCTTGCCCGTATCCAGTCGTTCATAGCCCAGTTTGCGCACGATGCCCGCAACCTGGAAATGGCCGAAGTCGCCATTATTGCGATAGCGGGCGCTGAAGTCAGGCAGGTCGTTATAGGATTGAAAAAGGTCCCCCGCGGTGGATCCGGTGGAGTCACAATCATCGGGTGCATTGGGTAAATCGCAAACATCATCATCGCGAAAACGACCGACGCTCAAGGCGGTGCTGGGGTCTTCTATGGAAATGGAGAACTCATCATCCCCCATGGGAAAGGAATATCGCGCCTGCTGATTGCGATAAAACACCATTCCGGTCGGCCCCCAGTAATCAATGGTATTGGGGAAAATATCTATATCCATGAAGTTGGACCAGGTCTGGCCCATACCGAAATTCTTGTAGGTTGCCCAGGCATGACGCAGACGCGGCGTGGTCTGCCCGGCATCGCCACCGGTGCCGAACAGTTCCGCCTCCAACATAAAGGTGGCGTCCTCCCCGTAATTACCTTTGATCCCCAGGCGCGACTGTCGTACACCGAAGACGAAGTCACCATCCCCCCCGTAGGTGCCACTTTCGGTAGGGATGGTGGTCACTCGCAGGGTATCGTCCCAGTCGGGATCAACACGCTTGAAATCGTTGATCATGTCAGCCTGGGCGAAACCGTAGACACTGACTGAAAGCGGCGAGGGTTCTTTGGGTGTGAGCTTGTCACCGGTAACCATCATCGGCATTTTGTCCGTCTCGGCCACCTGGCTGGTGGTGGCGTCGCCAGGTTCCCCGGACTTCAGACGCTGCAACTCCGTGTCCATGGCTTCCAGCATGCGTTGCTGCTGCTCCATCACTGCTCTTTGCTGCTTGAGCTGTTCTTCCAGGTTCTGGATGCGTTCCGCATCTGTAGCGGCCTGAACGGAAAGCGCGGAGCTGGCGAAGATGACCGCTGCTGCCAGTAAGGATTTTCTGGACCGTATCATATGGTTATCTCTCTCCTGATTATACTGTGTTCACCTTGCCATTAGAGCAACAGCAACGCAAACCAGACTACTAGAAATTCCGAAATTAAAAAATGACCAACGTCAATCTGGCCCGATTATCGTGGTAATTACCAATGAACTTCGAGCGCCGGAGGCGACCACTATTAACTTATACTATCCAGTCGCACGCTTATATATGCCCAAATCTACCCCGACTGGCCCGGGTAGGGTGTAGTATTCTATAGTTGAGGATTCTCTATAATGCAAATCACCGTGAGCAAGGCGCCATGAAAAAAACAATCAGCAGTAGCGATAATTTTTCCTGGATGTTTGGTGCACTGATATTACTTCTGCTCAGCAACGCTGTCTTCAATCAACTGCATTTCCCCCATGCCCAGCACATCGTCAATATATCCCTGATGTTGACCATCGCGGTCGCCGTCTGGTCGGTAAATTCCGGCAAACGTCAGTGGTTCAACTGGAAGATTGGACTATCCTGCGTCATTGCCACATTGATGCTAGGCGACAGCCTGCTGCAGGGCGACACCCTGGTCATTTACCAGTTACTGTCCATCCTGATTTTTCTTCTCTTTACCCTGTACCTCTGCTGGCAGCAGGTAATGTTCAGCGGCAAGGTCGATAGAAACAAAATCATCGGGTCTATTTGTATCTATATTTTACTTGCCCTTATCTGGGCCTTTGGCTACCTCATTCTTGAATATCTATTCCCCGGCTCTTTCCGTGGACTGGATAATCGAAGCTGGCAACACAACCTGGGAGAGCTGCTCTACTACAGCCTGGTAACGCTTACCACGCTCGGTTACGGTGAGATCACTCCCTCACAGCCGATGGCCCGGTTTTTAGCCTACGTCGAGGCGGTAACCGGTGTTTTCTACACCACCGTGCTGGTAGCCAGCCTCATCGGGATGCGTCTGGCGCACTATGAGGCAAAGCTAACGGGAAACGGCACGCCCAAGGGCAAGTAGCGAGGCAAACAAAGGTTCTTCTCACATTAGTGGGGTTGCTCGGCACATTATTTGAACATTCTGTTTCTGGATTTTTTTGGGCTTGGTTTGGGCCAGCGGGGCCGCGTGCTGCGCACTATTCAGCGACTCCTGGTTAGCCAGGGAAAGCAGGATAGCGATGGCCTGCAATATATAGAGTGCTCTCACAATGTCATGAACATTGCAGACTGGCGCAACAGTAATGAGCAGCATGGGTGTTTAGAAACGGCAGCTTTGCCCCTTACCACAGTCACGAGGTAATCCAATGTCCGGCAATCCCCCACTGATGGATGTAGCACTGTCTGATAAATTCGAAAAGAGCGAGGGACGTATTTTTGTCAGCGGCACCCAGGCCCTGGCGCGCCTGGCGCTGATCCAGCGACAGCTGGATCAGCACAAGGGTCTCAACACCCGCGGTTTTATCAGCGGCTACCGTGGCTCCCCGCTGGGCATGCTGGACAATACTTTATGGCGTGAGAAAAAACGCATGGCAGAGGCCGGCGTGGTATTCCAGCCCGGCGTCAACGAAGACCTGGCGGCAACTGCCGTGTGGGGCACTCAACAACTGGAATTTTTCCCCGACCCGCTAGTCGATGGTGTTTACGCCATGTGGTACGGCAAGGCACCCGGTGTAGACCGCTCCGCAGATGTGATGCGTCACGGTAACCACTTTGGCACGCATAAGCATGGCGGCGTGCTGGTCGCCGTGGGTGATGATCACCCGGGCAAGTCCTCCACAGTGGTCAATCAGAGTGAACCCATATTCGCTGCCCTGGGCATGCCGGTGCTATACCCCTGCGACGTGCAGGAAATTATAGACTTCGGCCTGCTGGGTTGGCAGCTGTCACGCTACAGCGGACTGTGGGTGGGCCTCAAGACGGTCAATGAAACCGTTGAACAAACCCAGACCGTATCCATCCATACCGACGATTTCACGGTGGAGCTACCCGACCGCGGACTGGACGCAGATAACGTCAATATCAAGCAGGGTGGTTTCAACCCACAAGCCATGGAGGTGACTCTCAAGCGCGTGCGCCTACCGCAGGTGCACAAGTTCGTGCGTGCCAATGGCATCGACAAGGAACGTATTGGCGGCCAGGGCAGTCTCGGCATCGTCACCTCGGGCAAAAGTTACTCCGATGTCATACAGGCGCTCAGCCTGCTGGGCTTGACTGCAGCTGCGGCGCAAGAACTGGGCATCTCCATCTATAAAGTCGGCTGCATCTGGCCTCTGGAACCCCAGGGACTGAAAGCCTTCGCCCAGGGACGGCCGGAACTGCTGTTTATTGAAGAGAAATCCGCCATGCTGGAGCCCCAGGCGGCGCAGCTGCTGATCAACGAAGCGGTGACGCCTCGTCTGACAGGCAAAACGGATGAACTGGGCAACACCCTGCTGCCCAGCGATGTACAACTGGAGCCGGCGGCCATTGCCGATGTCATTATGGCGCGTCTCGCGGCTCTGGGCGTCGCGCCAGACGGACCTTGCCAGCAACATAGCGCTTTGCAGCAAAGCCTGGCGCAAAATCAACAGTTTACCAACGCCGCCCCCGCCAGCATCATGCGCATCCCCTACTTCTGCTCCGGCTGTCCGCACAACACTTCCACCAAGGTACCCGAGGGCAGTATGGCCATGGCGGGTATTGGCTGTCATGGCATGGCCATGCTCAAACGAACCGATACCCTGCTGCCCACACATATGGGCGGCGAAGGCATGAACTGGGCCGGAGCAGCAGCCTTCAGCGGCACCCGGCACATGTTCCAGAACCTGGGTGACGGCACCTATTTTCACTCCGGGCTGATGGCGATTCGTGGCGCGGTGGCAGCAAAGGTCAACATCACCTATAAAATCCTGTACAACGATGCGGTGGCCATGACCGGCGGCCAGCCTATCGATGGCCCCATCTCCGTAGCGGAAATGGCGCGACAGGTAAAGGCCGAAGGCGTTAGAGAGGTGGTCGTGGTATCTGACGACCCGGATAAGTTCCGCGGGAAATTGCCAGCAGGTGTGGCCCTGTACCCACGGGAAGAGCTGGATGCGGTACAGAAGACACTGCGCGACATCCAGGGCACCACCGTGCTGATTTATGAACAGACCTGTGCCGCAGAGAAGCGCCGCAGACGCAAACGCGGCACTTTTCCCAACCCGGCAAAGCGTATGTTTATCAATGATGCCGTCTGCGAGGGCTGTGGCGACTGTTCGGTACAGTCTACCTGCGTGTCCATCCAGCCCAAGGAAACCGAGTTCGGTACCAAGCGCCAGATCGACCAGTCCAGTTGCAACAAAGACTACTCCTGTGCCAGCGGCTTCTGCCCCTCCTTCGTCACTGTGCTGGATGCGGAGCCGAAAAAACCCAGCGGTGTGGCCTTTGACGGCGACCTGTTCGCACAACTGCCTACACCGGCTATAGCCGACGTCAGCAACGGTAATATGGGCGTAATGATTGCCGGTATCGGCGGCACCGGTGTCATCACCGTGGGCGCGGTCATGGGAATGGCGGCACACATGGAAGGTAAGGCCTGCTCTATTTACGATATGACGGGTCTGAGCCAGAAAAATGGCTCGGTTTATTCACACCTGCGTATCGCCGACAACCCCGAAGACCTGGCCGCACAGCGCATTGGCGCTGGCGAGGCTGATTTGATTTTGGGCTTTGACCTGGTAGCAGCGCTGGCCGGTGACGCAGCAGCCACTTACAGTAAAGGGCGCACGCGCATCATCGGCAACTCCGATGTGGTACCCACTGTAGATTTTCAGTTCGACCGCGACCTCGCCATTGACGAGCACAGCGTGGAAGCAAGTATTGTTGCCAGAACTGGCGCAGATAAGGCCTATTTTGTCGACGCCACCCAGCTGGCACTGAAACTGTGTGGCGATACCATTGCGGCCAATATGTTTGTAGTGGGCTATGCCTCACAACTGGGCTTATTGCCGGTGAGCGTGGCTGCCCTTAAAAAGGCCATCGAATTGAACGGCACCGCCGTGAAATTCAACCTGGAAGCCTTCGCTCTGGGACGCCTGTTTGCCGCGGAACCTGATACGGTTAAGGGACTGCTGCCAGAATCCACCGCGGAGACCAACGAGAAGACCCTGCCGGAACTGATTACCGCACGCGGTTACCACCTGCGTGACTACCAGGACCAGGCCTGGGCCGACCGCTACCTGGCCAGAGTGCACACCGTGCAACAGGCGGAATCTGCCATTGATCCGAGTTCCACTGAACTGACCCGCGCGGTGGCCATCAACCTGGCCAAACTGATGTCTTACAAAGATGAGTATGAGGTGGCCCGCCTGTATACCGACCCGGCCTTCAAGCAGAAGCTGGACGCCCAGTTCGAGCCCGGTTACACCCTCAAGTTCAATCTGGCACCGCCTATCATCAGCCGCATAAATCCCTCCACCGGCCTACCCATGAAGCGCGAGTTCGGAGACTGGATGATGGCCGGGTTCAAGGTACTGACTAAGTTCAAGCGCCTGCGCGGCACAGCATTCGATATTTTTGGCAGAACCGCGGAGCGCAAAATCGAACGCGGCCTGATCACCGAATATGAAGGCACGCTGGACAATATTCTGGCCGGCCTGTCTGCGGACAAGCTGCAAACGGCGGTTGAGCTGGCGCAACTGCCGGATGCCATACGCGGCTACGCCCACGTGAAAGAGCAATCCCTGGTGGACGTCAGCGCCAGAAAAGACGAATTACTGGCAGCCTTTGCTGCCTGATCAAGGGAAATATTCCAGGAGAACCCATGCCTAATTTTCGTTCAGACAAAGTCACCAAAGGCAAAACCGCTGCAGCGGCCCGCTCCTTATGGCAGGCCGGCGGTGTGCCGCGGGAATTCAACACCATCGCTATCGATGACGGCATCGCCATGGGCCATGACGGCATTACCGGCAGACCAGGCCTGGCAACCCGTGGGCGAGCGCACCCGGGTGATAACCCGCGCGTTGAAAGCCTACGCGGCTTTCGCCACCAGTGCGGACCGTGGGGGGTTCAGGAAAATTTGATGACTGTATCGCTTCGCTACCGAAGGTTGCCTCAGGCGAATGGCCCTACCCGGCTGGCCGCATCGTGTAAACATTTATCTCAGGTGGTGCCCATGGCACAGGTCGTGTCCGCTTCGTCCAGAATGGCCTGGATATTGCCACTGTCCAGCATGGAGGTGAAAAACTCCTTACCGGCAGCCACCTCATCCGGCTTTCTGTCACGTTCCAATGAGGTCGCGTTTATCACTTCGTTCCAGGCCAACCACAACTGTGTTCGTGATAAGCCCTCCACCGGGAATGCCCCCAGGCTCTTCAGCAGGAAACCACGGCAGTAGTCGATGCGTTCCGGGGGCGGCTCCTGCCAGGGTAATTGCCATGCAAGGGCATTGGTGGAAGCGGTAACCAGAAGCAATACGAGGGCGAAGCGGGCCATAATGTTTTCTCCAGGCGGTGGCTGTGAACGGTGCTGACAAACTCGCGACAGGTACGATTGTGACACAGCCGGCCCCGGTGCGACAATCCGCGGTACCTGCTGTGGAATTATTTCCCTGATCATTGTAGAGTCAGTGGTGATGGCCCCAGCGCAAGTGCCGATAACAGCTCGCCATAGTAGATCGCGGGTGTCCGGTGTCTGGAACACCGCTATTTTGCCGATTTTGGATGGAGATCAACTATGCTCAATAAACACCTGATAACTGCTCTTGCCGCGGGCGCGGCACTGGTGGCAGCGCTGCCAATGAACGCCGCTGCCGCGGGCGTCAACGGCAAAGCAAACCTGATGTGCAGCGTGAGCAATGTGGTCGGCTGCGCCGACGGTATGTGCATGCAGGGAGGGCCAGCGGCCTTCGGCCTGATGCACTACCTGTTTGTCGACTTCCAGCGCAAGGTGGTCCACGGCGTAAACGACGAGGGCAAAGAAGTCACCTCCCCCGTCAGGAATATGGAAATCACCGAGCAAGCAATTATTCTGCAAGGCGTTGAAAACCAACGCGGCTGGACACTCGGCATCGGCCGCGGCGACGGGGGACTTAGAATGAGTTCCACGGGCCCCGACGTCAATATCATCATCATCGGCGACTGCGCCGAACGCTAGGGAGAATCAGACATGTCCAGAAATAGAGAATTTATTATCGCCACCACCGGTGCTGCAGTTCTCTCAGCAACGCTTCTCACCCATGTGCCGGCACAGGCCAGCGACACCGGTGCTTTTGTGGGCGGCATGTTAACCAGCCGGGTACTGGGCAATATGCGCCAGAGGACCGAGGCGGAGCAGCAGCAGGCATACTATGCACAGCAGTCGGCGCAACAGCAGCAGGTGCAACAGGCCGCGCCGGTTTCCTCTACCAAGAGTACCGAGCAAAAACTGGACGAGCTGAACAAGCTCGCCGCGGGCGGCTATATTACCCCCGAGGAATACAAGGCCAAAAAACAGGCGATCATTGACGCAATGTAAGTATTCCAAAGCCGGTGCGCCGGAGGGAGCACTGGCACGCTTTTCGCGCTATAATCCGCGCCTGTCAATTTCAGCACTCCGGATTCGTTTCACATGACCAACCCGACCGGCGGCAAAAGTCGCCTGCTCATCGTCGATGATGAGCCTACCAATATTCATATCCTGTCCAATATCCTGTCGGAGGACTACGAGATACGTGCCGCCAATAATGGCGAGCGCGCCATGGAGGCGGCCAAAAGCCAGTCTCCCGACCTGATTCTGCTGGATATGATCATGCCCGGCCTGGACGGCCTGCAAGTGTGTCAGTTGCTGCAGGAAAATGAGGCGACCAAGGACATCCCGGTTATCTTTGTAACCAGCATGTCCGACCCCGCCAATGAAGAACTGGGCTTAAAAGCCGGTGCGGTGGACTACATCAGCAAGCCGGTCAGCCCGCCCATCGTGAAAGCCCGGGTAAAAATACACCTGCAAAATCGCCTGACCGTGCGGTTTCTGGAAGGGCTATTGTCATCACAAACAACCACTCTGGAAGATGCCAAAAACCAGGCGCAGTCACTGCTGGTCTTCGTCTGATCAGGATTCGATCAAGCCGTCGACATAGCGGCTGAAGCTCTTCCGGTAACCGGCTTTGGTATTAGTCCAGAACGCGCGAATGCGCGGCACGGACATGGCCGCCCGGGTACGCAATTCCCAAGCCGCAATATACTCATCGTCAATCTTGCCCTTTTTATGGGCCATGTACACCAGCTCGGTTAACTCGAACAGTGCCGACAGGTAACCTTCAAACTTCACCGACTCCAGGGGTGTCAGCGGCTCACCCCGGTTAGCCTTCATGCGAATCTCAGCCAACTCCCCTTTATAGGATTCAGCGCGAAAGTTGATCGCCAGTTGCATGATGGAATACGTCGTGGCGTCCCGGGTCTCGGAGGCGTTGAAACGCAACACGCTGGCAAAGTAAACGACAGACGCCAGGATACCTACAACACCGAATACTTCTTTAAACGCGCCGAGACTATCCCAGCTTAGGTATTCCATTGACAAGACCCGGTCAGACCCCGATAGCGTGGGGGAAAATTAACGAGGCATCATTCTAAGGCAAACCGGGTAAATACGAAAATCCTTTTAAAATCCGGCTTTTACCCTTCGCGCCACTTACATTACACTGATCTCCACTACACAACATTACGCCAGGTCCGACGATTGCAGTACCCGAGGAAAAAACAATAATGAGCCGTGTACTGGAAACCCTGGGCCTCTTTCTAGCCGTGCTGGGTTCGGCCAAGCTCGCCTCCATGATGGCCATTTCCGATCAGGTGCTCTCACCCGTCTGGCTGCCTGCTGCGGTTTGTCTCACAGCGCTGATCTGGCTGGGAAACCGGGCATTGCCCGCCATTATCATCGGCACCGGATTTCTGGGGTGGGTACTGGCGCGCGACGCCGAACTCGGTATGGCCGCCGCAGCGCTGGTTATTATCGCCACCAGCGCCGGTGCCGTGCTCCAGGCGCTCGCGGGACGCCTGGTCATTCTGCGCTTCGTCGACGACCAGGCCGACGTGGACAACGCCCGGGAGTTTTTCCGCCTGCTGGCATTGGCACCGCTGATGGGTGCTATCAGCCCTACTATCGGAGTTCCCGTGCAGTACCTGGCTGGTGTCTGGCCCGAGGGCAGCTTCACCCTGTACTGGAGTAACTGGTGGCTGGGTAATATCACCGCCATTGCTTTTCTCACGCCCCTGCTGCTGGGATTTCGCCGGGGCTCTGCCAACCAGAGCCTGGCAATAACCTGCTTCGTGGTCGTCGGGCTGGTAGTCAGCTACGAATTGGGCGTGTCCGCGGAAAAACAGGCGCGGGAATCCTGGGTGGACCAGGCCCGTTACAGCGCCACGCAGTTGACCGGAATTTTCGTGCGGGCACTGCAAAACGGCTACGGCGATATTCGCGCACTGGAATTGCTAATGGAGCGTGATCGCGATCTCACGGAAATCGAATTCAATACCGCCGTACAAACGCTGAAAGGCAATCAGGAGGGCTATACGCCCGCTGTTTTACTAATTAGTCAAAAGGACAGCGCCGGCCGCTGGCCAGTCAAGTTCGCCAGTTCCAACGATATAGGCCTGCAGCCGGGGTTTATGCTGAACGACATCCCCGAGGCACTGGATGCCATCGAATCGGCCTTTGAATACGGCCTCATGCTGGGGCCCACTGCGCCACTGGACGACGGCACCTATTACGGTTTCAATGCGCTGCCGGTTAACAGCGCCGCCTCGCCCACCGTGGTCATCGGGGTGCAGAATGTCGACGAAATCGACGGGGTGATTGCCGCACAAATTCCCTACGGCCTTGGTTTTGCCATTGCCAGCGTGCATGCCAGCGGCTTCGCCACCGAAGGCAGGGATCACCTTTACCCTGACGGCATGAATTCTACCGATGCAATCGCCACTTTCACTTTCCCGGTGACCACCGGTGGCACGACACTCACCTTTTACTGGGGGGTAGTAGAGCAATTCCTCGGTGGGCCGCAACTGGGATACTCTCGCGCGATGCTGTTCGGCGGTCCATTGATCACTTTGCTGCTGGCGCTTTTTATCAATATGTTATTCGCCCAGCAAAGCCGCGTACGCAAGCAGGTAGAGGAACAAACCGCCGAGTTGCGTGAACAGAAAGAGATCGCTCAGCTGACCATGAATAATATGGACCAGGCCCTGCTGATGCTGGACGAAAACCTGCAGATCATCGCGTACAACCAGAATTACCTGACCATGTTTGGCATTACCGATGCCACCATCGCGGAAAATCCGGATTTCGACCGGGTCGCGAGCATAGTCTCAGCCAATCTAATGGGCGAACAGCAGGATAAGATTTCAGCAAGTCGTTCCGCGGACGCGCGTCGCCGCGATGCTTTCAGCTGGTCGCAGGATACCAAGGATGGGAGAGTAATAGAAACTCACCACATCCCCGTAGAGGAAGGCGGCTGTGTGCGCACCTACACAGATATTACCGAACGCAGGGCCGCGGAAGACGAGATAAAGCGGCAGAAAGAGATAGCGGAACTGGCACTGGATAATATGGACCAGGGCATCATGATGGTGGACGAGAACTGGGACCTGGTGGCCTATAACCAACTCGCCTTGAATCTGTTCGGTGTCACCGAGGAAGAAATCCTCCAGCACCGCAATTACGATGATCTCAATCGCTTCGTTAACCGACGTATAAATCAGACTGAGTTAATCGAACAGCGCCTGGCCGAGGCACGCAGCCGCACGCCGCAAATACAGGAACGCTCCCTGCCCGACGGCAGGCAACTGGAACAGCGCCATATACCAATCGAAGGCGGAGGTTTCGTGCGCACCTTCATTGATATGACCGCACGTAAAAAAGTAGAGCGGGAACTATTGGATGCGAAGCTGACCGCGGAGCAGGCCACCCAGTCCAAATCCGAGTTCCTGGCCAACATGTCCCACGAAATTCGCACCCCCATGAACGCCATCATCGGCATGTCGGAACTGGCACTGAAAACCGACCTGACCCCAAAACAGCACAACTATATCGACAAGGTAAACCGCAGTGCCAACAGCTTGCTGGGCATCATCAATGACATCCTGGACTTCTCCAAAATCGAAGCGGGAAAACTGGAGCTGGAGCGTACCCGTTTTCATCTCGAAGACGTACTGGACCATCTCACCAACCTGGTAGGCCTGAAAGCCGAGGAAAAGGGGCTGGAATTACTGCTCGATATCGATCGCTCGATACCGGGCTGCCTTGTGGGAGATCCGCTGCGACTGGGTCAAGTTCTGGTAAATCTGGGTAACAACGCGGTGAAATTCACCGAATCGGGTGAAATTGTGGTGTCCGTGCAGGTGCAGGAACGCACCGCGGACAGCGTACGACTGTTTTTTTCGGTGCGCGATACCGGTATCGGCATGTCGGATGAACTCCAGCAACAATTGTTCCAGGCCTTCCAACAGGCAGACACCTCCACCACCCGCCAATACGGAGGCACCGGCCTGGGGCTGACTATCAGCCAGCGGCTGGTGAATATGATGCACGGCAAAATTGAGGTCGCCAGCCAACCCGGCGAGGGCAGCCAGTTCAGCTTTTCCGTGGAGTTGCAGTCAATGGAAGACGAACTTGACCTGCCGCCTCCTGAGGCGCTGGACCTGGAATGCATGCATGTACTGGTGGTCGACGACAACCCCACCGCCAGGGAAATTCTGCGAGACATCGCGTCCTCTTTAGGGTTTCTGGTTGATGCCGCTGGTAGCGGTGAGCAGGCACTGGAAATGGCTACCACCGCACAGGAGCAGGGCAACCCCTACACGGTATTGTTGATGGACTGGCAAATGCCGCGCATGGACGGCGTAGCCACTACTCGGGCAATGGTGGAAAAGCATTTGCTGGGTGATGCCCAGACCGTACTGATGGTGACTGCTTACGGGCGTGATGAGGCCGCAGCCGCAGGCGCAGGTCTGCCTATCAAAAATTACCTGACCAAGCCGGTCAATGCGTCAGCCCTGCTCGATGCGATCTTGCTGGCTCACGGTCATGTTCCCGTATCGCGGCGGCGGCGTAAATTACAGGCCGAGGATGCCGAGTCCATGGCCAGTCTGGCAGGTGCCCATGTATTGCTGGTGGAAGACAACGAGATCAACCAGGAACTGGCACTGGAATTATTGGGCAATGCGGGAATCCAGGCGGACGTCGCCAATAACGGCCAGGAGGCGCTGGATAAATTGGCGGTGAGCGACTACGACGGGGTACTGCTGGACATCCAGATGCCCATAATGGACGGCTACACCACGGCCCGCGAAATACGCAAACAGTTGGCATTTCGCGATCTGCCGGTGCTGGCCATGACGGCAAACGCTATGGTGGGTGATCGGGAAAAGGCGCTGGCGGCAGGCATGAACGACCACATTGCCAAACCCCTGAACGTTGCCGATATGTTCGCCACCATGGCCCGCTGGATCACGCCATCGCAACCTTTTAGAGCTGCAACCGTGCCGGCATCTGCGCCACGCTCGACCAGCACGGCACTGCCTGCGCTGGACAGCGTAGATACCACGGCCGGCCTGGCGACCTGCGCCGGCAACGAGACGCTCTACCGGCGTCTGCTTTTGCAGTTCGCCGATTCCCAGCAGGACTTTACGCGAGCATTTGACGCTGCGCACAGGGATACGGACCCTGGCGCCCCCTTGCGCCTGGCCCATACCCTCAAGGGCGTGGCCGCCAGTATCGGCGCCAACCAGGTGGCAAACGCGGCACAAATCCTGGAAGCAGACTGCAGGGAAGGCGCAGCAACGGGCATTATTGCTGAACACCTGAAGCAACTGGTGGCGGCAATGGCACCCGTGTTGCGTAGCATCGAGGCTCACCGTGCGGCATTATCCGCAGATACAGCACCGGCGCACCAACATGACCAGGCCACAGGGAAAGCGCTGCAGGAACTGCGTCAGGCCCTGCAGAATTTCGATACCCAGGCGGGCAGCATTGCCAAAGGCTTACAACAGGCAGCCGCGGGAACCGCGCTGGCAGACCCCATGGCCAGGCTGCTGGAGCACATAGACAACTTTGATTTCGATGGCGCCCTGGCACTCCTGCTTGAAAACGAAGTCGAACTGGTGCAACTGACGTCTACCGATGCGTGAGGCGCTCGCCGCTCCTGACGCCATACTATTTGACTGGCATGGCACTCTGGTCAACACCCTGGACGCCATGTACCTGGCAATCGAGGACATGCTCCCCCGACTGGAAGAACTGGGACTGATAGACCAACTGGTACCCGAGGAGCAGGCGCGCACCAGCAGCGACGAAAAGCTGATTCGCTATATTCGCATCTATCGGCGCCTGCACCCAAAAGTGCTGGCGGAGCGCCGGGTGTCGCGTACCGAGATTTTCGACGCGGTGTTTGGCGATAATGAATCCGCCAGGGCCATTGCGCACCGCGCCTACAATGAGAGCTACCGCAACTACTACGGCGAGGTTTACCCCTACCAGGAAGGCATATTCGACTACCTGCAACTGCTGCACGGGCTGGGTATAGCGCTGGGCGTTGCCACCAATCGCAGCCGGGAATTTTTCGATAACGAACTGGCGCGGGTCGATGAGGGTCGCTGGGGAGCGCTGCTCGATGTAGATCGCTGCGGTGACGAGGCGGCGAATTACAAACCCGCACCGGATGTGCTGCTGGAGTGCTGCGAACAGCTCGCCCTGCCCCCCGGGCCGGCGATCTGGTATGTGGGTGACAGCACCACGGATATGATCACCGCGCGGCGGGCGGGCCTGACCGCCGTGTTCTACAACACCGGGCTGCTACCCGCAGAAGAGCTGGACCAGCTGTTCGAGCGCGCGGCCAGCCGGGGTGCCCGTCCCGACGCGGTAGTGAATGATTTCGAGGAACTGCTGGACCTGCTGGAGCTGACTGACCCGGGGTACAAACTGGCGCAGCAGCGCCCTCCCCGCCGGGCCATGCGGCAACTGCCGCCACCGCGTATCGAACCGGACTGGCATCCGGCTGTCGCCGAGCTCTGTGCCCCTACCATCATCCTGTTCGACTGGCACGCGACCCTGGTGGACACCCTGGATGCGATGTATCGGGCCGTGGACGACGTGTTGCCCGAGTTGGAAACATTGGGGCTCACCGCGCGCCTGGTCGGGCCGGAGCAGTCCAGGTCACCGGATGATGAGCGACTGGTGGGCTACGTGCGCGAGTTCCGCCAGCTACACCCCAGGATCAAGGCAGACCGCAAGATTTCACGCACTGACATTTTTGAGGTGCTATTCGGTGAGGACAATGAGGCCAAAAGCATTGCCCACGAAGCCTTCAACCGCCACTACCGCAAGTATTTCGGTCAGGCCCTGCCCTTTGAACCCAAAGTGAAGGAGATGCTACAGGGGCTGACCTACCTGGGTCTGCCCCTGGGGATCATCACCAACAGGGACCGCGAATTTTTCAGTCATGAACTGGCCAACGTCGGTGGGGAAGACTGGTCCGGTTTCTTTGTATCTGCGGTATGCGGGGACGATACACAAAGGCGCAAACCCCACCCCGATCAAATCCTGCTCGCCGCCCGCCAGCTTAAAGGGCAATTGGGGCCCTCGGTCTGGTACGTGGGCGATAGCACCACCGACACCGTCGCAGCCAAGACCGCCGGCGTTACCAGTGTGTTCTTCAATGGGGCCCAGTGGGACCAACCCTGGCTGAACAAGATATTTCCCGGCAGTGCGCGTTATCCGCACAAGCCGGATGCAGTGGTCAATGACTTCGCAGAATTCTGGGCGCTGGTGCTGGCGTGCCGCGAACGGGAAAAGAACAGGTCGCTAAATGGCGACCGCTGACAGATCGAGATCGTAGGCACCGGGCTCCAGGCTTTTGAGGATACGCAGTGATGGTACTTCCTCACCGTCACCTTCTTCCTGCAGGTCTATCACCCTGTTTTCACGCAACTCCCGCTTGTTGGCGTCGAGCAATAACATCACCTTGGGACGTAAGCGACGGGTGCGGTATTCCGCCACCACCACGCCCACTTCACCGGAGGACAATTCCACCAGGGTGCCCGCCGGGTAAATACCCACCGCCTGGATAAAGGCTTCAACCAGTTCCGCCTGAAACTCGGAATTACGCGCACTGTAGAGCAGCTTGATGGCGTCAGATGGCGAACGCGCGTCGGCGTGACTGCGATTACTGGTCACCGCGTCATAGGTATCCACGATAGCAGCGATACGGGCAAAGGCCGGTATATCGTCACTGCGCAAACCATTGGGATAACCGGTGCCATTAAAGCGTTCATGGTGATAGGCCACAATGTCGATTACATCCTGGTTAATAACGCCGCTTTCCTCGACTATCTCAAGCCCATAGCGCACATGATCGCGCACGGCCGCCATTTCGTCATCGGACAGTGAACGCTCGGCCTGCAGCAATTCCCGGTCAATACGCAACTTGCCCACGTCCATCAGCATACTGCCCATGGCCAGGGAACGCAGGTCATGCTTGGCAAGCCCCAGTTGGCGCCCCAGTGAAACCGACCAGATCGCGGCGCCCAGGGAATGTTGGTAAGTGTACTTGTCATGATGCTTGAGGCGCGTGACCCACAGGCAGGCATCCGGGTTGCGACTGATACTGTCGATAACAGGGTCAACCGACTTGCGCAGCTTGATTACATCAATCTTGCCGCCATCGATGACCTCATCATAAATCTCATTGATATCGCCAACCAGCGTATCCAGCGCCAACTTGGCACGCGGATGTTCATCTTCCCAGTTGCTGTCGTCCTGGTAGGCCTTAATGGTGCGCCCCTCGAAGATTTTCTCTATCGGCACACGCTGGCGCTCGTAGACCTCCTGGTCTTTCTCGACGCGAGGCAACTCCCTTTTCAGGCTTTGCAAATGCACACCGGAAAATTTGTGGCTCCTGCGTGTGTCCACATAGACGAACTCGCAGTATTTGCGCAGGCGGTCCACATCTTCCCGGCTTTCTATGACAAACCCCTGGGTCAGGAACGGCGTGCCCAGCCAAGACCGGTCCAGTCCGCTGACGAACATCCCCAGTTCCAGTTCTGTGGTAAATACCTTATGGCTTTCGAGCATGGCCGCTCATTGCCTCCCCATTGCGCCAGGCTTTCATGCCTAACATATCGTAATCTAAACGGAAATTCGCGCCACTGTTACCAAAAACTGGAGATTTCTGCACTTTTTCAGTAAAAATCAACAAAAATAGCTATGTGGCTGTTTTTCTTCAATATTTCGTAAAAACCCAGGGATCGCCCATGCCGCGTGATTGCGAGACCCAACACCGCGCTGTTCAGGTTTTGTCCACTTGCCCAGGGACTCCTGGACAAAAAACATTCTCCCGGGCAATCCACCCGTCAATCTACCCCGTAAATTGCCTAAACCCTGATGGAGTTAACGATGAAATCTTCTCTTGCAGCAAACATGGTCTCTTTTCCCGGCAACATTTCCGCCGAGGCGGAGCTGGTGCGCAGCGCTCTCATAGAGCGAGGACTGGAGACACCGCTGGTACCCAACGGTCTGAACCGGGACGAAAAGTACCAGCGTATTGCGCAGGCCTTTACAGAAATAACCACGACTCTGGGGCTGGATCTCACCGATGACAGTCTGAGCGAAACTCCCCACCGTATTGCGAAGATGTACGTGGATGAGATCTTCTCCGGCCTGGATTACAACCAGTTCCCCAAAATTTCGGTGATAGAGAACAAGATGCAGGTCGAGGAAATGGTGCAGATCGATAAGATCGACCTGGTCAGCACCTGTGAGCACCACTTCGTCACCATCGATGGCAGCGCACGTGTTGCCTATATCCCGGGGGACAAGATCATCGGCCTGTCCAAGATCAACCGCATAGTGCGCTTTTTCGCCCAGCGGCCCCAGGTGCAGGAGCGCCTGACCCAGCAGATACTGGTGGCACTGCAAACCCTGCTGGAAACCGAGGACGTGGCGGTCACCATCAACGCCGTGCACTACTGCGTAAAGTCCCGCGGTGTCATGGACAGCAATTCCACCACCCGCACCACCTCACTGGGCGGCGCTTTCAAAAGCAACCCCAGCACCAGAGCAGAATTCCTTTCCTAAGTCCTGGAATTCCCCCTCCAGGCATCCCTTGCACCCGGCTCATAGCCGGGTGTTTTTTTATCTGTTTATTGATCAGCCTCATTACCCCGCACGCGCCGCGCGCCTAGACTCAAAGAAACGGCAGGGTGTGGGCTGTGTTCCCTGCAATTTGATTTTATCCATTGGTGTGCGTTGCACACCTCACGGGGTTGATTATGGACAGGGAATCAGGACTGCCGCGGGGCGTGAAACTATTGCACGACCCGGTACATAACAAGGGCACCGCCTTTACCGATGCGGAGCGCGATGCGCTGGGGCTGCGAGGGCTGTTACCGCCCAGAGTGTGTACCGCGGCAGAGCAGGAACTGCGTGTACTGGGCAACCTGCGCAACAAGGCCAGCGACCTGGAGCGCTACCTGTTCCTGGTATCACTGCAGGATCGCAACGAGACGCTGTTCTACCGCGTGGTGATCAATCAGATCGAAGAGATCATGCCACTCATTTACACCCCCACCGTGGGCAAGGCCTGCCAGCATTTCAGCCATATCTACCGGCGCCCCAGGGGACTATACATTTCCCTGCAGGACCGAGGGAGGGTGCGGGAAATCCTGCAGAATTGGCCCCACCGCGACGTCAGGGTGATCGTGGCAACCGATGGTGAACGCATTCTCGGACTGGGAGACCTGGGCGCAGCGGGCATGGGCATTCCCATAGGAAAATTGTCTCTCTACACGGCCTGCGCCGGCATTCACCCCACCCAGTGTCTCCCGGTAACGCTGGACGTGGGGACCAATAACGAGAGTTTTCTGAACGATCCCCTGTACCTGGGCCTGGAACGCCGCCGGGAGCGCGGGCCCGCTTACGATGAGCTGGTGGATGAGTTTGTCGACGCCGTCAAAGAAATCTTCCCACAGGCGCTGCTGCAACTGGAGGATTTCGGCAATTGCAACGCCTTCCGCCTGCTGCAGAAATACCGGGGCTCGCTGTGCCTGTTTGACGATGATATCCAGGGCACCGGAGCGGTCGCCCTGTCCGGACTGCTGGCGGCCTTGCGCATCAGCAAAGGCGTACTGGAGAAACAGCGTGTGTTGTTTTTCGGCGCCGGGCAGGCAGGTATCGGCATAGGCAACACCATCGTCGCCGCGATGGTGGCCAATGGCACACCCATAGAACAGGCCCGCGGCAACTGCTGGTTTTTCGACAGTCAGGGTTTGCTGGTGGACGGTCGCGCGGACCTGCCCCAACAAAAAAGACCCTACAGCCATAAACACCCACCCGTGGCAGATCTCGCGGAGGCGGTCCGCCTGCTGCAGCCCACCGCCCTGGTGGGCTGTGCCGGCCAGGCCGGCGTATTCACGCAGGAGGTGGTGGAACTGATGGCCGCGCAGCAACAGCGGCCGATTATTTTTGCCCTGTCCAATCCTACCGCCAAAGCGGAATGCACCGCCGAGCAGGCCTACCAGTGGAGCGAGGGGCGCGCAATTTTTGCCAGCGGCAGTCCCTTTGAACCGGTACACCTGGGTAACAACACCTTTGTACCCGGCCAGGGAAATAATGCCTATATCTTCCCGGGCGTGGGTCTGGGCGCCGTTTGCAGCCAGTCCCGCGAAGTCACGGACGGTATGTTCCTGGCGGCGGCACGGGTGCTCGCGGACCTGGTAAGTGATGAGGATCTGGACCTGGGACGCGTCTATCCCCGGCTGTCGCACATCCGGCACGTGTCTGCGCAGATCGCCGCCGAGGTGGCGGGTATCGCCTACCGCGAGGGACTGGCGCAGCGCGAGGCGCCAGACGATATCCTGGAAGATGTGCGACAGCACATGTTCCAGCCCCTGTACCCCCACTACGCCTGAGCCGGCATGGAAAGGCCATGGTACGGGCTGTCTGCCGGTGAGCTGCAGGAGCAATTGCAGACCGGCCCCGACGGGCTGAGCGAAACAGAGGCGGCAAAGCGCCTGGCATACTACGGCGCCAACGAAATCGAGTTCCGTAAAACCCCGGCCTGGGTGCGCTTTCTGCGCCAGTTCAACGATCCCATGGTCATCATCCTGCTGCTCACCGCACTGGTAACCGGCACCCTCACCGCCCTGGGCAGCCATATGTTGCCTGACACCATTGTTATCGGCTCCGTGGTGCTGCTCAACGCGGTACTGGGATTCGTCCAGGAGGGCAAGGCGGAAGGCGCCCTGGATGCGCTGCGCAATATGATGGTGCAGGAGTGCCTGGTGTTGCGCGGTCACATCCAGCGACGCATCCCCGCCCGGGACCTCGTTCCCGGCGACCTGGTGGTGCTGGAAGGCGGCGACAAGATTCCCGCTGACCTGCGCTTTCACGAGATCAGCAACATCCATGTGGACGAGTCCTCCCTCACCGGGGAATCCATCCCGGTGCAGAAGATTACCGAGCCGCTCCCTGGAATGGACCTGGTTCCCGGGGACCAGAAAAACATGGGCTTCTCGGGCACCTACCTCACCCGGGGCACTGCCCGCGCGATTGTGGTGGCCACCGGCGCCAATACCGTGTTCGGGCGTATTGCGGACATGGTGCAAGCCGCCGACACAGGAATGACACCGCTGCAGCGCAAAATGCAGGAATTCGTGCGCACGCTGATTATCGCCATCCTGGTGGTGGGCGCCTTTAACTTTGCCTATGGTATCTATCTGGGTTACGACACCGCTTACAGTTTCCTGGGAGCAGTATCGCTGGTGGTCGCCGCTATCCCGGAAATGCTGCCCGCCCTGGTAACATCCATCCTGGCGCTGTCCGGGGTGGTCATGGCAGGACGCAAGGCGCTGATTCGCAAATTACCGGCCGCGGAAACCCTGGGCGCAACCTCGGTCATCTGTTCCGATAAAACCGGCACGCTGACAGAGAACCGCATGACCGTAACCCGGTTGTACGCGGGCGATAACATCTACGACGTCACCGGCACCGGCTACGACATTGCCGGTGAGTTCCTGCTACAGGGTGTGGCACAGGTACCCCGGGAACAACCCGCCCTGATGCAATTACTGCGCTGCGGATTCAACTGCAACAATGCGCATTTAAGCGGCGAGGGCGGCACGGGGGATCCCACCGAACTGGCCCTGAGAATCTCCGGCGCCAAGGCCGAACTGGTGGTGGACGGGGTGCAGCGCCTGGAGGAGATTCCCTTCGACTCCGGCGCCAGGTATATGGCGGTATTGGTGGACATCAGGGACAAGCGCTGGGTGCTGGTTAAAGGTGCCCCGGAAGTCGTGGTGCCTATGTGCACCAGCACCATGGACCCTGCGGGAGAAATCGTTACCTTCGACCCGGATGCCGCCCTGGGCACCGCGCAAACGTTTGCCAGGGACGCCTTGCGCACCCTGGGTTTCGCGGTGCGCGAGCTACCCGCCGACCAGAACGACCTGCGCCACGAGGACTTGACGCAGATGTGCTTCGCCGGCCTGCAGGGCATGATAGACCCGCCCAAGCAATCTGCCATCGAAGCGGTGGCGCAATGCAAACGCGCAGGTATCCGCACGGTGATGATCACCGGGGATCACCCGGACACTGCACTGGCGGTGGCCAGGCAGCTCGGTATCGATTCCGCACGGGTGGTAACCGGAGCCGAGCTCAGTCACCTGGACGACAGGGAATTACCACAAATCGCGGCGGACGTTTCCGTATTCGCCCGGGTCGCGCCGGAACACAAAAAAGCCATCGCCGAGGCGCTGCAAGCCAGTGGCCTGGTGGTAGCCATGACCGGAGACGGCGTCAATGATGCCCCGGCATTGAAGGCCGCCGACATCGGTATCGCCATGGGTATCAGCGGTACCGAGGTGGCCAAGGAGTCTTCCGATATGGTGTTGGCAGACGACAACTTCGCTACCATCGTAGCCGCGGTGGAGGAAGGTCGCCACGCCTGGAACAACCTGCAAAAGGCGATTCTTTACACGCTGCCGACCAATGCCGCCCAGGCCCTGCTTATTATGGGTGCCATACTGATGGCGGCCTACATCCCCCTGTTCAGCGTCCGCTTCGTGCTGGAGCCGGTGCAGATACTGTGGATCAACCTGCTGGATTCAGTGCTGTTGACCATGCCATTGATGATGGAGGCCAAAGAGCCGGGGCTGCTGGACAGGCCGCCAAGAGAGGCCGGAGCGCATATCATCAACAGCCTGTTCCTGCAGCGCGTGGTGCTTATGGGCCTGGCCATTGCCCTGCCCGGCTTTTTCATTTACCACCATTTTGGTGCCGCCGCGCTAAACGATGGTGCGGTGGTAAACGAACTCCTGCTCACCCAGGCCCAGACAGCCGCCTTCTGGGCCATCCTCCTGGCGCACTTCGGCTATGTTGTCTCGGCACGCTCCATCCATGCTTCAGCGTTCACCATCAGTCCGTTTTCCAATCGCTGGTTGCTGGCGGGTATCGCGTTGAGTATTGCCATTCGCCTGATTCCCACACTGGTGCCACAGGCAGCCGCACTGTTTCGCACAGCCCCCTTTCCCAGAGACTGGTGGCCACCGATACTGCTGTGCATACTGCCCAGTTTTTGTGCTATTGAACTGGATAAATTACTGCGTAGAAAGCGCGGTAGGGGTGCCTGAGTCGTGCCCATAGCCTATGCTATAGTCGACTCCCGTTGCGATATGGACTAGGAAAGAAACTTGCGCAAACTATTTATAGGCCTGGGCATACTGGTATTACTACTGGCCGCCATCCCGCTTGGATTGATGGCTACCGGCACCATAAGCAGTAGCAGTTTACGCATGATATTGAATGTAATGACCGGCCTGGCCGGACCGTCCACCAGCAGAGATACGGTGCAGCAACGTTACCAGGTACCGGATGGCTTCCAGCTGCAGCTCTATGCGGACAAGCTGCCACGGGCGCGCTTCCTGCTTGTTACTCCCGCGGGGGACCTGCTGGTCAGTCGCCCCCACTCCGGGGATATTATGCTGCTGCGACGCGATGCCGACGGCGACGGCCGGCCCGATGCCGTTGAGACCTTGCTGCACGACCTGAAGCGACCGCTGGGCATGGCACTGGCCGAGGGCTGGCTGTATGTTGCCGAATCCAACCGCATCGGCCGGATTGCGTTTGACGGTGATCGCGGTGCGACACTGGGGCGGTATCAGCCGATAATTGAGGGCCTGACAGATAACGGCAATCACTGGAGCAAGACCATCCGCTTTGGTCCCGACGGCCTGCTTTACCTGGCCCAGGGCTCTACCTGTAATATCTGCGAAGAAGACGATGCGCGCCGGGCCACCATGATGCGCTTTCAGCCCAACGGCAGCGGCGGTGAAATAATCGCCACCGGCCTGCGCAACAGCGTGGGATTCGACTGGGCACCCTGGGATGGTGCCCTGTATGCCACAGACAACGGGCGCGATATGCTGGGCGATGACTTCCCTCCCTGCGAGCTGAACCGGATTGAACAAGGCGAATTCTACGGTTGGCCCTATTTCAACGGCGACAACCTTCCCGACCCGGATATGGGTGCGGATCCGCTGGCGACACAGCGGCAACCCACCGCCCCGGCACACGGTTTCCGCGCCCACAACGCGCCCCTGGGCATCCGCTTTATCGACGGCACGGGAATGCCGGATGATTACCAGAAGACCGCACTGGTTGCACTGCACGGCTCCTGGAACCGCAGTACACCGGATGGGTACAAGGTGGTATCGCTGCACTGGCAAGGGGATACGGTGGAAGAACGCGATTTCCTCACCGGGTTCAACCGCGACGGCGACATCATTGGTCGCCCCGTGGACGTCGCCCAGGGGACGGACGGCGCCATTTATGTGTCGGATGACTACGCCGGGGCGATCTACCGCATCAGTTATGGCGCTGCGGACAATGACGGGGGCAGGCAGATACCCCTGCTCGACATACCCGGGAAGACCGTCAGTCGATTGGACGTCGCCCCCCCCGAATGGCTCTCGGGAGCTGACCTGCCAGCCATGGCCGATAACGGTGCAGCGCTGTATCGACGCTATGCATGCGGCGCCTGTCACGAACAGGGCAAGAACCCGGTAGATCTAAGCGATCTGCGACACAGGCTGGGTTACGCCGCAGTAATCGAGGTGCTGCGCGCGCCGCAATCACCCATGCCCGTCTTCCCGCTCAGCGACAGCGAGCGCCGCGATTTGGCGGTACACCTGTTAAACGCAGATGCTGCACCAGATAAGAATTAATGCAACAGTGAAAGCCCGGGAGCTTCATCATGAGCAATAAAACGATTCCTCCACTGGACCTGATGTTCTTTCTCACGGAAACAGCCCAGAGTCCCAAACATGTCGGTGCTGTACAGGTATTTGAGTTACCACCCAACGCGCCGGATACCTACCTGGTAGACCTGGTGCACGCTTTTAAGCAGGCGCCGGTTGCCCCGCCATTCAACAACCGGCCGCATTTCCCGCGCTTCGGCATGCCGCAGTGGCGCGAGGACACGGACCTGGAAATCGATTATCACGTGCGCCACTCCGCCCTGCCCAAGCCAGGCTCTACCCAACAGCTGATGGACGTGGTACAGCGCCTGCACGCCACCCTGCTCGACCGTCGCCGCCCGGGCTGGATATGCCAGGTGATCGAGGGACTGGAAGGCAACCGCTTTGCCATTTACTCCAAGATTCACCACGCCTACATCGACGGCAAATCCGGCACCCAGCGCATGTACGGTTCACTCTCAACTTCACCCGCCAACAAAACCATTATTCCCAGCTGGTCCTTCCAGCCGCAGCGGGTATCGGGAGAAAAAAGCCGGAGTACCGCCAGATCCACAGCCGGCGAAAAGCTGGGTCGACAGGTAAAAGGGGTAATCGGGGCCTATGAATTCCTTTCCCGCATGGGTATGCAGTGGTTGCAACTGCGCGACAGCAAGGCGCAAATCCCCTTCACCGCCACGCGCACCCGCATGAATCGCAGCATCGAATGGGACACCCGCTCCGCGGCCATCTGCACCCTGCCACTGGACAAAGTCAAGGCGGTGGGCAAAGCCCGCGGCTGCACCGTCAATGAGGTCGTGCTGGCGGTAATCGGCGCAGCCTTGCACGATTACCTGGAAGAGCACCGGGAAAATACCCGGGCACCACTGGTGGCATTGTGCCCCATGTCGATACGCGCGGAAGGCGATGATAGCGCCAAGACCCAGGTATCCGCTGTACATGTGCGCCTGGGTGAGCCGAATGCCGCCATCAGCGAGCGTCTGGATCAGGTAATCGAATCCTCCCACGCCTCCAAGGATGAGGTACGGGGCCTGTCTAATGAGGCGATGATAGATTATGGGGTGATCATCTTTGCCCTGTGGGAAATGCTGTCGCGCACCGGGCTGGACCAGGTCATCAAGCCCTCTTACAACGTGCTGGTATCCAACGTGCCAGGCCCGGGGGAGAAGGATCTCTATCTGAATGGCTCACGCATGTTGGCCAGTTACCCGATATCCACCCTGCTCCCGGGGGTCAATCTCAACGCTACCCTGCTGTCCCATGGCAACAGCCTGGACTTCGGGCTGCTGGGCGACATGCATGCCCTGCCCGACCTGGAAATCGTAGTACAGCAAATGGTGCTGCGCTTCGAGGAACTGCAGCGGGTCGTTCTCGGCAAGACCCGGGCGGCAGCCAGCCGCAAAAAAACCGCAAAACCCAAACGCCGGACAAGCACACGTGTCAGTTCCGCAGCAGGGAAAAAATCCACCGCCAGGGCCAGGCCCAGGCGCAAGGCCGGTTAACTGGACGTGCTACGTTACCTGCCCAACGCCCTGACTTTTTCCCGCCTGCTGTTAGCGGTTCCACTGGGCATAATGATCCTGGGGGAAAACTACCCCGCAGCACTGATGATCGGCTTCGTGGCTGGACTCACGGATGCACTGGATGGCTTTTTCGCCCGGCGCCTGGGCGTGTTCTCACGTTTCGGCGCCGCCCTGGATCCTATCGCAGACAAGGTACTGGTAACCGTGAGCTTCCTGTGCCTCGCACAGGTGCAACTCATTCCCTGGTACCTGGCACTGGCGGTGATCGCCAGGGACCTGATTATCGTCGCCGGAGCGCTGTGCTATCACTGGCTGATCGGCCCGTTTGATTTTGCAGCCAGCAACCTGAGCAAGGCCAATATGTTCATCCAGATCGGCTTCTGCGTGCTGGTGCTGCTGGTACAGGTTGTTCCGGCTATACCGGCCGTGAGTATTACTATCGGTATGGCACTGGTGCTATTTATTGCCGCATCCAGCGGCTTCGATTATGTGTTGTCCTGGACCATCAAGGCAATCCAGTTGAAACAACAGCGGAGCCCACGGGGTGACTGACGAAATCCACGTACTGACCTACAACATTCACAAGGGCTACTGCTATGGCAACCGTCGCTTTGTGCTGGAGTCCATGCGCGAGCGTATCGCCGAGACCGGAGCGGACGTGGTGTTCCTGCAGGAGATACACGGTACGGCCATCAAGAGCAAGGCGAAGCGCAAGCGCTTCGATTACCCGGATCAACCTCATTTTGAATACCTGGCAGACGAGTCCTGGCCACACTATGCCTATGGCCGCAACGCAATCTATCGCAAGGGCGACCACGGCAACGCTATCCTGAGCATGCACCCCTTCGTCAGTTGGGAAAATATCGATGTTTCCATATTTCCCCGCTCGAGTCGCAGTATCCTGCATGGTGTCATCGAATTGCCCGGTAAAAACACCAGGCTGCACACTCTTTGCGTGCATCTCGGGCTGTTGGAAAAGGAACGCCGCGAACAGTTGCTGACACTGACCGAACGCATCAACGACCATGTACCGCGGGACGAACCCATGATCATCGCCGGCGATTTCAACGACTGGCGGCGTCGGGCCGAGCACCATTTGCACGACGACCTGGGGCTGGAAGAACTGTTCGTGGAATTGCAGGGCCGCCACGCCCGCACCTTTCCCATATGGGCACCGTTTTTAGCCGTGGATAGAATCTACTACCGCGGCCTGCAACCGGCGGCCTGCCAGCGCCTGAGCACCGGACACTGGCGCGACCTGTCAGATCACGCAGCCCTGTTTGGGGTGTTTAAGCTGTGACGCCTGCGGGAGATAGAGGCTACATCGCGGGGATCCAGGTTGCGCACCCCGCGGCAAAAATGGCCCGCTTCATTCTGCTGCGCCTTTAATTGCGGCGTGAGGTAATTGCATATTGCCCCCGGCCACAGGAACCGCTATCTTCTCTTTTTCCCGCAATAACAGTTGGCAAATCAATGGGTATAGCAGACATTACTTCCACTCTGGCAAACGCCCCCACCGTAGTCAAAATGGCGACTGGACTGAAGCCGCGCTCCGCTGATACAGCGGATTGCTTTGCCGCAAGGGTAGAGGCGACCACGGAAAAGTTTCCCGACTACACGGCGGTGATCTTCGAGGGAAAAACCATCACATGGCGTGAACTGAATGCGCTGGCGAATCGGTACGCGGCGAGTTTACGTGGCTTGGGACTGATTCGCGGCGACGCGGTGAGCCTGATAATGGAGAACCGTATTGAGTACCTGGCGCTGATTATTGCCCTGAACAAGCTGGGGGTAACAGCGGCACTGATCAACACCAACCTGACGGGCCGGCCTTTAACGCACTGCATCAGTATCACCCAATCGAAGGCCTGTATTTTTGGTGAGGAACGCAGCCAGGCCGTCCACGACGTGATGCGCGAGGCCGACCTCAAGGGCATAAAGGAGTACCTCTACGTGCCCGACAGCGGCGCCGAGGCTTGCCCCGCATGGGCCCGGGACCTCAACGAGGAGGCAGCGGACGAAGACAGCGACAATCCGCCGGAAACAGGCGAAACCACCCTGGGCGAAACCGCACTTTACATTTTCACCTCCGGTACCACCGGTCTACCCAAGGCGGCGGTGTTGTCCAACCGCCGCTACCTGATCAGTGCCACCATGTCCTTCAGCGGCGGACTGCTGTGTGATGAATACGACTGTATCTACCTGTGCCTGCCGCTGTATCACGGGACAGGGTTATTCCTGGGTGTGGGCGCCTCCTTCTGCACCGGCGCCAGTATGTTTATACGGCGCAAGTTTTCCGCCAGCAGCTTTCTGGACGAGGTACGCGAACACGGTGCCACCTGCTTTATCTATATCGGGGAACTGTGCCGCTACCTGCTCAATACCCCGGAACAGGAAGATGACTACAAAAACCCCATGGGCTCAATGATGGGCAATGGCCTGCGCCCGGATGTCTGGCACGAATTCAAGAACCGCTTCGGAGTGCAGCGCATCGCCGAATTCTATGGCTCCAGCGAGGGCAACCTCGGCTTTATCAACGTGTTTAACAAAGATTGTACCGTAGGCACCACCTCCATTCCCCACGCGCTGATCAAGTACGATGTGGACGCCGACGAGGTGGTGCGCGACGCCAATGGTTTCTGCATCAAGGTGGACAAGGGCGAGCCGGGCCTGGTGCTGGGTAAAATCACCGCGGCAACCGCGTTCGAGGGTTATACCAGTGCAGAGGCCACCGAGAGCAAGATCATGCGCGACGTGTTCAAGAAAGGCGACGCCTGGTTCAACACCGGCGACCTGATGAAAACTGTGGATGTTGGCTTTTCCATGGGCCTGCCCCACTACCAGTTCGTGGACCGGGTGGGCGATACCTTCCGCTGGAAATCAGAAAACGTATCCACTAACGAGGTGGGCGAGATTATCAACACTCACCCCCAGGTGGCCATGTGTAACGTCTATGGCGTGGAGATCCCGAAAGCGGATGGCCGCGCCGGTATGGCGGCCATCGTGTTGCTGGATAATAGTGTGCCCCTGGACCTGGATGCGTTTTCCAGGCACGTGACGCAGCAGTTACCCTACTTTGCGCGTCCGGTCTTCCTGCGTATCCAGAGTGAACTGGACACCACCGGCACCTTCAAGATGGTCAAGGGCGACCTGCGCAAGGAGGGGTACGACCTGGAACGGGTCAGCGATCCCGTCTATGTGATGAAGCCCGGCTCAGAGCGCTACGAACCCCTGGATGCGAAGTTTCTCGCCAGCATCAATGCGGGCGACGCGGGTTACTGATCCGGCTGGAAACGGTCCAGGCCAAAGACCTTCGATACCAGGGCGTCAAAACGCCGCACTGGCAGCAATTTGTTGAGCAGGGGTAAAAGCAGGCTCTTGTTACCGCCGCGTATGATCGCCGGCGGATTGTCCCGCAACAGGCTATCCACCACCGGGCGGATAAATTCTGCAACGGGGGTCGCCCCCTGCTGCCCCGCCTGGGACCTCGCCCGAATCCCGGCTGCTACCGGTTGGTAGAGAGAATCTTCGGGTATCTGCATGGCCTCCTCAGCGTGGTTGCCAAAAGACGAGCGCACACCGCCCGGCTGAACGTTGATCACGCGAATACCAAAGGGTAGCAATTCCATGCGCAGTGCGTCGGTCAGCGAATGCAGCGCCGCCTTGCTGGAGCAGTAGGCGCCGGCAAAGGGCGTGGTAAGCAGGCCCACGATACTGCCCATATTGACCACCAGCGCCTGGCCTTTTGCAGCCCGGCCAGCGCGCAGCAGGGGCATCGCCGCGCGGGTGACGCTGACGGGAGAGATCACATTGGTTTCGTACTGGCGTCGCAGGACATCACGCTGCAGGTCAAGTACCGCGCCCACCTGGGAGAAACCGGCATTGTTCACCAGCATATCCAGGCTGCCCTGCTCACTTTCTACAACCGCCATCGCCGCGGCAATACTACTGTCATCGTCAACGTCCAGCGCCAGGGTGGACAGGCCCAGGTCAGCCAGTGGTGCCAGCATCTCGGGACGCCGCGCCGTGGCGTAGACCTTATGCCCGCGCTGGTGCAGTTCCCGGGACATGGCGGCTCCGATACCACTGGAACAACCGGTAATCAGTACGGTGAGGGACATCTATCAGCTCCGTTAATTGCTGGGAAAAAGTTTACTCAATCTTATTTTGCCCGGGTACCCGAGCGGCGACGCCTGGGGCGTTTATGCCCTTCACTGCCGCGTCCGCGCGCGGTTTGTGCACCACCGCGTGAATTGTTGCCACCGCCGGACTTGCGCTGGCCCTGTCGCGGCTGCCCCGGTTTACGTAATGGTGCGTTAGCGGGCACCTCGTGATCCGGTTCGAAGCCGCTGATGTACTCGCGGGTAATATGCCGCTGAATCACCTGCTGGATATCATTGAGCTGCTTGATCTCGTCAGCACTTACCAGGGAATAAGCCTTGCCGCTGGAGCCGGCCCTACCGGTACGCCCGATGCGGTGCACATAGTCTTCCGGGACATTGGGCAGATCAAAATTCACCACCTGGGGAAGCTGGGCGATATCCAGCCCGCGGGCGGCAATATCGGTGGCCACCAGCACCCGCACATTGCCGCCCTTGAAACCTTCCAGGGCGCGGGTTCGTGCACCCTGGCTCTTGTTGCCGTGAATGGCGGCCGCATTGATACCCGCTTTCTCCAGGTTCTGGGCCAGGCGGTTGGCGCCGTGCTTGGTACGGGTAAACACCAGCACCTGCTGCCAGTCGTGGTCGATCACCAGTTCGCGCAACAGCGCCGTCTTTTTCGACTTGTCTACCGGATACACCCACTGCTCCACCCGCTCGGCGGTGGTATTGCGTGGCGCCACCTCCACCTCTACCGGATCGTGCAGTATAGTCCGGGTGAGTGCGCGTATTTCATTGGCGAAGGTGGCGGAGAACAGCAGGTTCTGGCGACGATCCGGCAGCAACTTGAGTATGCGCCTGATGTCATGGATAAAGCCCATGTCCAGCATACGATCGGCTTCATCCAGCACCAGGATTTCCAGCTCCCTGAAATCGACTTCGCCCTGGCTGTGCAGGTCCAGCAGCCGGCCCGGGGTAGCCACCAGGATATCCACGCCCCGGCGCAGTTTGGCAATCTGCGGATTGATCTTGACGCCGCCAAACACCACGGCCGATTTAAATGGCAGGTGCGCGCCATAAGTGGTGACGCTCTCCGCCACCTGGGCGGCCAGTTCCCTGGTCGGGGTCAGTATAAGCACCCGTATACGATGCGGGTGGGGTTCGTCGCCCTGGTGCAGCAGTTGCAGGATAGGCAGGGTGAAGCCAGCGGTTTTACCGGTACCGGTCTGGGCGGCCGCCATGATATCGCGGCCCGCCAATACCGCGGGAATAGCCTCCACCTGGATGGGTGAGGGTTCGGTATAGCCTTTTTCGTTAACGGCACGCAACAAGGGCGCAGACAGGCCCAGCTGTTCAAATGTCATGGAATTACTCTTAAGTCAAAATAGACGCATCCACCGGTATTGCCGGGGAGCATTGCAGGGCGGAAATCTTACTGTATTGGCCGGGGAATGGAAACTGCAGTAGTGTCATGTGCAGATGGGCCTCCGGGGTTTAATACCCCGGGAGTAAAAAGGTCGTTCTAGTTGGGCGGGAACTGGGCAAAAATCGCGCTGGCGGCTGCCCGGCGGTTCTCTTCGGCCTGTTCAGGATCGGGCTGGTCCCGCAGGCGGGATTGCCAGGTTGAACGCCATACCGAGCGCACCGACCGGGGATCAATCAGGTCCACGATAAAGGTGCCCTGGGTAAACTGCGAAACTCGCACATTGGAACCACTGGAACAGTTCCAGCAGTTGTAGCGCGAAGAGGTATTGTAACTGCGCACATCCGTGCGCTCCTGGGTGATCAGGTGCCAGCTGAGCAACATATCGGCCTGGGCATTATCCTGCACCACCTGGTAACCGCGGCGCCCCAGTTCGTCGGTCAGGGCCTGGTTGATGCGATCGACCTGCATGTCGGATATCACCACCGACGATGCCGCCATGCGATCAATTGGTTGTATGGCAATGTTGCGAACCTGGGTAAAATCGAAGTTGCGGTCATAATCCATGACGGCGGTCGGCGGGGTACTGGCACAAGAAGCCAAAACCAGTAGCAGCAAGAGCCCGGTTATTGCGCGGTAAGTCATTGCTGCCGTCATGTCATACTCCCTAGGTGCACCGTCGAAAATGGGTGAAAAGCTTATTAGCGCCTAGAGCTTACTGGTTGGACGGTCTTTTGCAACACCTTGTTTTCCTCGCGCAGCCAGGAATTAATCCAGGTCAAAACCGCAACGGACAATTTTTTCCTGAATAGGGGACGACGCCTTTCGATAGTTCCCGCCAGCGATTATAGTGGGGGGTCTTAGCACAGCATCAATTTCTCGAGGAGAATCCATGAAACACCTGGTTAGATTACTCATTGCCGCTGCCGTCTTCACTGTTGGCAGTGTATTGGCAGACACCCTGGAACTGGCCGACGGCACCTTGCTGGAAGGCGACTTTGTAGGCAGCAGCAACGGCATTGTCATGTTCAATACCGGTGACGGTATCGAGGCATTCCCGGAAGCGGAAGTCGTCGGTATTTTCCTCAGCGATGGTGTCGCCACGCGGCAGGCAGAAAGTCCCCCGCCAGCGGCGACTGCCAGCGCCCCGGCGCCTGCGCCGAGGCCCACTACTGTCACTATTCCTTCAGGCACCCGCCTGATACTGCGCACCTCTGACAGCATCGATTCCAGGCGTCACCAGGCGGGCCACCGCTTTCGCGCGCAGCTGGAAAGCGCGATTGTGATAGATGGTATTACGGCAGTGCCTCGCGGGGCCTTTGTCCACGGGCGTATCGCCCAAGCCAGCCAGGGTGGACGCGCGGTGGGCTCCTCCGAAATGGCCATCGAATTCACCGACCTGATGATCAACGACCAGTTATTCGAAATCGCTACCGAGGGCATGCAAGCCAAAACTGGTAATGAAGCAGCCAACTCCCTGGGACGCACCGCCAGGGCAGCCGCTATTGGCGGTCTGATCGGCGGCCGTTCCGGTGCGGCCACCGGCGCCAAGGTCGGGGTGGGGGCTTCACTGCTTACCAGTGGCAAGAGCATTAATGTCCCCGCGGGCACCATATTGGAAACCCGTTTGCGGGTGCCGGTAACCGTGCCTCGCTAGCTCTCCACGAAGGCCCGCTCTATCACATAGTGTGCGGCCTGGCCGTGGCGCGCCTCGCGGAAGCCGCGGCCCTCCAGCAGGCTGCAGATTTCTTTCAGCATGCTGGGGCTGCCGCAGACCATAAAGCGATCGTGCTCCGGGTCAATCGGCTCCAGGCCGACATCGGCCGCCAGTTTGCCGATGCGCAGCAGGTCGGTGAGACGGCCATTGTTGTCGAATTTTTCCCGGGTCACCGTGGGGTAATAAACCAGTTTATTACGCACCTCCTCGCCCAGGTATTCATGCTGCGGCAGATGCTCGGTGATCAACTCCCGGTAGGCGAGTTCCTCGACGTGACGACAGCCGTGGGTGAGCACGATTTTGTCATAGCGCTCATAAACCTGGGGATCGCGGATGATACTCAGGAAAGGCGCCAGGCCGGTGCCGGTAGCGATCAGGTACAAATTCCTGCCCGGCAGCAGGCTGTCCTGTACCAGGGTGCCGGTAGCCTTGCTGTTAACCAGCAACTCATCACCGATGCGGATATCCCGCAATTTCGAGGTTAAGGGGCCATCCGGTACCTTGATACTGAAAAACTCCAGCTCATCCTCATAGTTGGCGCTGGCCATGCTATAGGCGCGCATCAGTGGCTTGCCGTCCCGTTCAAGGCCAATCATAGTGAAATGGCCATTCTCGAAGCGAAAGCCCTGATTGCGGGTCGTTTTGAAGCTGAACAGGCGGTCCGTCCAGTGGTGAACCTCGGTAACCTGTTCGCGCAGTAACATTGCCATGCCTCGTTTCCTCGTTATGCCTGTGTCGATGCAGCAATACTAAAGATTTCCTATATATTGGTAAAACGGTTATTATTGATACGTTATATCGTTTTAATCAATATAGGGCCCATCTATGCGCTACAGCCTGCGTCAACTCGAAGTATTTCTGGCTACCGCCCGGCATGAAAATATCAGCCGCGCCGCCGTCGATCTGGCGATGTCGCAATCAGCGGCCAGTGGCTCACTGAAAGAGCTGGAAACACAGTTCGCGGTAAAGCTGTTTGACCGCGTCGGCAAGCGGCTGCACCTCAGCGAACTGGGTAACCAACTGCGCCCCAGGGCCGAAAACCTGCTGGCCCAGGCCAGGGACTTTGAACAGGCCCTGGTGAACCAGGATATCGCGGGGCGCCTGCAGGTGGGGGCGACTCTGACCATAGGTAACTATCTGGCGGTGGGCATGATTGCGCAATTCAAGCGCCGCCACCCGGGCACCGATATCGCCCTGTCCGTGGCCAATACTGAAAATATCGCACGGCGAGTCGCATCTTTTGAGCTGGATATGGGCCTGGTTGAGGGAGAGGTGAATCACCCGGACCTGCAGGCACAGCATTGGCGCAAGGATCAACTGGTGGTGTTTACCGCGCCCGACCACCCCCTCTGCGGCAGTTCACCGCTGCAGGATGAGACACTGCTGACACTGCCCTGGATTGTGCGTGAACCGGGCTCCGGCACCCGCCAGACCTTCGAGCGAGCCATGCGCGGCATTCTCCCTGACCTGGATATCGCGATGGAATTACAGCACACCGAGGCGATCAAGCGGGCGGTGGAATCCGGGCTGGGCGTGGGCTGCCTGTCGAAGATCAGCCTGGAGGATGCGTTTAAACGCGGCTCACTGGTGCCGCTGCAGGTGGCGGGCAGGGACTTCAGCCGCGATCTGTATCTGATCACCCATCGCAAGAAATTTCACGGCGCCGCACTGGGCCAATGGATGGACCTGTGCCTGGAAACCACCGCCGACTGAGTTTTCTGCAGGCACAAAAAAAGACTCATCACGCATTAGCGGGAATTAGAATGTGATGGCTCTTTGAGGGAGCTCGGCGCGGTCGTTCGCATTGGCGCGGTCGGCCACATTAGCGTATACCCCCTGCGTTTCGAACCCCAGGCACTTCGGGTGTACACGCCAATGTGGCCGACCTCCTTCCTTCATTACTCCAGCGGCCACTACCTATTTCTTTTATGTGGCCCCAATGGCGTTGGGCGAGTGCCTGAATTTCACGTCTGATCGACGCGAAATTCAGCCGCTCGCCCAACTCACCACCGGGCTTGAGACAAATTTGTAGATTCCTGGATCAGAGTCGGCGGTGCGGCTGAACTTGCCGTCGCAAGTGCGCGCTGAGGAAGGGAGCGAAACGGCGCTTTTCCGGTTCGCGACCGACCGAGGGTACCCCGCAGGGGCGCGTGTACAAGACGGCAAGTTCAGGCACGCCGCCGATGGCTTCGGCGCCAGACGATAGTATAGGTAGTGAATGCCTGGGGTAATGCTGGAAAAAGGCCAGC
>Ga0316192_10000184_pt1 | contig 44114 bp, 43 predicted proteins | sample MerIslwburrow_MG_FD_204931 | JGI IMG/M metagenome (GOLD analysis project Ga0316192, IMG submission 204931) | Coastal sediment microbial communities from Maine, United States - Merrow Island worm burrow | ecosystem: Environmental > Aquatic > Marine > Coastal > Sediment | place: USA: Maine...
TCTTATGCCAACACCTAACCGTGCCAGATCCAGCATCACATAGGCAACCAGCTGTCCGGGACCGTGGTAGGTCACCTGCCCGCCCCGGTCGACGGGCACCACGGGGATATCTCCGGGAACAAGCAGATGCTCCGGCTTGCCATTCACCCCCTGCGTAAACACCGGTGGATGCTCGAGCAGCCAGAGTTCATCCTGCGTGTCGGCATTGCGCTGCAGCGTAAATGCCTGCATCTCTTTCCACACCGGCGCGTACTCGCACACGCCCAGGCGCCTTACCTGAAGCACAGGGGGTTGCAGGCTGGTACTAGTGTGTACTGTCTCATACATTATCAGATCACCATCAGGAGTTCTTCGCAGGCTGTCAGCTCTCGATACAGCTCATCCAGCTGTTCCTGGCTGGTGACATGCAGATCAAAGGTGACGGATATGTAATTCCCTTTACGGCTTACTGCGCTGCGCATGTTAGCGGCATCAAAATCAGGCTGGTGGCCGCGCACAATAGCCAGTGCCTTTGCTTCAAACCCGGAATCACTGCGCCCCATGGCCTTGATGGGGAAATCACAGGGAAATTCCAGCAGACTTCCGCGCTCTTTCATGGGCACATAATAGGGCAATCCATCCTGGATTGTCCCTGACGGCTCATCGGGGAATAGAATCGACTCAGGCTAACGCTGCTCCTGAAACCGGGGTGCGCACATTTATAGCCGCACTCTGGGTACAACCGGCCTGCGTCATCACGTAGGGTACCGGATACTCAGCGAGATACTCTTCCGGAAGCGTCATCAGCTGCTCCTTGAAAGCATCAGGTGCAAATAACATCGGAATAATGTTGTTGTAATACGCAGCCTTGCCAGTCAATGACAACTCGTCGCCACTGCGTTCCAGGTGGCCAATTTCGACAAGCGCACGCATCAGATCGCCGAATACATAATCCAGGTCCACTCCATACTTTCGCTGAATTGCACCCATATCCACCTGCGTGAAGCGCAGCCTGCTGGCCACCTCCCGAACCATCTCAAGCTCAGGCGTCAGCACATCTATCGTTGCCAGCGGCAGCTTGCCCGCATCGAGCAAATTATAATAAGGCTTGATTGCCCCCACATTCTGGTATGGCGTCGAAGGTGCATACCCCTGTGATGCCAGACCCAGTGCAATCAACGTCAGGTTATCCCAGCGACGCACCTGGTGCCGGTACGATGCCTTGCCGGGAATGAGGAATACGTTCTGTAATACCTGCTCATAACCATTTCCGCCAAGAATTTCCGCTGCTTCTGCAAACAGATGTATCTTGCGTTCATACTGCTCGTCCAGTGGCGGACCAAGCAGTGACTTGCCGGAGAGACTGCGCTGGGAATCAAGCGCATATATCGACAGACTCGGAACACCCAGGGTATTGAACCGCTCCAGCGTGTTGCGCAGGGCGTGCTCTGGCTCACCTTCGAAACCGTACATGGTGTCTATATTAATGTTGCCTATTTCTTCCAGCGCACCCTGCAGTTCGTGCTCAGCCTCATCGACACGGTAGTGGCGATTCATTGTCGACAGCAGTTTTTCATCCAGCGTCTGGATGCCGTAACTGAGCCTGTTGACACCCAGCTGTTTAAGTAACCGGACCTTGCTGCGAGGTAAAGTGCCTGGCGCCGCCTCCATGCTGATTTCCGCATCTTCAATGCAATGGAAATTCTTCCGGATGGCCTCCATCAGCCTGATCAGAAGGGCATCATCCAGATAGGTTGGTGTACCTCCACCGATATAGATGGATTCACACCACTGGCCCTGAACAGCAGGCGCATAGAGTTCCATTTCCCTGATAAGGTAATCCATGTATTGCTCAGACTGCTCGATACCCCGTCCTGGTAATACAGTGTAATAACAGAAACTGCACAGTGTTTTACAGAATGGAATGTGGAGATAGAGGCTGTATTTTCCCGGCTCCACGGATGGCCTGGAAAACAGCTCCTGGACATTTTCGGGTGGTTTATGTGTATTGAGCAGTGGGGGCGGAAACGCCCAGTCGAAGCAGGGGAAAAAATCATTCTGCACCTGCAACACCTTTCCCAGATGATCAACCAGAGTATCCGGCTGCAGTGATTTCAGCTTTCCTGCCGGTGCCCCTGCCAGCCCCGGCATTTTCAACAGCCTGGATCGTTTATTGAAACTTCCGCTATATTGTTTCATGGTGTCTCCTTGTGGTGTGTATAAAGGCACTCGCTCTGTGCCAATGATTCGTCCATGAAATTGTCCATTGCCTGTTATTATTTTTACCCTTTCCTGTTCGGCAATCCCCTGTGTTTCCGGTTAGTCCGATGATTTAATTTCCGGGAGTTCCGGAAACATTTTTCTTATGCGGCGCCGCAACTCCGGCACCAGATTCTGTTCAAACCATGGATTACGTTTAAGCCACAGCTGGTTGCGTGGCGAAGGATGCGGCGTTGGAAAACAGGCGGGCGTGAATTCCCGCCACCGTTGAACCGTTTCCGTTACTGACTTCCCTGCCTCCGGAATATGGTACTGGTGTGCATATTGACCTATGAGCAGCGTCAATTCAATATTGGGCAAGCAAGCCAGCAACTTTTCCCGCCACTTCTGCGCACATTCAGGGCGCGGCGGCAAATCACCGGAGCGACCTTTCCCGGGATAGCAGAATCCCATAGGGATAATCGCAACCCGGTTCTCGTCATAGAAAAAATCACGCTCCACCTGCATCCAGTTACGCAAACGATCACCGCTGGGATCATTCCACGGTACACCGGTTTCATGGACCCGTGTACCCGGTGCCTGGCCGACAATAAGCAGCCGGGCCGAAGACTTTGCTCTCAGCACCGGCCTTGGTTCAAACGGCAGTTGCTTTTCACACACCCGACAGGCACGCACCTCTTTCAGCAGGCGGTTCAGCCGGATTTCCCGACCGCTGTCCTTTTTCATCCGGAGAGCCCCTGTTCAGTCGGCGCTGTTTAACGATGTGTGCTGGACACTCTTTCCTCGTCCGGCAAAAATGTTTCCAGCCACGCAAGTGCAGCCTGCTCGTCATTGAACACGCGCGTAGGATAAGGCGGCTTGTGAAATTTCATGAACAGCTCCGCCATGGCGCGGGTAAAAAAGGATTTGACGATGATCGCCAGGCAAGTGGTAAGCTCAATCGCCTGCTGCGTCGACGCAAACTGCTGGGCTTCGTATTCTGCCGAAGCGACTGACTCCGCATAGACCAGAACCGGCCGCTTGTCAGCCGCAATCCGGCGGTGTTTCTGGTTCACCGCCTGCATCACCTGCAGTGTCAGATTGAAGTTCTGCGGGTATTCAATACGAACAATACCATCCTCCCCCAACCAAACCCTGGCATCAGAATCCGTCACTCAGCATTCCCTGATCATTACTAAAAACCCTTCAGTAGCGTGGTTTTTTGGTATGGAGGCCAATGTACCAATCATTCCATTCCCTTTCCAGTTATTATTCAATTTATATATACTGTATATATTTACAGTATAAAGCCCCAGGATGCACACACCATTGACACCCGGCTACGCTGAGCTGCATTGCATCAGCAACTTCAGCTTCCTGCACGGCGCCTCCCATCCGGAGGAGCTGGTAACACGCGCACATAAACTGGGATACAGCGCGCTGGCATTAACCGATGAGTGCTCCCTGGCCGGTATTGTGCGTGCCCATATAGCCGCCAGAGAAGTCGGCCTGCCCCTGATTGCAGGCAGTGAGTTTCGGCTCGACGACGGGCAACACCTGCTATTACTGGCAACCGACCGGAACGCCTATGGCAACCTGTCCGCACTGATCAGCCTGGCCCGGCGCCAGGCCCCCAAAGGGGAATATCATCTGCAGCGCGATGAGTTGTTATCACGTACGGATGGCTGCCTGCTGATCTGGGTAAATGCAGAGCAGTGCCCTATCTCTGTACGCAAGGATACTGCCCGATGGCTGCAAACCCGTTTCACACAACGCGCCTGGATCGGCATCAACCGCAAGCTGGATGGCCGGGACAGACTGCGCCTGCAAACGCTGCAAGAGCTGGGACAGCAGTTCAGACTGCCACTGGTCGCCTGCGGTGACGTACACATGCACGCACGCAGCCGCCGTCCGCTGCAGAACACGCTCACGGCAATCCGTCTCGGTCTATCCATCCGCGACGCCGGCTTTGCCCTGCACGCCAATGGCGAACGCTTTTTACGCGACCGCAGCAGCCTGGACAGGCTGTACCCGCGCGCCTTGCTCGATGCAAGCCTGCATATAGCCGGGCTGTGCCACTTCTCACTCGACGAATTGCGCTATGAATATCCCGAACAGCTGGTGCCGGATAATTTCTCCCCATGCGACTGGCTGCGCCAACTCACCGAGACCGGTATGCAGCGGCGCTGGCCACAGGGTACACCCGACAGGATCCGTGCACTGATAGCGCACGAATTGGCACTGATTGCCGAGCTGCACTACGAACCTTATTTCCTCACCGTATACGATATTGTACGCTTTGCCCGTTCACGCAATATCCTCTGCCAGGGCCGGGGCTCCGCGGCCAACTCCGCCGTCTGCTATTGCCTGGGTATTACCGAAGTCGATCCTGCGCGTATTGAAACCCTGTTCGAGCGCTTCATCTCCAGGCAGCGTAACGAACCCCCCGATATTGACGTGGACTTCGAGCACCAGCGGCGCGAAGAGGTCATTCAGTACATCTACAGCAAGTATGGCCGGGAACGTGCGGCACTGGCGGCAACAGTAATCAGGTATCGCCCCAGAAGCGCGCTGCGCGACGTCGGCAAGGCACTGGGACTCAACCTGGACCAGGTCGACCGGCTGGCCAAAACCATTCACTGGCAGGACGGTCAACAGATCGCTGCAGACCGGCTGCGTGAGGCTGGTTTTGAACCCGAAAATCCGACCATGCAACAGCTGCTGCAGCTGGCACAGCAATTAACAGGTTTTCCCCGCCATCTTTCACAACACGTCGGCGGTTTTGTGATTACCCGCGATGCGCTTGAGCGCATGGTTCCCGTCGAAAATGCCGCCATGCCGAAGCGCACTGTCATTCAATGGGACAAGGACGATCTCGATGCCCTGGGGCTGCTGAAAATCGATTGCCTGTCACTGGGCATGCTGAGCGCTATTCACCGTTGTTTCGACCTGGTAGACAGGCACTACGGTATTGCACTGGATATGGACAGCGTACCGGCCGAAGATCCGGCGGTATATGGCATGATTTCCCGCGCTGATACTATCGGCGTCTTCCAGATCGAATCACGTGCACAGATGTCGATGCTGCCGCGCCTGCGGCCCGCCTGTTTCTACGACCTGGTGATCGAAGTCGCCATTGTGCGTCCCGGCCCTATCCAGGGTGACATGGTGCACCCCTATCTGCGCCGGCGGCAGGGCCTTGAACCCGTAACTTATCCTTCCGAGGCAGTGCGCGAGGTACTGGAACGCACCCTGGGCGTCCCCATATTCCAGGAACAGGTTATCAAGCTGGCCATGGTAGCCGCCGGCTTCTCACCCGGCGAAGCCGACCAGCTGCGCCGCTGCATGGCAAGCTGGCGCAAGCACGGCCGGATACTGGCGTTCGAACAACGGCTGGTTGACGGCATGCGTCAACGCGGTTACCCGCAACAGTTTGCGCAGCAGGTCTTTCAACAGATCCTGGGCTTTGGTGAATACGGTTTTCCGGAATCACACGCGGCCAGCTTTGCACTACTGGTCTACATCTCAGCCTGGCTTAAACATTACTACCCGGAAGTCTTCACCTGCGCCCTGCTCAACAGTCAGCCGATGGGGTTTTACAGCCCACGGCAACTGGTCGATGACCTGCGCCGTCATGGCGGTGATGTGCAGGCGGTAGATGTTTGTTACAGCGACCTGGAATGCACCTTGGAAAAAAGGGGGACAGACCACGTTTTTTCATTACGCCTTGGCTTGCAGCAGGTCAAGAGCCTGTCCCGCAGTGCGGCGGAACGCCTCATCGAGGCCCGCAACCAGCACCTTTTTCGTGACATTACTGATCTTGCCCGGCGCGCCCGACTCAACCGTGGTGACCTGGAAGCACTGGCCGCTGCCAACGCCCTGGCCTCACTGGCCGGGCACCGCCACCAGGCACGCTGGGCCTGCGCCGGCATTGAACCGGCAAGACCATTGCTGGAAGACAACACCGTTACCGAGGCCATACCCTTGCTCAAGGCACCCGGCGAAGGTGAACAACTGGTTGCCGATTACGCCAGCACCGGTCTCAGCCTGGGACGGCACCCGCTGGCATTATTACGCTCAAGGCTGTCCCGCCTTGGCCTGCAACAGGCCCGGCACCTGCGTGGATGTCTACACGGCAGCATTGCCCGCACCGGCGGCATTGTCACCGGCCGGCAAAGCCCCGGCAGTGCATCCGGTGTAATGTTCGTTACCCTCGAGGATGAAACCGGCATCACCCAGATCATTGTCTGGCCACAACTGGCGCAACGGCAACGTCGCCTTTTATTGAACGCCAGACTGCTGATCGTGGAGGGCAAGGTACAGCGTGAAGGAGAGGTACTGCATTTAATTGCCTGGCGGCTGGAGGACCACAGTCATCTACTGGGGCGGCTGATCACGCAATCGAGGGATTTCCACTGAACGCGGCGGGGATTAACCAACCAGCTGGTTCAGGTTAAAGATCGGCAACAGAATCGCCAGTACAATAATCAACACCACGGCACCCATCACCAGGATCAATATCGGCTCGAACAGGCCCATGACAGCAGAAATCAGGGTTTCGATTTCACGTTCCTGGTTGGTTGCCGCACGTTCCAGCATCTCTTCCAGCTTGCCACTGGCCTCACCACTGGCGATCAGATGCACCATCATGGGAGGGAAATAACCGCTCTTTTCCAGCGCCGCGTGAATACTCGCACCTTCACGAACCTTGCGCGTAGCTTCCTCTACCGACTCACGCATGGGTACGTTCGACATGACTTCCGATGCAATACGTAAACCGTCAAGTACCGGCACACCACTGGCAGTGACAATACTGAAGGTACGCGCAAAACGTCCGGCGTTGACGCCACGTTCCAGACGGCCGATCAGTGGCAGGCGCAACAGAATCTCGTGGAAGCGGCGCTTTGGCCCTTCCTTTTTCAGCAGCCAGGCCAGGCCACCACCCGCCAGGGCCAGGAGAACCAACATTATGAGCCCGTAGTTGCGCAGGAAGTCACTCATCGCAATCAGTGTCCGTGTCAGCCCGGGCAACTCCTGACCGATATTGTCGAACACCTGAACCACCTGCGGTACCACAAAGGTCATCAGACCGATAACAACACCCACTGCGACCAGTGTCAGTAGTGCAGGATAAAACAACGCCAGCTGAATCTTTGACTGCATCTGCTGACGGTTTTCCGTGTAGTCGGCCAGACGCTCCAGCACCACCTCAAGGTGGCCGGACTGCTCGCCTGCCGATACCGTAGTCCGGTATATTTCGGGAAACACGTGCGGGAAATCACCCAGCCCGGTCGCCAGTGTGTGTCCTTCCATGACACGCGAACGTACCGCCAGCAACATGCTTTGCAGCCGTGCTTTCTCGGTTTGCTGCGCCGCTGCCTGCAAAGTCTCTTCAAGCGGCAGCCCGGCACGCACCAGCGTGGCGAGCTGCCGGGTAATCAGCGCAAGGTCAGTGGCACTGACGCCGCGACGGATTTTGACTTTCTCCTGCCCGGAACGGCTTGCGCGCTCGCTGGACTCATTGACATCCAGGGGCACCCAACCCTGATCGCGCAACTGCTGACGAACCTGGCGCGCAGTATCGCCTTCCAGTACACCTTTCTTTTCCTTACCGCTGTCATCCAGCGCGATGTATTCGAAAGCGCCCATGGGTATCCCGTAGTATCAGTCTTCCCGACTTACCCGCAGCACTTCTTCTACGGTGGTTTCACTCGCCAGCACACGCCGCCAGCCATCCTGGCGCATGCTGGGAGAGTACTGTCGCGCATGGGCTTCAAGTTTCTGCTCGCTGTCGCCGTCATGGATCCTGGTGCGCATTTCATCGTCAATACCAACCAGTTCATAGATACCGGTTCGTCCCCTGTAGCCCAGCTGGCTACATTCGGCACAGCCGACTGCGTGATACAGAGTAGGCGGATTGGATGCATCGACACCCAACACCTCGCAGTCGGCCGACGACGCGGTATAAGGATCCTTGCAGTTGTCACACAGTACCCGCACCAGGCGCTGCGCAAGGACACCAATCAGGCTGGACGACAACAGGAAAGGTTCGACACCCATATCCCGTAACCGCGTTACCGCGCCCACTGCACTGTTGGTATGCAAGGTTGAAAACACCAGGTGACCGGTAAGACTGGCCTGCACGGCAATCTCCGCTGTTTCCAGGTCGCGAATTTCACCCACCATAACCACATCCGGGTCCTGGCGCAGGATGGCGCGCAAGCCGCGTGCGAAACTCATTGCGACCTTGGTATTAACCTGGGTCTGACCGATGCCATCCAGGTAATACTCAATGGGATCCTCGACAGTCATTATATTGCGGCGTTTGTTATTGAGACGCTCCAGCGCCGCATACAGGGTGGTGGTTTTCCCTGAACCTGTCGGGCCGGTGACCAGCACGATGCCGTGCGGCTTGCGGATAAGGTCATCAATAACATCACGGGTCTCAGCGGCCATCCCCAGGTGTTCGAGATCCAGCCGCCCGGCCTGCTTGTCCAGCAAACGCAACACCACGCGTTCACCGTGACCGGAAGGCAAGGTGGAAACGCGTACATCGACTGCCCGCCCGGCCACACGCAAGGAAATCCGTCCGTCCTGCGGCAGCCGCTTTTCAGCAATGTCGAGTTTGGCCATCACCTTGATACGCGACACCAGGATCAGCGCCAGCACACGCTGTGGCTGCAGCACCTCGCGCAAAACGCCGTCGACGCGGAAACGTACTACCAGCCTGTTTTCAAATGGTTCGATATGAATATCCGAGGCGTTTTCCTTTACCGCCTCGGTCAACAGGGCATTGATGAGGCGAATGATGGGGGCATCGTCTTTGCTTTCCAGCAGGTCTTCGGTTTCAGGCAATGCCTGGGCAATCTGGAACAGGTCCATGTCATCACCGAGACCCTCCATCATCTGCATGGCTTCATTGGAGCCCTGTTCATAGGTAGTCGCAAGCAGGGCATCGAACTGTTCTTCGTCGATTTGCCTGAGCCTGAGTGGACGACCCATAAACCGGCGCAACTCGACCAGTGCCTGGGGATCGGCCTGGGGTGCCAGTAGGACATCGGCACGATCTTCGCCCAGCTCCGACACCAGCATCCGGTGTCGCTTGGCAAACATAAAGGGAGGACGCCTGTCGGTTACTTCCGTCGCGCCGGTTTCGGGTTCCTGTACAACAGTTTCCGATTCACTACTGATCATCGGCATCGATACCGGTCGCCTGTCCTGCGGACGGGGCGGCAGGAGGCACCTCGAACGGCGGCGGCAACTCCAGCAATTCCTCTATCGGCGGCATATGGGGAGCACCCTTGCCATACATCAGGGGCACGCCTTCATTGTCTTTTTGGAGCTGCATGGCACGTATATAGTTGTACTTGGCGTTCGTATGACGGTCGGCTGTTTCGTTATCCCGCAATATAGTCGGATGCAGGAAAACCATTAAATTGACCTTGTCGCGGTTAACGCTCTTGGAACGGAATAATGCCCCAAGATAGGGAATATCTCCCAACAGGGGTACTTTCTGTTCGCTTTCGCGAACCCGGTCCTCGATCAACCCGCCCAGCACCACGAGGTGGTTGTCATCAACCAGTACGTTGGTCTTGATATTGCGTTTGTTGGTAATAAGATCCACCGCCTGCGCATCATTGGAAATCGTGGAGACTTCCTGGGTGATCTCCATGACAATGGAGTTGCCCTCGTTGATCTGCGGCTTCACCTTGAGTGTAATACCCACATCTTCGCGCTGCACCGTCTGGAAAGGATTGACCGATCCTGCAGCTGCACCGGTATTGGTGAAGGAACCCGTAACAAACGGCACATTCTGGCCAACGATAATTTCAGCCTCTTCATTGTCCAGGGTCACCAGCGAAGGCGTGGACAATATATTCACATCAGCGTCCCCTGCCAGCGCGTTGACAACCGCAGCAAAGTTCACGCCGCCGCCGCCAATCTTGCCAACCCCGAAAGACAGGCCCGGTGTCAACGGCACCAGCTGCTGATCGATAATCCCTTGCCCAATAGTGGATAAATTGGTGCCGGTATTGGTGAAATTGGTGCCGCCAAGCGGGGTCGTAGTTCCGCTAAAGTCAAAGACCGCCCACTGGACGCCCAGCTCACGTGCCCGATTCTCACCGATTTCAGCGATGATGGCATCCACCAGTACCTGCGCACGCCGAATATCGAGTTGACGAATCACTGCTTCCAGCGAGCGCATCAGTGCCGGCGGTGCCGTTATGACCAGCGAGTTGGTGGATTCATCCGCCTGGATATCCAGCTCTTTGCCTATATTTCGAGTAGCCGCTGCCGCGCCTTTCTTGGTTTCCTCACCCTGGCTTTCCCCGACACCGCGCAACGTCTCAACCAGATCAGCTGCCGTGGCGTACTTGAGGTAGATCACCTTGGTGTTGCCACCGCGCTCCAGTGGTGTATCCAGATGCGAGATAATGGCGCGCAAACGCAAGCGATTTGATCGATCCCCACCGAGCAGCACGCTGTTGGTACGCTCGTCCGCCACCAGCGCCTGCGCCTGGGCAGCGGCTCCTTTTGCCTGTGCCGGTTGTGCCCGACTGATAGCATTCAGAATACGTACAACTTCCGCCGCCGATGCATACTCGAGACGGATCACTTCGATTTCGCTGTCGCTGACCTTGTCGATACGGCGAATGATATTCACCAGTCGCGAAACGTTTTCGGCACGATCCGACATGATCAGCACATTGGTCGCCGGGTACGCGGCAAGGTGGCCCTGCTGCGGGACCAGGGGCCGCAAAATGGGTACCAGCTGTGCCGCTGCCACGTTGTCAACCTGCACAACACGCGTAACCATTTCATCGCCGTGCCCCGGTGCTTCGTCACCGACACTGGGAATGGAGTCCTGCTTGGCACTGACATCAGGCAGAATCTTGATAACGGGCCCGCTGGGAACAGCGGCAAAACCGTGTACCTTCAGGATCGACAGGAAGACCTGGTAGACCTCTTCACGGTCCATGGCGCGCGAGGAAATGACCGTAACCTTGCCCTTTACCCGCGGATCTACAATAAAGTTTTTGCCTGTCACCTCGGCAACTGTACCGATCAGGGCATTGATATCCGCATCTTTCAGATTCAGGGTAATGGTTTGTGCAAACAACGGACCCACCCAGACCAGACAGAGCACCCAAATCCAGTGCCGCCAGTGCTTTTGTTTAATAGTCCGGGATACCACTTCAATCTACTCCTGCTCTATTGACCGGATGACGGCAACGTCAGACTCATGGACGTTTCCTGCCCACCCCTCAACAGCGTTACGTTAACGCTATCGCCCTCACCCAGCGCCTGCATGGCTTTCATCCCCTTGGCGGGCGAATCAATCTGCACACCGTTGATACTCGTAACGACATCACCGGGCTTCAGCCCAAGTTCCTTCATGGCTCCGGGCTCCTTACCCGCCTGCAGGCGAAAACCGATAAACTTGCCATCCTTGCGTTCCGGCGTGGCCCTTACATAGTTCATTAGCGAGGCCGGATTCTTTTTGATCTCGCTTCTATACTTACTGAATGCCGCCGCATTACCCGAAGACGTGCTGCGGGCTGTACTGCGGCTGTTAAGCCTGACCGAACCCGTGTTCATGGTTTTCTTTGGCAAACGCAGCGTCTCAAAGCGACCGTTGCGTTCCAGAATAATCCGGTCCGGGTAAATCTCCGACAGCGTTGCGCCACCCGGCAACGGGTCACCTGGCGCATAACTGTCTTCCTTGCCCTTGGGGTCGCCAATGATCGCGCGCGCACCGCTGGCGCTGCTGCTGTCATCACTGGCAAAAACCCCTCGCAGAGTCAACTTCAAGCGCGTTTCCGGCGCGTCGACCGCGGTTTTCTTTACCGGCTTATCCTTCCCGGCCTCTCCAAACAGATGCCAGCTGGCGATCTGTCGTTCATCGATGCGCGGCGCTTGCCTTGTTAGCTGCTCGGGCTCCACTGCCACAGATTGTGGTTCACCGGTGCGGGTGTCAGGCAGCAACATCCAGCTCATTTCCGCCAGCAGCCACGCCAGCCAGATCACCAGCAAACCATTTACCAGTCTGGCAAGCTGGCCTGTTTGCACCTGACGAATCCGGTTCAGGAGGGCAGATTGTGGTAAGGCAAGGCTGACCATGGAATATTGAATTCACTATATCGTTGAGTAAGTAACCGCGGCCGGCTGGCAAATAACTTAAATGCCTGACTCTAATCGGTTATTTTATCAACATTTCTCATTGTAGCCCAATTTGGCCACATACACCCCCGTTACCGCCCCTCAGGAACCGGATTTTCGCCGTCTGGCGCCGTTTCCAGGGTCCCCTCGCCCACCGGCACGCCTTTTTGGCGCAATTTTTCTTTTCGGTCTCGCCACCGGTGGGGCCGGATCCACCATCATCCCTTCCTCAATGTGCGCCACCGGGATGGATTGACCAATATATTTCTCGATATCAGGCAGTGAATACACAAATCGCTCACAGGCAAAACTGATGGCGTCACCGTCTGCACCCAGGCGCGCCGTACGACCGATCCGGTGAACGTAATCCTCGGCATCCTGGGGCAGGTCGTAGTTGAATACATGGCTGACGTCGGGGATATGCAGACCACGTGCGGCGACATCGGTGGCCACCAGGATATCCAGCTCACCTTCCTGGAACTTACCCAGCAGCGTCTGGCGTTTCTTCTGCGGCACATCGCCCGACAGGATCGCGGATTTAAGCCCGTTACCTTCCAGGTAGCTCCATACCTTCTCCCCGTCACGCTTGGTATTGACGAAGACAATGCTGCGGTGCGCACCCATACGACCCATCAGACCCAGCAGCAGGGGAATCTTGTCTTCGTTGGCGGTGTGGTACAGCAGCTGCCGCACATGCTGCGCCGTTACCTGCTCCGATTCGACCTGCACCGACTCCGGATGGTTCATGTGTTCATAGGCCAGTTCACTGACCTTTAACGACAGGGTCGCAGAAAACAACAAGCCGAGGCGATTTTCCGGCGGCGGGCAACGGCGCAGCAAAAAGCGCACATCCTTGATAAAACCCAGATCGAACATCCGGTCGGCTTCATCGAGCACAACCACCTGCGCCTTGCGTAAATCGAATACATGCTGTTTGAAATAATCGATAATGCGCCCTGGTGTGCCAATCAGCACATCAACACCCTTACGCAGCCGCTCGCGTTGCAGGTCGTAGTCTGTACCGCCATAGGCCAGACCCAGGCTGAGCCCGGTATACTGGCCGAGGGTCATTGCATCCTTGTGAATCTGTATCGCAAGCTCGCGCGTGGGGGCCAGTATCAGCGCCCTGACCTGATTGGGCTTGCGCGGTTCTTCAACCGGGTTGCGTAACAGGTGATTGAAGGTCGCAATCAAAAAAGCGGCTGTTTTACCGGTACCTGTCTGTGCCTGTCCTGCAACATCCTTGCCTTCCAGGGTAAGCGGCAAGGTTTTCTCCTGGATCGGGGTGCAGGCAATAAAGCCTGCTTCCTCAATACCTTGCATCAGATTTTCAGACAAATCAAAGCTGCTGAAATTACAATTACTCAAGTGTTTCTCTGTCATGGTTGCGAAGCATAACGAATTTATTCAACTTATTCTCAGCTTTAGACTTGCAATCTTTGGCTTTTTGGGCTGAAATTGACCCCGCTGCATTGCAAGCGCGCTGGTTTTAAACGAGCTCAACTGTCAAAGTGTAAGCAAATAAGCAGCGCAGTCCGAGAAGGCGCGCGTTTCAAATTCAACATTCCCGTTTCAATATTAATCAATTACAGTAGATGGTCAGGAGCCGCATAGCGTGAGCGATAGCATCGTTTTTTTAACCGACGAATCTTTTCAAAATGAAGTCATTGAATCTGCCGAACCGGTACTGGTGGATTACTGGGCCGAGTGGTGTGGCCCATGCAAGATGATTGCCCCCATCCTGACCGAGATTGCAAGCGAGTATCAGGGCAAGATCAAGGTAGCCAAGCTCAACATCGACGAAAATCCGCAGACACCACCCAAATACGGCATTCGCGGCATACCGACCCTGATGCTGTTCAAGGACGGCAATGTTGAAGCGACAAAAGTCGGTGCCTTGTCCAAGTCTCAACTGACCGCATTTATTGATACAAACCTGTGAACACTGCCATGTAAATGACCGTGTTCGCTATCGAAGGAACCGACTCGAGTATACCGTTAACCAGCCCAGCCCGCATTGTTGCAACAACAGTGCGCCCCTAAACCACCACTGCCAACCATTTCAGTGGTGGAAATATCACAAACCTCAAATGACTAAAAAACTGTTATGAATCTGACCGAACTGAAACAAAAACCAGCCACCGAACTTATCACCATTGCACAGGGCATGGGCATTGAAGGCTCCCGCTCACGCAAACAGGATGTAATTTTTTCCATCCTCAAATCCCACGCCAAGAGCGGTGAGGATATTTTCGGCGATGGCGTACTGGAAATATTGCAGGATGGCTTCGGATTTCTGCGTTCGGCCGACAGCTCCTACCTGGCCGGCCCGGACGATATTTATGTCTCCCCCAGCCAGATTCGACGTTTCGGCCTGCGCACCGGCGACACCGTATCCGGAAAAATACGTCCGCCCAAAGAGGGCGAACGCTATTTCGCGCTGCTGAAAGTCAGCGAAATCAACTTCGACAAGCCCGAAAATGCCAAGGGCAAGGTGCTGTTTGAAAACCTGACACCTTTACACCCGGACGAACGACTCAGCCTGGAACTGGGGAACGGTAGTACCGAAGATATTACTGCACGGGTTATTGACCTGGCCGCGCCGATTGGTAAAGGGCAGCGCGGTCTGATCGTATCACCGCCCAAAGCCGGCAAAACCATGCTGCTGCAGAATGTGGCGCAGTCGATCACGGCAAATCACCCGGAATGCTACCTGATCGTCCTCCTTATCGACGAGCGTCCGGAAGAAGTGACCGAGATGGCTCGCTCGGTGCGTGGCGAAGTCGTCTCCTCGACCTTCGACGAACCAGCCAGCCGCCATGTGCAGGTCGCCGAAATGGTCATCGAAAAAGCCAAGCGCCTGGTGGAACACAAGCATGACGTAGTCATACTGCTGGATTCGATTACCCGCCTGGCGCGTGCCTACAATACAGTGATCCCGTCCTCGGGCAAAGTGCTTACCGGTGGTGTTGACGCCAATGCGCTACACCGTCCCAAACGCTTTTTCGGTGCCGCGCGCAACATCGAGGAAGGCGGTTCACTCACCATCATCGCCACTGCGCTGGTGGAAACCGGCTCGCGCATGGATGACGTCATCTACGAAGAGTTCAAGGGTACCGGTAACATGGAAATCCACCTGGACCGCAAGGTTGCCGAGAAACGTGTCTACCCGTCCATCAGTATCAACCGCTCCGGTACACGACGCGAAGAACTGCTGACCAAACCGGACGAACTGCAAAAAATATGGGTGCTGCGCAAACTGCTCCACCCGATGGAAGATCTGGCGGCGATGGAATTTCTGCTCGACAGACTCAAGGCCGTCAAGACCAACAACGAATTCTTTGATTCGATGAAACGCTAGCTGCCCCCGCAGGAGCGGGCTAAGCGGTTTTCTGGTGACGGTTCTTCAACTGCACATAATGTTCAGCTGAATATTTCAAAAACTGCTTTTCTTTTGCGGTTAACTCCCGCACCCGTTTAGCCGGCGCCCCCACGTACAGGTAGCCCCCTTGCAGATCCTTGTTGGGCGGCACCAGCGCTCCGGCACCGACAATGGCGCCGCTACGCACAACAGCACCGTCCAGAACAATGGCGCCCATGCCAATCAGGCAGCGGTCTTCGATGGTGCAGGCGTGCAATATCGCCTTGTGCCCTACTGTCACGTCGTCACCGATACGCAGTGGCATACCGCCTTCGGCAAACTCACTGTCGTGGGTTACGTGTAAAACCGAGCCATCCTGAATATTGGTACGCGCGCCGATTTCTATACTGTTTACGTCACCCCGCACCACAGTCATCGGCCAGATGGAACTGTCCGCACCAACTTTTACATCACCGGAAACCAGCGCCTGTTGATCAACGTACACCGTTGGGTGCAGGTCGGGCTGTATACTTTCGAAGCTACGAACGGCCATGCGTCAGATCCTGTACGCGGTGCCTGTCATGATTTTTGAGACCAGCTTCATCAGGCGCTGCACCGGTTGCGGCAGTTCAGCACCGCCGGCCCGTATCGCCGTCGCGCCGTGCTTCGCCTCGTCCACTTTCATCTGTCCCAGAATGGCGCGGCTTTTCACATCTTTTTCCGAAATCCGCTGCAGATGATCGTCGAGGTGCTCGATCACCTGCTGCTCGGTTTCTGCCACAAAACCCAGACTCCACTTGTCGCCGGCGGCACCGGCAGCGGCTCCAATCGCAAAGGAACCCAGGTACCAGACCGGGTTGAACAGGCTGAGCCGTCCACCCAACTCCCCGACACGCTGTTCGCACCAGTCGAGGTGGTCATTTTCTTCCGCTGCGGCGCGCTCCATACGCTCGCGCACGGCATCCAGGCGCGCAGTCAGCGCCTGCCCCTGGTAGAGCCCCTGCGCCGCTACTTCGCCACAGTGATTCACGCGCATCAGGCGTATCGATTCGTTTTTCTCAGCCTCGCTGAGTTCCGCTTCATCCACACACGCCTGTGCCGGGTTGGCGCGTTCGGTAACCAGCGGTTTACCGGCCAGGGTGCGCAGCGCCTGGTCGACATTCATGACCAGGTGATCCAGTGGACTGTAGTGTCGTGTTTCCATAACCCGAGTTTCCCCCCAAATCACTGCTTCGGCAAGTTGCGGCCGGAAAATATTTCCATGATCTCATGTTCGACCTGGCGGCTGATTTTGAGCTTTTCGGCAGCATCCAGCGCTTTTTCACCGCCACCAAACATGCAGTCTTCCAGCGCGAGCTCCTTGAGCCGCATCTTGGTGTGGAAAAGATTTTCCTGGTGCACGTTTACGTCGACCATCTGATAACGCTCACGCGTATCACGGGACAGGAAATTCTGGATCGAATTTATCTTGTGGTCGATGAAATGTTTTTTGCCGCGCACATCACGAGTAAATCCACGCACCCGGTAGTCTGCGATCACAATATCAGACTCAAAACTGTGAATGAGATAATTCAGTGCCTTCAGCGGGGATACCCGCCCGCAGGTCGACACGTCGATATCGGCGCGGAAGGTACTGATACCGTTATCCGGATGACTTTCCGGGTAGGTGTGTACAGTGACGTGGCTCTTGTCCAGGTGCCCTACGACAGCTTCCGGCAACGGCCCCGGGGTCTCTGTATTCGGTGTACTGGATAGCGTGATCTCTTCCTCGGCGATGAGCATGGTGACACTGGCACCCTGCGGGTCGTAGTCCTGGCGGGCAATATTGAGGATCGTGGCGCCGATAATATTGCAGACGTCAGCCAATATATGAGTCAGGCGTTCTGCGTTGTAGGCCTCATCGATATACTCGATGTACTCGCGCTTGTGCTCGGACGAGTTAGCGTAGCAGATATCGTAGATATTAAAGCTCAGAGTCTTGGTCAGGTTGTTAAACCCTTCCAGCTTGATGTTTTTCATTGCGGGCTTTGCCGGCACTGCAATCCCTCTCTACCTGTCTGCTATAGACGGATGGTAAATCATCTGCACAATTACCTGCTCCGGGCCAACGCAGTAGAAGCTGCGCGCACCATCACGGTGGCTGCGCGGCTCGGACTTCATTTCAACAGAGTTGGCTGACAGAAATACGTGCCAGGCATCCACATCGTCAGGGGTTTTCAGAATAAAGCCGATGTGGTCCAGCACCTGTTTCGAACTATCTAAATCTGCATCGCGGCGATGCAGGGCCAGATTGTCGTTACCGGAGCTGAGGTAGACGTTGTCAACATCCGGGCGCCACTCAACCTGCATGCCCAGGAGATCCACATAGAAATGTTCGGCCGCCTCCAGATCTCGCGCGTAGAGAGCAACATGCCGCAGTCCCGCGGTCGGTGGTGGGCGATGCATCTGGTATTAATGCTCCCTGATTTCGAAATCGTGGGTAATGGTCGCAGTTTTGCCCAGCATGATCGACGCAGAGCAGTACTTGTGTGCCGAAAGCTCGACTGCACGCGCCACCCGCTTGTCACTTAATTCCTTACCGGTAACGATGAAATGGACGTGAATTGCGGTAAAGATTTTCGGATCCTGCTCAGACCGCTCGGCCTCAACCTCTGCCACACAGTCGGTTACCGGCTGGCGGGATTTTTTCAGGATGCTGACGACATCAAAAGCGGTACAGCCCCCCATCCCCAGCAGCAGCATCTCCATCGGCCGAACGCCAAGATTACGTCCACCGTGCTCCGGCGGGCCGTCCATAACGACCGCGTGACCACTCCCGGATTCGCCCAGAAACGTTGCATCCTGGACCCATTTGATACGCGCTTTCATCAACTTCCCCGCTCAGTCGACAATTGTGAGACCCCTGTCACAAATTATGCTGGCCCGTTGCTTGCATAAGCTAATGAAACACGCCAATCAAACGCTATATGAGGGACAAGGGCCCGCGAAGGTACATTCTGATGATGCCAAATACAATACCCGCTCCACCGCCACCTGTCGGCGATTCGACGGTTGATAATTTTCTGGAACACTGCCACCGGCGGCGTTACCCGGCCAAGAGCGTCATAATCTACGCTGGCGACCAGTCCGATGTGCTGTACTACATCGTTGAAGGTTCGGTAACGGTATTGATCGAGGACGAAGACGGCCACGAAATCGTACTGGCCTACCTCAATCCCGGCGATTTTTTTGGTGAAATGGGTCTGTTTGGCGAAGACAGCAACCGCAGCGCCTGGATCCGTACCAGGACCCAGTGTGAGCTGGCGGAAATCAGTTACAGCCGCTATCGCCAGCTGGCCGAGGAAGACGCCGGTATTCTGTTTGCGCTGGCCGGGCAAATGGCTACACGTCTGCGTCACACCAGCCGCAAGGTCAGCGATCTGGCGTTCCTCGATGTTACCGGGCGGGTGGCGCGTACTCTGCTTGACCTGTGCAAGCAACCGGATGCCATGACACACCCGGATGGCATGCAGATCAAAATCACCCGTCAGGAAATCGGCCGTATCGTGGGTTGCTCGCGCGAGATGGTCGGACGCGTACTGAAATCGCTCGAGGAACAGGGACTGATCACGGCCCGTGGCAAGACAATGGTGATATTCGGAGCACGCTAAGCAAAAGCCACTTAACCCGCCAAGGCGCAAAGCTTACGTAGGTCGGATTAGCGTTAGCGTAATCCGACGGGCATAGCGTCGGATTACGCTAACGCTAACCCGACCTACAGGATTCGGCGAACGCCGTATCAGTTCCGGAACAACTCTGCCAGCTTCTCCCCAGGCTCATCGGCTTTCATAAATGCCTCGCCCACCAGAAAAGTGTGCACACCGTTACGGCGCATTGCTTCTACATCATCCCGTGTATGAATCCCGCTTTCCGTTACCAGCAGACGGTCTTCGGGAAAATCCTTCATCAATTCAAACGTTGTCTCGAGTGAAGTCTCGAAGGTTCTCAGATCACGGTTATTGACGCCAACCAGAGCCGCAGGAATTGCCAGTGCGCGTTCCATTTCCTGCGCATCATGCACTTCAACCAGCGCATCCATCTGCAAGTGGCCGGCAAGCTGCAATAGCTCCAGTAACATGGCGTCATCCAGAGCCGCCACTATCAACAGGATACAGTCCGCACCTAACACGCGTGCTTCGTAGACCTGATAGGGATCAATTACGAAATCCTTGCGCAATACCGGCAGGCTGCAGGCTGCGCGTGCCTGCTGCAGGTATTCGTCAGCACCCTGAAAGTAATCCACATCGGTCAGTACCGACAGGCAGGCGGCGCCTCCCCGCTCATAACTGGTGGCAATAGCGGCTGGCTCGAACTGCTCGCGGAGCACGCCTCTGCTCGGCGAGGCTTTTTTGATTTCGGCAATAACTGCAGCATCGCCTGCATCCACCTTCTTCTGCAGCGCGCCGGTAAACCCACGCACCTCACCCGCCTCACCGGCACGCTGGCTGAGTTCACGTTGTGAAGTTTTCCCGCAACGTTCGGCGATCTCCTCCGCCTTGCGCTGCAGGATTCTCTTCAGAATGTCCGGTGTATCTGACATCTGCTACCGGAACCTGTTACTGACTTCAATCAGCTGGGCGAATTTATCTTTCGCCGCACCGGAAGCAATTACTTCGCCGGCTATCCTGATACCGGTCTCCAGGCTGTCTGCGACGCCCGACACATAAATAGCTGCGCCTGCATTCAACTGCACAATGTCACGCGCCGGACCCTTCTCATTATCGAAAACCCGATGAATCAACGCCAGACTTTGCTTCGCATCACTGACAGCAAGACTTTCAACACCGCCAGGTTCCATACCGAACTCCTGTGGCGTGATCCGGTAACAATTCACCTTGCCGTTATTAAGTTCCGCAACCTGCGTTGCTGCGCCAATACTGATCTCATCCAGCCCGTCATCGGCATGCACCACCAGCACGTGATGGCTGCCAAGTCTGCCCAGTACCTGCGCCAGCGGTTCCAGCCACTGGGCGCTGAATACGCCGAGCACCTGGTTGGGTGCGGCGGCCGGATTGGTCAGTGGCCCCAGCAGATTGAACAGCGTACGGACACCCATTTCCTTGCGTGGGCCAATCGCATGCTTCATAGCGCTGTGATGTTTGGGTGCAAACAGGAACCCTATACCGATCCTTTCCACGCACTCCGCCACCTGATCCGCATCCAGATCGAGATTGACTCCCGCCGCTTCCAGCACATCAGCACTGCCACAGCTGGATGAAACAGAGCGGTTACCGTGCTTGGCGACCTGCGCACCCGCTGCGGCGGTAACCAGCGCGCTGGCAGTGGATATGTTGAAAGTCGACGCGCCGTCACCACCCGTGCCACAGGTGTCGACCAGATTTGCACCATTGACCGGAACACGGATCGCCAGCTCACGCATGACCTGCGCCGCACCCGCAATTTCATCAACTGTTTCGCCCTTCATGCGCAAGCCGATCAGAAAACCGCCGATCTGGGCCGGTGTTGCCTGACCGGTCATGATCAGCCGCATCACTGCAGCCATGTCTTCTGAAGACAGGTCTTTGTGTTCAGTAACACTGCGAATAGCAGCCTGCATATCCATTTACCTTGCCTCTTCCTTCACAGCAACAGGTGTATTCAGAAAGTTTTTCAACATGTCATGGCCCTGTTCAGTCAGAATGGATTCCGGGTGAAATTGCACCCCCTCGACAGCAAGTGCCTTGTGGCGAACGCCCATTATTTCGTCCACCTTTCCATCAGAAGACTCTGTCCAGGCCGTGACCTCCAGGCAATCGGGTAAACTGCTTTTTTCGATAACCAGCGAATGGTAACGGGTCGCTTCGAGTGGATTCGACAACCCCTTGAAGACACCTGTGTCCTTGTGATGAATCATCGAGGTCTTGCCGTGCATGATTTTACCGGCGTGCACAATAGCGCCCCCGAAGGCCTGCCCGATACTCTGGTGGCCCAGACAGACTCCCATAATAGGCACACGCCCGGCGAAGGTCTTGATGGTGTCCACCGACACACCTGCCTCATTTGGCGTACAGGGGCCAGGTGATATCACAATGCGTTCCGGCGCCAGCTTTTCGATGTCTGCTACGCTTATCTGGTCATTACGATATACCCGCACATCAGCACCGAGCTCACCAAAATACTGCACCAGGTTATAGGTGAAGGAATCATAATTATCTATCATTAATAACATGGCATAGACCCCCGCTAGCGGTGCTTCCCGTCAAGACCGGCCTGTGCCAGCGCCACAGCGCGAAATATGGCCCGCCCCTTGTTCATGGTCTCGGCCCATTCATTCGCCGCTACCGAGTCAGCGACAATGCCGGCGCCGGCCTGTATATGGAGCGTCCCGTCCTTGATCACCGCGGTGCGGATGGCAATGGCGGTATCCATATTGCCCGACCACGACAGGTAACCCACAGCACCGGCGTACACGCCGCGTTTTACCGGCTCCAGTTCATCGATAATCTCCATGGCACGGATCTTCGGCGCGCCGCTGACGGTCCCGGCAGGGAAGGTAGCGCGCAACACGTCGATAGCTGACATGTCGTCCCTGATATGCCCTGTTACGTTGGAAACGATGTGCATGACATGCGAATAACGCTCGATAATCATCTTGTCGGTCAGCTCAACACTGCCAATGCGGCTGACCCGGCCGGCATCGTTACGGCCAAGATCGATCAACATCAGGTGTTCGGCAAGCTCTTTGGGATCTGCCAGCAGATCAGCCTCCAACGCCTGGTCTTCGGCTTCGTCCCTGCCACGCGGTCGCGTGCCGGCAATGGGGCGCACGGTGACAATACCGTCTTCCAGACGCACCAGGATCTCCGGTGATGAACCCACGACATGGAAGTCATCGAGATCCAGGTAGAACATGTACGGTGACGGATTGAGCCCGCGCAGCGCACGATACAGATCCAGCGGCGGCGCCTGAAAAGGCACCGAGAGGCGTTGTGACAATACCACCTGCATGGCATCGCCCTCGACAATGTATTCCTTGATGCGCTCGACCGCGGCTTCATAACCCTCCCGCGTAAAACCGGACACAAAATCATCTTCAACCACCTGGCGTGATTCTTCCAGCGCGCCGGGTATCGCCACCGGCCGGCACATGGCCTCCATCAGCTGACCAAGTCGTGCCTGTCCCGCACTCCAGGCATCGGGCCTGTCGGTATCCATGTGCACTATCAGCTGCAGCTTGCCAGCAAGGTTATCGAAAACCACCACTTCATCCGACACCATTAACAATACATCGGGGGTCTGCAGGGTATCCTCGTTTACTCCGTCTCTGAGCCTGGGTTCTATATAACGCACGGCGTCATAGCCAAAATAACCGACCAACCCGCCCGCAAAACGCGGCATGTCATCAAGCTGCGGCACACGGTAACGCTGCTGAAATTCTTCAACCCATTGCAGTGGATCCGGATGCTGCAGCTCCTCGACAAGGTCGCCGTCTGTATGCACATGGATACGCTCACCATGAATTCGCACCACAGTGCGGCACGGTAAGCCGATAATCGAGTAGCGGCCCCACTTCTCACCACCCTGCACCGACTCGAATAAATAGGAATACGGACCGTTGGCCAGTTTCAGGTAGGTACTTAGAGGGGTGTCGAGATCGGCCAGTACTTCACGGATCACCGGTATGCGGTTGTACCCGTCACTGGCCAGTTGTTGAAAGTGTTCAGGAGTCATGGTCTTCACCGTTGAGACAATTATTACGCACGAGCCACACAGACAGACAGCGGATCAGAACCACCATCGCTCCCTGTGTTCGTGTAAACCTGTCTCTGCGGTGAATATCATGCAGCTTGTTCGAGTTCGGTTTTCAAATGGGCCAGGGTTTCTATGATGACATCCGGTTCAGCGACACGGATGTCCTCACCATGGTTATAGCCATAGGGCAGGCAGGCAATCTGGAACCCTGCCGCACGCGCGGCTTTGACGTCACTGATTGAATCACCCACCATCAGCGACTGCGCAGGACTTACCTTAAAGAATTCTGCCGCATGCAGCAACGGTGCAGGGTGAGGTTTTTTATGCTCCAGCGTATCACCACAAATCACGATACCGAAATACTCGTATATACCCAGGTCCCTGAGCAGGGGTATCGTGAACTGCTCCGCCTTGTTGGTGACACAGCCCAGCGCATACCCGGCCGCCTTCAGGTAATCAAGGCCTTCAACCACGCCAGGGTAGAGAAGGGAGCGCTTTGAGGTGTTGTCAGCGTACAGATCCAGAAAAACGGGATATGCCCTGTCGAATTCCGCTTCATCCGGCTCACCGTCCAGCTGGCCAACCAGCGCGCGGCGCACCAGACGCTCGACACCGTTACCTACCCAGTCGCGCACCCTGGTTTCACCCCAGGGCTCACGCCCCAGCCGGCGCATCATTTCATCAACACAAAACGCCAGATCCGGCACGCTGTCGACCAGCGTGCCGTCTACGTCGATGAGAATCATGTCTGGCTTGCTGATGGTCAATTGAATACCCCGCCTCCTGACGCTGTCTAGCCGGCTTTCGCCAGTTCGGCTCGCATCGCCTTGACGACGCTGTCGTAGGTATTGGCATCATTGTCACTGGCAGCACCGAAAATCGCGGAACCGGCGACAAAGGTGTCCGCACCCGCGGCGGCGATCTCGCGGATATTGTTGACCTTGACGCCACCGTCGATTTCCAGGCGAATGTCACGCCCGGACGCATCGATGATCTTGCGCGCCTCGCGCAACTTATCGAGCGTGGCCGGAATGAAGCTCTGACCGCCAAAGCCGGGGTTAACCGACATCAGCAATACCATATCCACCTTGTCGATGACATATTGCAGGTAATCCAGCGGCGTGGCCGGGTTAAATACCAGGCCCGACTTGCAGCCCTCTCCCTGTATCAGTTGCAGGGTGCGGTCTATGTGTTCACTGGCTTCCGGATGGAAGGTAATATAGCTGGCGCCAGCCCTGGCAAAATCCGGAACCAGGCCGTCAACCGGCTTGATCATCAGGTGCACGTCAATCTCGGCAGTCACCCCGTGCTTGCGCAATGCATCACACACCAGCGGACCGATGGTCAGGTTGGGAACATAATGGTTGTCCATTACATCAAAGTGGACAATGTCAGCTCCGGACTTGAGGACGTTATCCACTTCTTCACCCAGGCGGGCAAAGTCCGCGGACAAAATAGACGGTGCAATCTTATAATCTGGCATAATCCGAGCCTCTTGAAAGTTGGAATCTGCGGGTAAAATCAAGACCGCGCACTTTACCCGATCATCGAAACGATTGCAGCCCGGGTAAAACAACCGTCATTGGCGGCCTGGGCCCGGAGCTGGAAACATGCTGAAAAATACAAATAATTTGTTGTTATTTATCGGTTTTATGCTGTTAACATGGGGCGGGGCCAGTGCCGCCTCCGACATTGAAAAAGAAAAACGCTGGTCTCAGCAATTTGTCGACGATCTGGTGGTAGGTGAGTCCTGCCAGCTCAAGGCAGGCGCCACCGAATTTACCGGCATTTTCACCGAGGCCTCCGCGGGTCCTACCGGCCGCGCAGTGATACTCGCGCACGGCATGGGCGCACATCCGGACTGGCCGGAAATCATCAACCCGCTGCGCAGCGAGTTACCGGAACATGGCTGGTCAACACTGTCCATACAGATGCCGATACTGGCTAACGATGCAGCGCTGAAAGACTACCTGCCGCTATTCGACGAAACCGGACCGCGTATCGAGGCGGCCGTCAAATTCCTGCGCGACCAGGGTACTGAGATCATCGTGCTGATCGGTCACAGCCTTGGCGCAGCCATGGCGGCAAGTTATCTGGCAAACAATACGCAACACGGTCTGCAGGGGCTGGTCGTCATCGGGCTTGGTGTTATTGATCTGGACGACAGAATGAACGCTGTAGTAGCGCTGGAGAAGATACAGGTCCCGGTACTGGATCTGTATGGCAGCCGTGACCTTGCGACTGTACTGGGCTCGGTAAAAGCCCGCGCCAGGGCCGCCCGCAAGGCAGGCAACGCAGACTATCGACAGACTGAGATCGAAGGCGCCGACCATTTCTTTGTCGGTATGGAAGATGCGCTTAACCGCCGCGTGTACGGCTGGTTGAAATCCCGTTACAACAGCAAATCAAGGTAATCCGTTATGACTCTAGCCAGCTTTGCCATCGTCCTGCATATACTGTCCGCCGTCCTGTGGGTGGGTGGAATGTTTTTCGCACATCAGGTGCTGAGGCCAGTCGCCGTACAGCAGTTTGAACCACCCCAACGCCTGAGACTCTGGACACAGGTGTTCAGGCGCTTTTTCCCGTGGGTGTGGGTGTGTATAGTCCTGCTGCTGCTCAGCGGCTACTGGATGGTGTTCAGGCTGTTTGGCGGGATGAGTGGCATCGGACTGCATATCCACATCATGCAGGCCCTCGGCTGGCTGATGATACTGCTGTACATGCACCTCTACTTTGCGCCGTTCCGCCGGCTCAAGGAAGCGGTGATCACCGAACAGTGGCCGGAAGCGGGCAAACGACTCAACCAGATCAGGCTCATTGTTGGCATTAACCTTGTTCTTGGACTGGTCGTCACTGCCATCGCAGCGGGTGGACGCTACCTGTAATACCGGTGCAGCCTAACTACGGGCCTGCTTCACCAGATCGTAGGCCTTTTTGATTTCCTGGGTTTTTTCCGTAGCCAGCTTCATCATCTCCTCGGGCAAGCCTTTGGCCACGAGTTTGTCCGGGTGGTGCTGGTTCATCAGGCGTCGGTACGCTTTTTTCACTTCCGCATCACTGGCTGTTTTTTCTACACCAAGGATTTCGTAAGCCTCGTGCAGTGACGCGCCGGGCGATGCTGCTGTTTGGCCCCCGAATCCGCCACCGCCAAAGTGACGGGCATTACGTACCAGCGCCTCGATATGCTGGAACTCGCGGGTGGAAAACCCCAGTTCCTGGCGTATCTGTTCCAGGACTGCGCGTTCCGCGCTTTCCAGCTTGCCATCAGCGTACGCCGCATGCATCAGCATCTCGACAAACATCTGCATCAGGTTGCGGCGCCGATGACATTCCTGACGAAACTGGCGCAGGACATCCAGCAATGGAAAATCAGGTTGTTTACCCTGATTGAACAAACCGATCGCCGCCTCGCGCATTTGCTCATTCAGATTCATGCGCCGCATCACGTCGCGTGCCAGCTCGATTTCGTCTCTGGAAACCCTTCCATCGGCTTTGGCAAGATAGCCCATCACCGAGAACAGTGTCGTAAAGAACGCTGTCTGGACACGCTCCTGTGCACCAGGCTTAAACTGGCTGCGAAGGTTGCTACCCAGGCCCTTGTCAAAGTTGTGCCCAAGCGCAGCACCGATCAGCGCGCCCAACGGGCCGGCCAGCAGGTACCCGAAAGCACCCCCCAGTAACTTGCCCCACCAACTCAAGACACTACTCCCTTATTTTCGAAATTTAGAATGTAATGATTGATTGCTTTAGAGATGCGCTTGCACAGGTACTGCTCCCAACCGTATTTTTCCGTTTCCAGCGGCGGGAAATCGACGCCCTCAGGCAACTTCGCACTGTCTACAACAACGATATTGATCGTCATATCAGGTCCTCGAAACCCATCAAAATTGTTTGCTTGCAAAAGCGGATTTATGCGCCTATAAATTCACCGAGGTCAAGGTGAAGCCGTAATCTGCTGTATGCCGAAACCCTGGCTACACCACTGCCAAGTATCAGCAGTTTGGTCAAGGAGGTAAACCCGTTATGAGTTTTAAGCATGCACCGAAGATTGGCGATTGGTACAAAAACACGATTGGCGACGTATTCGAGGTGATTGCGCAGGATGCCGATGACGATACGCTGGAGCTGCAATACTACGATGGTACTCTGGGGGAGCTCGACAGCGAAACCTGGGAACACATGGGTCCCGAGCCCATCGAGCCGCCGGAAGACTGGAGCGCCTCCATGGACATTTCGCCTGAAGATGCCAATACACCCGAAATCTGGTCGGAAACCGAAGACTGGATGAACGCACTGGATCGCATGGATCGCAATCCGCGTTAATTTTGCCGGCAGGCACTTTTATCCGGCATATGTGTCAAATAAATAGAAGACCCGAAAGTTCGGGCCTGGAAGGGGGCCAAGGAGGCATAGCATGAGACGCAGACTCTATTTCCTGTTGCCCAGCGCAGCGCGTGCGCGGCAAGTTGTCGACGAGTTACTGTTGGCGCGTATTGATGATCACCATATTCACGTCACAGCCAAGGAAGGCACACCGCTTGGCGATTTACCGCAAGCAAACGTACTGCAGCGCAGCGACCTGATTCATGGTGCTGAGACAGGGCTCGGTGTCGGTGGCGCAACCGGGGTACTCGCCGGACTGGTCGCCATTGCGTTTCCCCCCGAAGGCATTATGCTGGGCGGCGGGACGCTGCTGGTAATGGCACTGGCAGGGGCACTGATCGGCGCCTGGGTCGCAGGAATGATAGGTGCAGATATTCCCAACAGCCAGCTCAAGGAATTCGCGTCGGCCGTGGAAAACGGACAAATACTGATGATGGTGGATATTCCCAGGGATAAGGTAGAAACCGTCACCACAATGATCAAGCAGCACCATCCGGAGGCAGACATGCACGGTATCGAGCCCAGGATACCTGCCTTCCCCTGATTGTCAGGCTATTAACTTTTTTGCCCTCCTGTGTCCGGCACATAACTCACTGGATTTAAAGCCGAACACGCTGGATTTAATGTTTGCATTCCGGCGCCGATAGTAGTTTTGAAGGCTGAGTTATCAGCTGCGACCACCTTAAGGAGGTGCGCCATGACACTCATACTGAATATGGCAACTGGCGACGAATACCAGGGACTGGAACTGAGTTGCCCACGCGCAGTAGTTACGGCGCCCGCCCGGGCAGACAGCTTGCCGCAACCAGCACTGCAGCTGCAACTCGCGACAGCAGAGGCAACACCCACTCAACAGAAATCCTCTATTGACATGGCCGGCATAGATATCGACACGCTGATTCAATCCATCGCGGACTGAGGATACCGAATACCGGGGGGTTGGAGTAAACCATTACTCCAACCCTTTTTTTATGCTGCGCTTTTCCCCCTGCAATATTACCGGCTCCAACACTGTCGGGGTAAAGAACCCGTGGCAGTCCGCCGCTAGAATTTTATGGATATCTCGGAACTTACCGTCGCTGTTGTCGAACCGTCAACAATGCAGGGAAAGATCATTGAAGCCGAGCTCAACACACTGGGTATCGACAAGATCCTGTACCAGCGCAGTGGACAGGCTGCGCTGGAGACCATGCTACGTATCAAACCGGACCTGGTTATCAGCGCCATGTACCTGCCCGACATGACCGGTGCTGAGCTCGTAGTCAGCATGCGCGAAGATGATCATCTGCAGGAGGTACCTTTCATGCTCATCTCCAGCGAAACCTCCTTTGCCATGCTGGATCCTGTTCGCCAGGCTGGCGTTATTGCCATTCTACCCAAACCCTTTGCTACCGATGACCTCCGCAAAGCGTTGTACTCAACCGTCGAATTCATTACACCGGATGAAAATGCGCTGGCTGATATCGCACTGGATGAACTCAAGACACTGGTTGTCGATGACAGTTCACTGGCACGTAAGCACATCAGCCGTGTACTCAATAACCTGGGAATCAGCAACATAACAACCGCAATAAACGGCAGGGAAGCGGTAGACAGGATCGAGACAACATTTTTTGATCTGGTCGTTACCGACTACAATATGCCGGAGATGGATGGCGAAACCCTGACCCGGTTTATCCGCGAACATAGCTCCCAGCGCTCTATTCCGATTCTTATGGTCACCAGTGAAGGAAGCCAGAGTCGCCTGTCAGCCGTACAACAGGCCGGAGTTTCCGGAATCTGCGACAAACCATTCGATATCATTTCAGTACGACAAATGATTCGTCGCTTACTCGCAGCATAGCCGGCCAAAGCTAGTCCACCAGCAGAACCACGTCATCGTTGCAGACTTCCACTCGCAGCCGGCTTAAAGACCTGCCTGCGCAGGGACCGGCAATACACACCCCATCCTCGATACGAAACAGGGCGTCGTGGCTTGCGCACTGAATCAGGTCACCGTCCAGATTGAGAAACTTATCGGGTAGCCAGTCCAGTGGTCCACCTGTGTGCGGGCAGCTGTTGAGGTAGGCCGAGACCTGGCCGTTCTTGTGTACCAGGAAAATATCCTCGCGCGCGCCTCCGGTCTGGATGCTGAATCCGCGGCTGCTGCCTTCCGGCAGCTCGGCCAGACTACAAACAGTTCGGCTGGATGTATTCATTGGGGACATGATAGCGTTGCACTACAGGCAGCGCCCAGACTAGCCATTCAAGCAGTGGATTACAAATTCTGACGAACCACCCGGAAACCCAGGTTATCCAGTCGCGCATCCGGCGGGCGCTTATCGCGACTGGCGCTGCGCAGCGAGCTGGCCGGGCTGCTGTAACTGCCGCCACGCACGGCGCGAGAAGAGCACTCACCGCTTACAACAGCACTGCCATCCGGCGCGGCGTCTGCATACCCGGACTGGTAACAGTCCTGCACCCACTCCATCACATTACCCGCCATGTCATGCAGTGCAAACGGGCTCGCAGCGTAGCTTCCAACCTGCGTCGTCTGGCTACCCGACCACTGGTCACCACAATCAAAGCAGTTGGCGTGGTTTTTGCCGACCTCGCTGCCCCACCAGAAGCGTTTTTTACTACCGGAACGTGCAGCAAACTCCCATTCGGCTTCGGTCGGTAAGCGGTAGTGGGCGCCGGTCTGCGCCGACAGCCACTGGGTATAGGCGAAGGCATCCTGCCAGCTGACATTGATTACCGGACGTTTGCCACGTCCCCAGCCTTCATCCGCAGGCCGTGCACGTCCGGTAGCCTGCACAAACCGGTCGTATTGTGCGAATGTCACTTCATATTTACTGATCGCAAAGCGTGGCAGGTCTACCCGGTGTTGCGGGCGTTCCTCAAAACTTGGCGAGGTTGAACCACTGCCCATGGTGAAGCTGTCGGCGCGCAGCACGACCATGGCAGGTGCCGCACCACCGTCGGCCAGACTATCCTGCAAAGTCCGCATTGGCTGTTCTATTACCTGTACCGCAGGTTGCACCTTGGTCTCCGGCTGTTTCCGGGCTTGTACCGGTTGTTCTACAGGCGGCTGCGGTGCGGACACCTCCGGTATTGCCGCTATCGCCTGCTTGTCGGCTTGCACGTCCGGTGCTGCAGACATTCCCTTTGCGATAGGCGGAATTTTCTTCGGCACGCTGGCCTTTGGGGGCGCCGCATCCGCTGTTGGCGGCACAGATTCCGTGCCTTGTTCGACCACCGGCGTCTCCTCGTTCTGAAGCACCGGCACTTCGGGCAGGCGATCGGTGTCCTCCCCCTGTCCTGAATGAACGAACCACCAGACACCTGAGGACAGCGCACCAACGACCAGCAGACCGGCCAACACGCCCTTCCAGTTACCTGAACCGCCGGTTTCCGCATGCGTGACTCTATCTGCAGGCATCGAAGATACGCTGGTCTCATCGTCTTCAAGCAGCACACCCGCCTGGTCACCATCCTCACCCCGGGCTTCGAGATCAGGAACCAGCAAAGCTGACGCACCCGGGTCATTTTCATCCAGTGAAGGGATATGCCCTGCCTGCACATCCAGCGCAGCGCCTGAACGTGCGCGGCTCAGCGCCTCCTGCAGCTGCTCCACCTCACGCTGTAATCCGGAGACCTGTGCCTCGGCCTGTGAACGCAAACGCACCGCAACTTCAACATTCTGCCTGGCCTGTTCCAGCGCTTCGTCCGGTGCAGCATCACCTTCCGTTGCCGCCTGCATATCCACCAGGCTGCGTGTCACCTCGGCTTCTGCGCGCAGCTGGTCCACTTCCTTGCGCGCTTGTCGCTCGGCTTCCTGTGCCTCTGCAAATGCCGTTTCCAGTTGTTGCAGGCTGTCCTGCAGGGTCTGCAATTTGCCTGCACTACTGTCAGCTTCAGCACGCGTTGTCTTGACAGCCTGGCGTAACTCCTCAAGCTCCTGATTCTGGACAGTCAGCTGCTCCTGACTCTCGTTGCGCTCAGTGCTGACCAGAGACAGCTCATCACGCAATGCCTGTTGTGCCTGCTGCTCGGCTTCAAGCCGGACTGCCATTTCCCCGTTGGCGGCCTGGTTTGCTTCTATCAGCTGCTGCTCGGCTTCGCGGGCACTCTGTTGCGCCTGTAGTAGCTGTTGAGCGAGTTTTTCCGTCTCTGCCTGCTCATTCTCAAGTTGTGCGCTGCGCTCACCCAGCTGGATCTCAATATCGTCACGCAGGCGGCCTGCCGCCTTGAGTTGTTGCTGGAGGGCTTCCAGCTCGGCACCCAGGGCGGCACTGGAATCACCGGCAGCCTCTTTCAGCTCCTTTTGCAGCCGCAGAACTTCGGTTTCGTGATCGTGACGCGCTCGCTCCAGGTCACGTTCAGCCTTGCGCAACGTCTCCAGCAAACGCCTGTGTTCGCGCTGCACGTTATCGCGCTCATCCTGCGCTCGACCCATAGCTTCACGCACACTGGCGACATCTGATTCGTGCTCCCTGGTGACCGCTTGCAGCCTGGAGTCCAGCTCTGCCGCGCGTTTTTCGGCGTCTGCGGCCTGCTCACTCGCCTGCTGCAGCTGCTTGAGTGCGTTTTCGGCGTCTGCCCGGTACTGATCCAGGTCTTTCTGCAACTGCCCTGATTCGTCCTCACCCTGCTGCAAGGTCTGCTGAACCTGCTGTTCACGTTCATTAGCAGCATCCAGCTGCGTCTGCAATGCGGTGAGTTGCTGCTTGAGTTCATCCCTTTCTGCGGAAAGACCGCTTTGCGTCCGTTCCAGCTCATCCGCAGCCTGTTGCTGTGCCTGCTCCAACTGTTCCTGCAACGCCTGTTCGCGCTCACCGGCCTGTTGCAAAGACTGCTCGTATTCCTGCAATTTCTGCGTGCCAGCAGCCAGCTGTGCTTCCAGCTCCGCGTTCTTCGTCTGCCCGGATTCGGCACGTGCAGCGTCTGTTTCGTTCTGCTGTTGCAGTTTACTGTAACGAGCCTCCAGCTCGTCGAATTGCTGCTGCAAAGATGTCCGCTGGCTCTTTTCGTCTTCCAGCGTCTGCTGCAGCACATCAAGCTGCCCGCTGACTTCAGCCTGGCTATCCTGCTGATCCTGAAGCGTCTTCAGATGTTGCCGCGTGCCCTCCAGCTCCTTGACGGCAGCGTCCCGCTCACCGGCAACCGCGCTGGTGCGCTGCCCCAGCTGCTTGTAATCCTCGCGTACTCTATCAAGCTCCTGTTCGTTTTCGCGAAGCTGGGCCTGGTGTTCCTGCTGTTGCCGGTCCAGACTTTTTTCCATCTGCGCCAGCTCATTACTCATTGCGTCGCCACGTCCGTCCGCCGACTTCTGCAACTGTGACAGGGTCTCCCGTAAACGATTGAGCTCGTCTTGTATCAGGGTGTTTTCGTTCTGCAGCGATTCGAGGCGCCGCTGTCCTGACTCCTGGCTCTGCCTGGCGGCATCCAGCTCCGCCTGAAGCCGGTTTTTTTCCTTCTCAGCACCTAGCGATCGTTCCTTGATCTGCAGTTGTTGCTCCTGCAACCCGGCCTGCTGACTTTGCGCCTCATTCAGCATGGCTCTTGTTGCTTCGTGCTGCTTGCTGACTTCATTCAGTTGCTGTTGAAGTGCGATCTTTTCGTTTTCCGCCACAGCGATTTTGTCGATCAGCACGCTATCAGCAGCGCCTTTAACGCGGTCCGCCGGCTCATTCCTGATGTTTTCGGCCTGTGGAGCGCCATCTGTGTCAAACGGGATAATCTCCGCGTCCGTTGCCGCGGGCACGTCGGGCACATCCGTATTTTTGCCCTTCAGCACCTCATCCGCTTCGTCTAACATCCCGTTTTTCAGGGCATAGACGTCCAAACCCCGCTGGCTCAGGACGAAGGCGCCGGCAGAACTGCGCCTTCCGGTATCACAACACACGATATAGGTCGTAGCGGAATCCAGGTCAGCGCATTGATCCCGCAATGCCGACAGCGGCATATTGGTACTGCCTTTAATAGCCTGGTTCTGGAATTCGCCGGGCAGACGCACATCCAGCCACTGCGCACCGTCCTCGACCAGCTTTTGCGCTTCGGCAAAGTCCACTTCATTTACCATGGGCTCACGCAGCAGCTCGTTAAAATCATCCCTGGAGAGCCGCATCAGCGAGCCGTCAGTGACCATCATCACCGACGCGTTGCGTTTGGTTCCTGATACCAGTGCGTCTTCGCCAAAACACGCACCTTCCTCCAGTTCAGCCAGCAGTACTTCCTTGCCACGCGCTGAGGCCTTGCGGGTTACCGCAAGACGGCCACTTTTGACGATGTAAAAATAGTCACCATCTTCATCCTGGCGAACGATGGTGTCGCCGGCACTGGCATCGATGGATTCAAGGCGCACCAGCAGCTGGTGAATATTCGCAGCGGGCAACTGCAGGAACGCCTGTGACTGCAACATACGGGTCATCCAGTCACCGTCATCGTGGGCGCCGATCTCGACCACGTCATAGCCCGCCGATTCATCCCAGGTAAGCAATACGTCAAGCAGACTGGAGTCAATGCGGGCTACTGTGACTTTTCCTGCAGCGCGCGCCGACAGTTGGCGTGGCTGTTTATGGGCCAGTGGGTGACGGGATTCTTCGGTTCCGGCTTCCACTGTACCGACGACCTTACGTCCTTTATCGATCAGCTCAATCGTACCCTGCAGCAGATAGACTGACTGGTAGTCACGATCGCCACTTTTGAACACGTGGCGCCCGGCACGGACTTCCTCGATATCGGCTTTGCGGGTGATTTCCTCGATGTGGGCAGCCGACAGTGCATTGATGGGGACAAGATCCCCTAACACCTTCTTATCAATAAGCTTTTTCGCCGCTCCCATGATCTGCTGGTCCGTCCGATCTGATTGTTCAAGTACAATTTCAAGACGCCCGCATAGGGGCTGGCGCGGTGTCCTGCCACGCTCCACTGCTATCGGCCATTCAGGTCAAAATCTTAGCCATCCAATGCATGGCAAATGTGTGAAGCAGCTCACGATTTTTCAGTTGTTCCCGACGCTGGCTGATGCCCGACTACGACTTGCCGGATGCCTGCCTTTGCGGGCCAGTCAATGTGCCGACTGCAAGCTGTATTTTCGCTGTGTATTTTTTACCTGCTTAACAAAACCGGATGCACTTACGAGCATGGGTGGTGTTGACCAGCCATTCACTGTTGCACTTTCAGCACACTGCCTTGTCCCGGATTGTCGCAACCCAGCGTGTGTCACAATCTGTGTTTACATCACGCAGGGATAACATCTGACACTGTTTTTTACATGCATTAACGAAGCCACTCTCATTTGAGACTTAAAAAACAGGCTTAATTGCATAAAGGGGTTTCACTTTTTTTTCTTTGTGCTATCTTTGCGCGGTCACGTCCCAGACAACTACTGTAAGGAGCACATTGAATGGCTGTAAAGAAAAAGGCTGCCAAGAAAAAGGTTGCAGCAAAGGCGGTTAAAAAACCTACTACCAAAGCTGAAACATTCACCTATATCGCTGACAAGACCGGCCTGACCAAAAGAGACGTTGGCGCTGTATTTGAATCTCTCAACGTCCTGATCAAGCGCGACATAAGGCGCACTGGCCCTGGCGTATATACCGTGCCCGGCCTGATGAAAATCAAGGTTGTCCGCAAACCGGCCACCAAGGCGCGCAAGGGTGTAAACCCCTTCACCGGTGAGCCCATGACCTTCAAGGCCAAACCGGCACGAAATGTGGTCAAGGTACTGGCGTTGAAAGCTCTGAAAGACATGGTCTAATCGAACATCAGACCAGATTTAGACAAAAGGCAGCCGCTTGGCTGCCTTTTTATTGTTCGTCGCCCAGCACCCTGTGCTTGGCACGAATGAAAGCCCTGTGTGGCACATGCAGTAACTCCGTGATCTTGCGCACGGTTGCTTCCTCATAGCGATCCAGACAACCATCTGCATAAGCCACCTACCACAACATTTCCACCAGGCGTACTTTTTCTTCAGCAGAAAAATGCTGGTTAATCAGACCCGTAAACTGATACAAAGAGACTGATTCGGCCGCTTCGCAGTCCGCCAGTTCCGCCAGTTCACGGGTTTCGCTGTCACTCAGGGAAAAGGCTTTGCACAGCTCCTGCTCCAACCTGGCGCGCTCATCCGGGTGTTCATCATTATCAGCGCGCAGCACTTCGAACAGTAACGCAGCAGTCGCCAGCTGCAGTCCGTGCTCATCCGGGCCGGCGGTGGTATCCGGCTCGATTTTAAGGCGAAAGAATTCCTGAATAGCGTCTAACACAGTACGCCCGATATTATCACCTGGCGGGCGGGAAAACGTGCTTTCTTCTCTGCCAGCAACAACTGGCGGCGAAAACCATCAACAACAGCAACACAGGATCAAACCCCGAAGCTGTAGCTGCCACGGTACAGCCACCGCCGCCGCTGGTATTCGCTCTGATACCCAGTACTGAGGTTGGATCTGCAGCACCCGCCAATGCGGCAGCGGCATCCAGGATTCCGCTCCCGCACAAGCTGGCATTACAACTTGCATCCGGGAACGCACGCGTTGTCAGTCGCAGTATGTCCTGGACCTGGCTGGAAGTGAGTGAACTGTTTAGCGCCAGCATAAGCGATGCGACGGCAGAAACCTGGGCCGTGGAAAAACTGCTGCCCGCGATTCTTCCGGTAATATCCAGACCAGCGACGGTGGTGCCAAGATTCGAAAGCACGCGTATACCGTCATTCCGATCATTCACGGTCAGGCCGCCCGGCGCACTCAGATCGACTTCCTCACCGTTGTTGGTGTACGGTGCGCGCGAACCGTCGCGCAGCGTTGCGCCCACCACCACTACATTCTGACAGTTGGCCGGACTCTGGGTAGCGACGTCAACATCCTCGTTGCCCGCTGACACAATGACCACGGCGCCTGCACTCACAGCGTCATTGATAGCGGCCTGTTCCTCGAATGTACAGGCTCCGTTACCACTCAAACTCAGGTTAAGGATCCTGGCCGGGGTTGGATTCGGGATCCCGTCCACGGTAAATCCAGCAGCCCAGCGAATGGCATCGACGACATCCGACACACTCCCACCACATTTACCCAGCACCCGAATCGGCAACAGGCGCGCGGCGAAATCAATACCTGCCATATCAATACTGTTGTCCGACTCCGCTACCATGATGCTGGCCACGGACAACCCGTGCCAGGAGCTGTTTTCTCCACCTGCTCCGGGCTCTCCAGGCGCGCATTCATTCTCGACCGTGGCGTCCCCCGGGTCTGTCGGATTATTGTCGCGTCCAACCGGATCACCCAGAATGGGATCATTGTCCAGTTGAGTATTGAGATTACTCAACCCACCACTGAAAAAGTCGTAACCGGGGAGCATTCGGACGGCAGCGAGATCGCGATGCGACAGAATACCGGTGTCCAGCTGGGCGATAACACCAGCAACCGAACCCGTTTCCAGGTCCCAGGCACTCTGCATTCCGATACCCCCGGTATCTTCAAACAGGTTCCACTGACCTGAGTCCACGACACCGGGAAGATAGTCAGGATCGTTGGGCACCAGCGTCGGGTACATGCGTTTATCCGCCTGTGCTGATGCTGCCGTACCATTCGCAACAAGCCGGGCGGCGATCGCCTGCGCTTCCTGTAAACTGACGGCTTCCGGCAAACGCAACACCATGCCATTGCCGTCGAATGGCCTGACGAAAGTCAATGGCGTCCCATCAGGCAAACTGATACCCGGGACAGCCTCGTTGTGCCGTGCTGCCTGGATACGCCGGACACCATCATCCTTCAGCCGAACGATAATCTGCTTCGTATCGAGTCTCGCACCCTGACCTGCGGCGGACACCTGGAAAACGCCAGCAGCCGCACACAGCGACAGCCCCAAAACCATAATTCTTTTTATCATCAATTAATTACCTGAATGGACTTATTGGGCACGAACCCGGAACTGCTGTCCCTGGAACGACAATATCACACCCTCCAGTGTTATTTCGTCCACTAGCGGTCCTTCCTGTAATTGGTCGCCCACGCGATACTTTTGCAGGTTTATTAAAACGAAACGATCCTGCGGAGCATCGCTGTAGACATGCACATCGAGACGTATACCGCCCTTGAGTTGCCGAAACAGGTGGCCCGGAATTTGTGGCCAGACCGGCAGGCTGCTTATATCCGCAGTGGCCTCCTCTACAGGCTGGACGTCCGCTGCCTGCCCGGTAGCGGGCTCGGCCGGGGCCGACGGTTCGAAAACAGGATCAGGCACCGGTTCAGGTTCGGTTACCACGGGTTCTGCGGCTGGTGATACAGCGTCGGGTGCGGCGCGCCGGGTGGGTGTTGCAACAGCTGGCGGAGCAGCCGCTGGTGGCGCACTAACCTGCGCTGGCTGCCGGATAACGGATTCAGGTTGCTCTGACTCCGGGGCATAGCGGCTACCTGTATCCACGCCGGAGTCAGGCCAAAGCAACCATGCCAACAGAAACAGGTTCAGAGCCAGAAATACCCCAACGACCCCTAGCCACTTCCCGCTAACCGGGCGCGGTGGTTTTTCGTGCTCACTGCTTATCCCGGGTACCCGTCCGATACCCCTTTGCAGTTCAGACTTTTTTAATGCTTCGAGAATATACGACACAGAATCAGCCCGCTAGCTGTCCGCAACGCCAGCGCCCAGACGTGGCGCTGGCGACTCGCGGTCCAGGTTGTTGAGGTTGATAAAAGTCCGGGCACCGACTACGCCATCGGCACTCAATTCATGGCTGCGCTGAAAAGACTGGACCAGCTCCTTGAGTCCGGCGTCGAAATACAGCGGGTCCGGCGCTATCGAGGTCAGGCCGGTAGCCTTTGCCAGGCGATCACGCAGCCATTTCACATCTGCGTTGCGATCCCCCGGGCGCAGCGCAGCATTGCCATTGGGGGGTGCTTTCCATAACAGGCGGTACTCACCAAACCAGTGACGTTCAAGCGCATCGATCGGCACCTCAAGTTCTCGACCACCCACCTGTACCCTGACCTGTGACCCCACCACTTCCTGAAGCAAGACCTCGACGCGCCGACCCTCGGCCGCAACCAGTAACAACAACGCCGGCCTGTCAAAATGTTTTAATGCACTCCAGCTGCCACCTCCCTGCAGACACCGCAGTCCGACAGCCGGGGCTTGAGCGCATGCCTGTTCATCAGTGACCGCCGTCGACCGCTCTCCCCACAAGCTGTACAGCGATTTCCACGCCCGTGCAGCAACATCGGGACCGGCCTGTGCCAGGGCCAGCTTCAAGTCCATCGCCGGTGGTTCACTCTCGGCCGGCAACTCTACTGCCGCAACAGACAAAGCGTCTGCTTCATTCGCTGGCCAGAGCTCTGTCTCACTTGCAACAGGCCCGCTCAGCGGCTGTTCAGACACAGGTTCTTCAGACAATGGCCGCTCAACAGGCACCGGCTTTTCAACTGAATTCATTGCCAGCCGGGCGGGCTCAGGCCAGGGTACGGTAACGGCGACAAAATAGCCGACCAGAGCGGCAAGAACCACGATGGCACTTATCCCCAACCAGCGCCAGATCCCCTGGCTGGGCGCATCCAGCCCCTCTTCGGGAAACACCTCGCGTGCCGCGCGTTGAACAATCGGCGCGTCAACCATACGCTTGCCTTCCACGAAAGCACCCAGCATTGCACGGTCACTCAATACGTTTATCAAACGGGGAACACCGCCTGACAGTTTGTGCGTCAATTCAACCGCCGTATCAGTAAACAACGTTGTGCTGGCACCACAGATCTGTAAACGGTGCCGGATGTACGCCGCTGTTTCTTCCCGACTGATGGGCTCGAGGTGGTAACGCGCGGTGATACGCTGGGACAACTGGCGCAAATCCTCGCGCGCCAGCAAGGCCCTTAACTCCGGCTGGCCGACCAGAATAATCTGTAACAGCTTTTCGCGGGTAGTCTCCAGGTTGGTCAATAAACGAACCTGCTCCAGCGCTTCCGCGCTAAGGTTCTGCGCCTCGTCAATCATGAGAACAGTACGCCGGCCACGTGCGTGTGAATCGAGCAGGTAGGCATTAAGAACATCAATCAGCGACTTGATGCTTGTGGTATCCCTGGCGTACTGGATCTTCAGCTCATCACACAGGCTGCCCAGTAACTCGAGCGCGGTCACGCTCGGATTGAGTATCAGGGCAATCTCGACATGATCTGGCAGTTGCTCGAGCAGACAACGGCACACAGTGGTTTTGCCGGTACCGACCTCTCCTGTCAGCTGGACAAACCCACCACCTTCCCCAACACCGTACAGCAGATGAGCCAGAGCCTCACGGTGCTGCTGACTCATATATAGAAAACGTGGATCAGGTGCGATCGAAAAGGGTCGTTCTGTCAGTCCGAAATGTTTTTCATACATGGTTTTAACTGCCGCCCTACCGGCGAGAACCTTATTATGCCCATTCTCATGGTCGGCGTCCTCAAACCTGGTATCCAGCCATCCGGCGTTTTTCGTACTGCCGACTCGAAAGCAGCCCCGGGACAGCTGCTCCAGGCATAAATCCGTCGATGTATTTAACCGCCGTCGTACAAGGCGCCGTATTCGAAAAACCCTTTTAGCCCAACTTGTTATGGTAGATTTTCAACATCTGCCGAGAAACCAGGCTGTTGGTTTTCTTTACACTCCTAAACTATACCCCGCGACGGAATATTCCGGCCACAAGAAGCATCTTTATATATTAGAGGATTAGCGCCAGTGGCATGCCACTTGCTCGAATTTCATATAAACAATGAAAAAAACGGGGCTAAGCATGAATACAAAAATAGAAAAAACCATTAATGGTCGCGCTGTCAGCGCAAACCCTGTTTTCAAGGGTGGCGCGCAGCCATCTTACTGGAGTTGCGCCATAAACGATCGCATTATTGCCAAAATATTCCGTTCCGCCAGCGAAGTTTTTCGCTTTGCCGAAAATATCAAGCAGCATTAATCTGCACTGAAGCTGTCAACAATCGATTGCTTCAGCTCATTCAGCCGCCCATGAAAGAAATGGCCGGCGCCCTCGAGTAGTGCCAGCTGTGGCTGAAAATCCAGTCTGGCTGTCCATCCGGTAACCAAAGCTGCGGGCACGATATCGTCAGCATCGCCCTGAATCAGCAGCCAGGAAACGCCGGGCAGATCAAATGAGCTGTCATCAGGAAAGTAGTTGATCGCAGGAGCCACGGTAACCAGTCGCTGCGGGGCGAGTTGTTGCGCACCTTGCAGTGCAATAAATCCACCGAATGAAAAACCGCTCAACCAGAGCGGTAACTCCGGCCAGCGCGCCTGCGCCCAGGCAACCACTGCAAGGAGGTCCTGCAATTCACCCCGGCCCTCATCGTATTCGCCCTCACTCTCTCCGACGCCGCGAAAGTTAAAGCGTATACAGACCGCGCCCAGCCCGGCAAATGTCTTCGCCAGCTGGTGGACAACTTTGTTGCTGAGGCTGCCGCCGTGCAGTGGATGAGGGTGACAGATCAGCGCAACGGCTGCAGGTGTCCCGGCGGGTATCTCTTCAAGTATCTGCAGCGCACCGGCAGGCCCCGCGATAGATCGGGTTTTCAACGGCGTCAGGTTGAATCTTCGCTGGAATCGCCGGGCCCACGCTGCCGCCGGCGTTTATTGCCCGGCGAGTGCAGGGTCAGATCGAGCCGGTACCAGCCGTCCATATCCACCGTCCGGCGCCGGCCGTTGATGTTTTCCAGTACCACCCGGCTCTGCTGTTGCCCTTCGTGCAGCACGATGCGCACCTGCTGCAACTGACCAACCATACTGGTGTACCAGTACCCGGGGATCGGCTGGTGCGCCAGCATTTGTGTTCTTTTGTGTTCTTTGTCGAGTAAATTCACAGGACAGTTACACCTCCGGGCAGCAGTCTGTTTATCCGCATTTTGATTCACCGCAATTCAGGCAGGTCATACAACCATCCATCATGATAGCCGCTTTGGTATTGCACTTTTTACAAAGCTGGGCGCCGTCCGGAAAATCGCTGGATTCAGCCGTTTTACTGTCATCCACTGCACTTTCGTACTGGGCGCGCTTTTCAGCAACCAGTTTTTTCTGGTGCTCGTCGAGGCCATCATCCTTCAGCATGCCAATCATGCGCAGGTGACATTCTATCGCATCCCCGATCTCGGCCACCAGCGACGGCATGTAACGGCCACCCTTTTTGAAATAACCGCCGCGCGGATCGAACACCGAACGCAGTTCTTCAACCAGGAAGGTTACGTCACCACCCTTACGGAACACCGCGGAAATAATCCGCGTCAGCGCCACAATCCACTGGAAGTGGTCCATGTTTTTTGAATTGATAAAGATTTCGAACGGGCGCCGCAGTTCGTGCTTGGTGCCCTGGTTAAGCACCACATCATTGATAGTGATATACAGCGCATGCTCGGACAGTGGAGTTTTGACCTTGTAGGTCGACCCCAGCAACATCTCCGGACGCTTAAGCTTCTCGTGCAGATGAACGATATTGTCATCTTCCTTGAGCTCGGTTGCCACGCAATCGCCGGCCTGTGCCGGCTCCTCATCCTTGACTACTTCGTATCCCACTATTTTGTGTTCAATTTTCTTTGCCATGTCAATCTCCTCAGACCCCTTGTACCAGCTACTCAGAATTTACCGTAGTACCCTTCTTTCAGGGCATCGTACAAGTTGGCGGCGCTATGTGTTTCTCCGTCGTACTCGATTTCTTCGTTGCCTTTCAACTGCACAACACTGCCATCTTCCAGAGTGAACTGGTAAACGGTATTTTCGAGATCTTTTTCCTTAACCAGTACGCCCTGGAACGCTTCCGGGTTAAAGCGGAACGTGGTGCAACCCTTGAGGCCCTGCTGATAGGCGTACAGGTAGATATCCTTGAAATCCTCGAAGGGATAATCTGTCGGTACGTTGGCCGTTTTGGAAATCGAGGAATCCACCCACTTCTGCGCTGCCGCCTGGATATCGACGTGTTCCCTGGGAGTAACGTCATCAGCCGCTATAAAATAGTCGGGCAAGCTGTTGCTCTCGTCCTCACCGTGCGGAAGCACATCGGGATTCACCATGCTGCGGTAGGCCAGCATTTCGAAAGAATACACATCGACCTTCTCCTTGGTTTTGCGCCCTTCGCGAATCACATTACGGGAATAATGGTGGGCAAAACTCGGTTCAATGCCATTACTGGCGTTATTTGCCAATGACAGCGAAATGGTACCGGTCGGTGCAATCGAGGAATGATGCGTAAAACGCGCGCCGGTCTCTGCCAGCTGCTCGGCCAGTTCGGGAGCAACTTCCGCCACTTGCTGCATGTAACGGCTGTACCTGGTGTGTAACACCTTGCCCTTGATGCTATCGCCCTGCCGGTACCCGTCACGCTTCATCTCCGGCCGCTTGCGCAGCATTTCCAGTGTAACCTCAAAATCCTTTTCGAGAATCGGTGCAGGCCCTTTTTCCTTTGCCAGATCCAGCGCAACCTGCCAGCCGGTCAACGCCAGTTCACGGCTGACCTTTTCCGTAAACTCCACCGAATCAGCTGCGCCATATTTCATACGCAACATGGTGACGGTCGAACCCAGACCCAGAAAGCCCATGCCGTGCCGACGTTTGCTCATGATCTCTTCGCGCTGTTTTTCCAGTGGCAGGCCGTTGATCTCCACCACGTTGTCCAGCATACGGGTAAAAATCGCCACCACCTTGTTGAACTCATCCCAGTCAAAGCTGGCATTTTCGGTGAACGGATTCCGCACAAACTTGGTCAGATTGACCGAACCCAGCAGACAGGAACCGTAGGGCGGTAACGGCTGCTCTCCGCAAGGATTGGTGGCGCGTACATCTTCCACAAACCAGTTGTTGTTCATCTCATTGACCTTGTCGATGAGGATGAAACCCGGCTCGGCAAAATCGTAGGTGGAGGTCATGATCATGTCCCACAGGTGCCGAGCCTTGATGGTTTTGTAAACCTTACAGGCAACCAGTCCGGCTTCGTTGGCCAGGTAGCCCTTCCTGGTCGGCCAGTCGCGCCAGATCACCTGGCTGGCGTCATATAAATCCAGTTCCTGTTCCTCGACTTCCTGTTCATTGAGCGGAAAAGCGAGTTTCCATTCCCCGTCACGCTGCACGGCGTCCATGAACTCCCGGGTAATCAACAGCGACAGGTTGAACTGGCGCAGACGACCGTCCTCGCGCTTGGCACGGATAAAATCCATCACGTCCGGATGGCCGATGTCAAAGGTTGCCATCTGCGCCCCGCGCCGGCCACCGGCAGACGACACGGTGAAACACATCTTGTCGTAGATATCCATAAACGACAGCGGACCCGAGGTATAGGCGCCGGCGCCGGATACATAGGCACCCCTGG
>Ga0316192_10000185_pt1 | contig 44085 bp, 31 predicted proteins | sample MerIslwburrow_MG_FD_204931 | JGI IMG/M metagenome (GOLD analysis project Ga0316192, IMG submission 204931) | Coastal sediment microbial communities from Maine, United States - Merrow Island worm burrow | ecosystem: Environmental > Aquatic > Marine > Coastal > Sediment | place: USA: Maine...
TGCATTTCCGCGTCTTTACCAGATAGTGATTAAATGTAAAACAAATTAAGTTGTTCAGGTAATGTCATTTTGTGACTTATCATTAGACAAATCAATAATATAGTGTAGAATTGGCTTGACTTTTTACGGCTGGTTTGATAACTTTTTCGGTTCACTTTTAAAGAGGTTGTGATATGAATCGGTTCTCGTTGTTCTCCCATTGTTTGTTATGGCTGTGTATAATTGGGTTTAATATAGGCGAGGGATATGCTCGCGACTGGAAGTTTGGGCTGGGTTTCAATGCAGGGGTTAGTCGCTTGGAGGGGGATTTGAACGGCTCGCAATTGAGCCCCATGATTAACGGACATTTGAAAGTTTCGCCATGGCCCTATGTGACGCTAAGCGGGGAATTGGGCTACGCCGTACTCGGCGCCAATAATCACCCCAATTTTACCAACTTTCGAACTACTTTGGTTCCTCTTGAGGTAAGCGCAATTTTTAATTTTCTTCCATTCGGAAGGGTGAACCCATATTTGTTTTTGGGCGGAGGCGGTGTTTTTTGGAACGCGAAAGCCCGCAACCCTAACCCTAACAGCACTTTGGAAAAAGGACTAGATTCGTTTTTGAAGACTGGCGGTGGCTTAGAGTTTCAAGTTTTTGGAAATGTTGGTCTAAACGTTGGTGGAACTTTCCGGTTTTCATTGACTGATGCCTTCGATCAATTGCGACAAGGCGATGAAAATGATCAGGTGATAGGTGGATATGCCGGCATTACTTACTACTTCAATAGGAGAAGTGGCGACTTAGATAACGACGGGATTCCAGATGAATTAGACTTAATGCCTGAAATTGCCGAAGATAAGGATGGGTACCTGGACCATGACGGCATTCCTGAAAAAAATCCTGAATTACTCGCAATGAATTCATTTGAAGGGCCTGTCTCTAACGGTCAATCTTTGTCGCCCGTTGTTGTTCATCATTTAGTGGATAAAGTTGAAAGTGGTAAGAGTTTGCCTGTAAAGGCTATGGTTTACTCCGACTCTAAATTGATGGTAGTGGCTGTTCTGCATAGGCAGCGCGGAGTGCGCAAGTGGAACGTTGTGCGTCTCAGTGAATATCAACAAGGTCAATATGAAGGTGTCATACCAGGTGAATTCATTACGACTACAGGGCTTGAGTATTGTGTAGTTGCTGTCGATGAAAGTCTCACTGGAGTCGGTTACGCAGGTTTGCCGAGCAAGCCGATAACAATTGCCGTGTCAAAGAGTGGCACGGCTTGGCGTGTTGTGGGTGGAGTTGTTGGAACTACTTCTGTAGGCGCCGCCTCCTATTTGGTCTTAAGAAAGCAAAAGAAATAGAAATTTTTGAAGTTATTGGAGGTAATTGTTATGGCAAGAAGGGTGAGTTTCCAACGTTATCTACGGATGGTTGGAGGGAGCATTTTAGTGATAATGCTGTCATTGGCTTTGGGTTGTGGGGCGTCACGGCAGGAAGTCGCCAAAAATGAGGAGCCGATTGATCTGGACGCTTTGCTCGGCGAGGATGAGATGACAGAGTCAAACCGTGATTCCGATGAAGCTGAAGTTCTTAAGTTGTTGGGGATTACGCCGGCGGAACAAGCTGCTGACCCTGAAGTCATGCGGCCTGTTCCAGCGACTGTCGAAACGCCTGTTGAATTGACTGATATTGATGTAATAGATGATTTGCGAAAGGATTTGGATACCAAGGACGATGAAATTTCTAATCTGCGGTCGGAGTTGGCTGATAAAAAAGCAAGGCTGTCTAAGCTTGACCTGAATAAAAATCAGATGCCAAGCCAAGGGCATTCAGGAACTTTAAAGCATCCTTCCGTTGAGTTTAGTCGGGATTATAAAGAGGCGTTAAGCGTCTTTCAAGATCGTCAATATCAAACCGCTTTGACAGAATTCCAAAGATTGCTTCAATCTGATGCGAACAATTCATTGTCTGATAATTGTCAATACTGGGTTGGTGAATGTTATTACGGGATGATGAATTATAATCAGGCGATTGTAGAATTTAACAAAGTGTTTGCATTTACCGACTCAAATAAAAGCGATGATGCTCAGTTAAAGTTGGGCTTGTGTTATATTCAGCTGGGTGACAAAGCGCAGGCTCGCTCTGAATTGGAACGCGTTCTGACGGGATACCCGAAAAGCGAGTATACGGCCAAAGCGAAAAATTACCTCAACAAATTATAGTTTGAGGTATTGGGGTTGTGCCGTAGGAGGAGTTTTGTCGTTCCATGGCCTATAATCGAGAGACGCTACCAAGGACATAAACATCTCTCTCTGGGGGGATTCTATTTAAGTTTACTCTGATTTTGGATGAACCGCTAAAGCCGTTTTAAGGGATTAGGCGAATGTCGCTTGCTCGGTGTCTGCTTTTACTTGACTTTTATGTGAAAAAAGTTAACTTTTGAAATTAATCTAAACTATAATTGTTAGTAAGTCTTTATGTCCGAGTTGCGGAAGGATCCTATCGTTGGGCGATGGGTAATAATCTCGGAAGAACGTGGTAAGAGGCCTTCCGATTGGGCAAGCAAGTCTAATCTCAAACCCGACGATAAAATGTGTCCTTTTTGTCCCGGTAATGAAAATAGGACACCCACCGAAATTATGACCGTAACCTCTTCCAAGTCACAAGAGCAGTCTCTATCGTCATGGGATGTAAGAGTAGTTCCAAATAAATTTCCAGCCTTGAGTATTGAGGGAGACTTGGAGCGTAGAGGATATGGGAACTATGATATGATGAATGGTGTTGGCGCGCATGAAGTGATTATTGAGACCCCTGACCACGAGAAAGGCTTTGCTGCTCTTGAGGTTGAGGAGATTTTTGAAATATTAAATGTTTATCGCGCGCGAATCATGGATCTTAAGAAGGATAAACGCCTTACTTATGTTTTGATTTTTAAAAATCATGGTGAGGCCGCCGGAGCTTCTCTTGAGCATTCACATTCACAGTTAATTGCAACGCCGATTATTCCCAAAAGGGTGATTGAGGAGTTGGAGGGCAGCAAGCTTTTTTATGATATGAAAGAGCGCTGTATTTTTTGCGATCTAATACAGCAGGAAATACAGCTCACAAGTCGGATAGTTTCTATTGATGAACATTATTTGGTCGTGGAGCCGTTTGCTCCCAGATTTCCTTATGAGACCTGGATATTGCCTCGTGAACACTTCTCCCATTTTGAAAATATGGGAGAAAAGAGTTGTTTTGTGATGGCGCAAGTTTTGCGGGATACTCTTTGCAGGATAAATCTTTTATTGGACTATCCTTCTTATAATTTTATTCTTCATACATCGCCTGTCCAACGACCGAATCTTCAAGAATATCATTGGCATTTAGAGATCATTCCAAGATTAACCAAAATAGCCGGATTTGAATGGGGATCTGGCTTTTACATCAATCAGGTGCCGCCTGAGCGCGCTGCATCTGAATTAAAATCAGTTGAACTAATTAATTGAGATAGGTTGTGTCTTTTGTCTATGAAATCCAAGCTTAAAATTTTTTACGTGTCACCCGAAGTGGCTCCTTTCGCAGAAACGAATAACTTGGCCGAAGTTGCAAGTTCTTATAGTAGATATGTGAAATCACAAGGCCATGACATACGTGTTATGATGCCAAATTATAGAGCGGTTAATGAACGAAAGTATGTGCTTCGCGATGTCATCAGGTTGAAAGGTCTGAGCGTAAAGTTGGGGGAGGAAACCTTTGATGCGAATGGGAAGTCAGCTTTTATTCCAAACTCAAAAGTGCAAATTTATTTTCTGGATAATCGTGAATTATTTGGGCGGGACATCTATTACGCTGACATGTTAACCGGAGATGAGTTTCAGGATAATGCCAGACGTTTTGTTTTCTTTGCTCATGGGTGCATAGAAACGCTCAAATTGCTATACTGGCAGCCAGATGTTATTCATTGTAATGATTGGCAAACAGCATTAATACCATTCTTGTTAAAAACAAAGTATGCGAATGATCCATTTTTTAAGAATACAAAAACACTATTTACGATTCATAATCCGAGCAGCCGAGGTGTTTTCAAAGAGTCAGCATTCGCTTTTAGTGGTTTAGCTGATTTGAATATTTCTTCATTTGTGAAAAACGGCGAATTTAGCTTTCTTGATTTAGGCGTGGACTTTTCAGATTCTTTCAATTTGACAGGCAGTGTGGAGGAGAATGGTGGTGCAACCAAAACCGGGGTGGTGATCGAGAATGGAATAGACGATCAAGTTTGGGATCCAGAGACAGATAAATTAATTCCAGCAAATTACAATGTAGAAGATTTGTCCGGTAAGGAAACCAATAAGACGAAGTTGCTTGAAGATTTTGATTTGTCAGATTTACCGGAGAAACCCGTTGTAGGCATCTTTTTGAATCCAAATGATGAGAAAACAGCAAAAGTGACGGCAGATAGTTTGGAGGAGCTTTTAAGTCTCGACATCAAACTAATTGTGGCAGGAGATGCATCGCCCGCTTATAAAGATAAATTTGACAGCGCAAAAGATATCAGTCCTGACAAAATTGGCGTTGAGTGGACACCGGATGCTGCAAAGCGGCATTTATTGGAAGCTGGAAGTGACATGCTTGTCGGTCCGTCTTTTCCCGAACAGACTTTGGCGCCATTAACCAGCCTTGCATACGGAACTGTGCCTGTTCTTTTTTCAGATTCTGTTGAGAAGCGAATGGAGGCTTATAACGCCGATTCGGAAAATGGTTTTAGTTTTATTTGCAATAATGCCGATTCAGATTCGCTCATAAATAAACTGAAAGAAGCAATTGCAATTTTTGAGGATAAGGAAAAGTGGAGTATTTTGGTTAAATGCGCTATGAAACAGGATTTTTCCTGGGAAACTTTATCGCAAGATTACTTGAAACTTTATGGGGGAATGTTAAATAGCAAGGGCGCTAAAAAGTAAGCTTTAATTACAAAATTAGCTATTCATTGAGAACGTGTTGGTTTGGGCCGCACGTTCTTTTTTTATATTGAACCAACTGCAAATCTTGTCTCACGTAAGTACATTGTTTCGTGTTAACACATGAGTGTGAGGTATTTAGTAATCATTCATAATTGAGTTATCTTGCGATTAGTGTTCGAACAGGCTATTTATCTAAAGCATTTACTTGAGTTGCTTAGTGGCACAAAGTTTGTTGAATGATTGACCATTTTTGAATAAAATGTTTGAGGTAGATGGAAGGAATTGAAATTTCTCAGGGTTTAGTCGGAGCGCGAAGGGATATCGCATTGCTTGGCGTGAAGGGGTATGTTGATACCATGACCTGCTCGACCCTCCTTGGTAAAATTACAGAATATCTGAACAGGGGCAATCTTCATCTGATTGTTGATATGGCTCAGGTCAATTACGTTAGCAGCGCTGGTTGGGGTGTTTTTGTTGGCGAAATAAAAGGGATCCGGGAAAAAGGCGGTGACCTTAAGATTGTGCAAATGACTCCCGAAGTTTACGATGTTTTTGAAATGCTTGAGTTTAATCGTATTCTGAATCATTATGAAGCTTTGGAAGAGGCAATAAATGATTTTGATATCTCTATTGCTTTAGATATAACCAAAAGTGAACGCGGGGTTCATCAGCAGGTCAAGAATGGCGTGAGCAATGGGACATCCCTTCCGATTGAAAAGACTGGCGTTGGGCGTGAGAGCGCTTCAGCTGGCGTTGGTTTAAATTCGCAAAAGCGACGGGTAGAGCTTCACTTGCTGCCGTTGACTGAGAAAATTAAACACATTATCATTGCGGATCCAAGGAGGGGGCTAAGAAAAATAAGGAAAGAACTGCGAACTCCGCAATATGGAGTTAACAAGGTTGGTTTTTTTGCCCTATACCGCCTTTTGCGTCGTCTAAATTTGGAAAATAGTGTTAAACGTTTTCGTTTCTATCGGTCTCGATGATATTATAAAGGTACTCTATATGTTGAAATCAGGAAGATTTTTGAGAATAAAGTTATTTGTGGTAACGGTTGGCGCACTCTGTTTGATTTGCGGGAATTTGAATGCACAACAAGGTTTAACAAAACGCTTCAGGAAGGGCGACGCGCTAAACCTAATCATTTGGCAGCCATGGCAGGTCGGTGAAAAAAACGATAAGGGTCTTGACTTAGGCGGACAGTATGTGATTGATAGCCGGGGTTATGTCTTTTTTCCTTTGATCGGTGATATTATGGTTGTGAGTCATAATTCAGAAAGTCTTTCGATAGAATTGACTAAAAAATTCAGCTCCTATATACAAGATCCAATAATTGTTGTTGAACCGCTTATTCGTGTCGTGTTGTTGGGCGCGTTTCGGCGTTCAGGGACTTATTTAACAAAGCCCGACGCGTCGCTGTGGTCGTTAATTGACATGGCGGGCGGACCGGCGGATGATAGTAACTTGAAGAAAATGCATATTGAACGCAATGGAAAGAAGATAACGAGGAACTTGTTAGGAGGATTTGAGCAAGCGTTTGCCTTGAACGAATTGGGGATTCATACAGGCGATCAAATTGTGTTGCCGGAGAGAAGTTCATTTAATATGCGGGATTTTAGAGATATTCTTGGTTTAACATTTTCGCTGATAAACCTTTATTTTTTGGTAACCCGGATAAAATAGCAACAGGCTTCAGGAGTGAAAGAAGGTTTATATGGATTCCTATTTTTTGGATGAAGAAGAAAGTTCAGAAGTTGAAAAGATAGATTTTTCGCGATATTCTCGCGCCCTGCTTAAGCGATGGTGGCTGATTGGGCTTGTCGCTTTAATCGTACTCATTCCATGGTTTTTTTACCTGAAAAGTCAACCGCCTGTTTATTTGGCATCAGCGCGGATTCAGTTTAGAAATTATGGGGACATTGACGAAAAACAATCGATAATTATTAGGCTTACAAGTAGAAATTTTGCAGAAAAAGTTGTTGCCCAGCTCGGTTTAGCTTTGAGAGTTGAGCAAAAAGAGTCAGATGTTTTTATCAATCGAAGTCAGATTTTTAAAGAGTTTTCGACTACACAAAGTCCTGTTAAGGGGGAGTATGTATTAAGGTTCCACCCAAATAAGACCTATACTTTGAGCTATGTTGATGGGAAAACAGAAAGGGAGTCCTTACTGAAAAAGGGGGCTGTCTATGATATTATTGACGACTATTGCGAAGTTAATGGCCTGTCCTTCAAGTTAGTGGGTGATTATGATAAGCTTCCTCCTGTGATAAATTATAAAGTTCTGGGTTTTAGAAAAGCAGTTGAATCATTTCAATCTCGAATTGCAGTTGATTGGGAAGATCGAGGTGGCACGATGATGGAGTTAATGCTGACTGACAGAGATCCGGTGCTTGTAGCCGAAATGACGAACCGGCTTGCTGAGGTATTTATTCAGGAAAGTGTCGTTCATAAAGGAGGGTCAGATCAGGAGCGCCTTAAACATCTGACTACAAGGATGGAGGCCGCTGAGGTAAAACTAAAAGAGTCTGATCTAAAGCTGAAGTCTTTTAAGGAACGTTATGGTGTAAACTTGGATGCCGATCAAAAACTTAAGTTTAGTCAAAAGAAGGAACATGAGCATGATCGTGGCGAGGTTGAAGAAATCATAGATACATTTACGAGTCTTCTTCGTCAAAGAGATCAGCAGATTTTGAACGGGTACGATGACGATTTGCACAAACGAACTGTGCGTTTTATTATGTCGCAAATCGCAGCGCACCCGGCTTTTGATAATTATGCCAGCATGCTTGTTGTAAGGGCTAAGCTTGGAACTTTGGAAAGTGAGTGGCAGTCCATTGCAAGTGGCACATCGCCCGACAATTTTCGCGCTAAGGAAAAGCTGAAGTTCATTCTGCAGGAACATGAACAAGTTGAAATAATTGCCAAGCAAAAAATGGCTGAACTCAACATTGAATTGGCTTCAGCCAATCAGCAAATAAGCAAGTTGGAGGTTCAGTTGAGGGACTTGCCACGAAAACTGCAACAAATTGAACAACTAGAGCGGGATCATAAAGTGCTTGAGCTGCAGTATGAAAAGGCCTTTAATGATCTTAGTGTAGCGCAAATATCTGATGTACCTGAAAGCCAGGATGTCCAAATAATGGATAAAGCGCTTGTGCCGGAACTGCCTACCAATAGTGATAAGAAGCAGAAGGCAGCGATTGGCGGTTTTATGGCAATGTTCATGGGCGTTGGATTGGTTTTCGTTATTGAGTTTATGGATAAGTCGCTAAAAACTGCTTCGGATGTCAAAAAGTATTTGCGACTGCCAATCCTAGGTACGATTCCTCAAATTGACTTTGAAAATACGTTTGATTTTCAGGATTCTGAAAAAATTAAAAAAATCGATCAACAACTGGTTACACATGATTATTCTCCGAGTCCAATTGGCGAAGCATATCGTTCCTTGCGAACGAATTTAATGTTTACCAAAGATGCCGGAAAAGTCAACTCTCTGGTTTTGACAAGTAATGAACCGGGCGACGGGAAGTCATTTACAGCCGCTAATTTGACAATAACGCTCGCTCAGCTCAAAAGTAATACTTTGCTGATTGATGCGGATCTCAGAAGAGGCGTTTTACATAATACCTTCGGAGTTCCGAAAGAACCCGGATTTAGCAATTATCTAACCGATGCTGTGCCTTTGCAACGCATTATTCATAAAACCCAGATTCCAAACCTGTCGATGATTAGTTGTGGTTCCCTGATTCCAAATCCGTCAGAACTGCTTGCTTCGCACCAAATGCAGCGTTTTATGGATGAAGTGCGAAGAAAATTTGAACTTGTTGTTTTCGACACGCCGCCGCTTAATGCCGCGACTGACGCCGTGGTGGTTGGCACGCAAGTGGACGCAGTGGTTCTGGTTATCAGGGCGGGCAAGACGAATCGTGATTTAGCAAAATCTAAATTAGAGCTCTTTTCAAGTGTGCCTGCAAAGGTTTTAGGGGCTGTGGTCAACGGCGCTACAGCAGATATGGCGCATCCCGGATATAGTTACTATCACTATTAATAATTCATCGAGATATAAGTAGTTCCGCAAAGGGTTTTGTTATATGTCTACTGTACTGATTACGGGGGCGGCCGGATTTATTGGTTCACATTTAGGGGAAAGACTGATTAATGAAGGGCACAGGGTAATTGCGTTAGATAATTTTAATGACTATTACTCCCCAAATATAAAACGAAAAAATATCAGCGCTTTACTGAAATCCGACAACTTTGAACTTGTTGAAGATGATATTTTAAACATTGATGGTTTGAAAAAACACTTCTTGCGTAACAAAGTAGATATTCTTGTTCACCTCGCCGCCCGTGCGGGAGTTCGTCCATCTATACAACAGCCTCTGTTATACCAGAAAGTTAATGTTGAGGGAACGAATAACCTCCTTGAAATTGCCCGTGATTTTGAAATAGAGAAGTTTATTTTTGCATCATCATCTTCAGTTTACGGCGAGAATAAGAAACTCCCCTTCAGTGAAGATGATTTTGTTGACCACCCGATTTCCCCCTATGCTTCAACTAAAAAGGCTGGCGAATTAATTTGTTATACTTACCATCACCTTTATCAACTGCCAGTGACCTGCTTGCGCTTTTTTACTGTTTATGGGCCGCGACAAAGACCGGATATGGCCATTTGTAAGTTCACCAGGAACATTTCCCAGGGTAAAAAAATAACTATGTTTGGCAATGGCGAGTCAAGGCGGGATTACACTTATGTATCAGATATTGTTGATGGTGTTTGCAAAGCGATTGAAAATTGCAACAAATATCATATTTATAATCTCGGCGAATCAACGACGATTGAATTGAGTCGTTTGATTGAAGTCATTTCTAAATGCCTTGGCAAAGAACCTATCATCGAAAGACTTCCGAACCAGCCTGGAGATGTGCCGATTACTTATGCGGATATAACAAGGGCGCGTGAGGAAATTGGCTATTCTCCCAAGGTCAATGTTGAAGAGGGCGTTAAAAAATTTACAGCTTGGTATGTAGAACAAGCGGCTTCTTCTTAGTTGTTTTTTATTACTTGCATCGGAAAAAATGGTTAAGGAAAAGGAACTTTTCCTGGGCAATTTAGCTCGGGTTATTGACTCTTTTTGTGTTTTAATTTCATTTGTATACTCTTACTTTTTAAGCGTTCAAATACGTGATTGGTTGGGGTTGGGCGAAATGGCTTATGCTATTTCACCCAATTGGCAAGGTCTTCTCTTTTTTACTCAAAAAAACTATCCACTCGTGGTCTCCATTCTGCCGATTTGGTTGATGTTTCTTTCGATGAACGGTGCTTACAAAGAGTTCCGAATGAGAAATTTCCGCAAGGAATTTGGAATTATTTTGAAGTCCGTTTTTTTAGTGACTGCGATGCAGGGAAGCTTTATTTTTCTTTTCAAGTTGACTTTGACCAGCCGTTTGTTTATTGCCACTAATGCAGGCATGACAGTGCTTTTTTTGACCGTGTCCAAATTGGTGCAGAATCAGGTTTTCGACTATATTCATGCTAAAGGTTATAATCAGGTCAACCTCTTGATTGTCGGGACGGGCAAGAGAGCAAGAGAATTTATTCAAGTCGTTAAAGAACATTCAAACTGGGGGCTAAATGTCGTTGGTTTGGTTGATGATGAACATGGAATGTATGGCAAGGATATTGAAGGATTTAAAGTGCTTGGTCGTTTACAGGACATTCCTTTTCTATTGCATCGAATTGTAGTTGACCGGGTTATCTTTGTTGTGCCTCGCTTATGGTTAAATCGAATTGATGAAGCGATTTTGGCTTGTGAGAGAGCCGGGATAAGCACATCCATTTCAATGGATCTTTATAACCTGCGTATTGCCAAGGTGCGGCAAACTGATTTTAGCGGCTTCCCTTTGCTTGAATTTGAAACTTTTGCCGCCAAAGAATGGCAACTTTTCATCAAACGAGTGATGGATATTGTGTTGTCAATTTCACTTTTAATTATTTTTACGCCGCTGGTGCTTGCAACTATTTTTGCAATCAAAGTTACTTCAAACGGGCCCCTTTTATTTTCTCAAACTCGTTCAGGAATGAATGGACGGAAATTCAAGCTATATAAATTCCGCACAATGATAGTTGGCGCTGAGATGAAAAAGCGCGAGTTGGAGAAGATGAATGAAATGGATGGTCCGGTTTTTAAAATTAAAAAAGATCCTCGAATTACGACAGTTGGCAGAGTGCTCAGACGCTTGAGCATTGACGAAATTCCGCAATTATTTAATGTGCTGAAAGGCGACATGAGCATTGTAGGTCCGCGTCCGCCATTGCCGGTTGAAGTTGAACTGTATAAAAAATGGCAACGACGCAGGCTAACCTTAAAGCCTGGCTTGACTTGTATTTGGCAGGTCAGCGGGCGGAATAAAATACAGTTTGAGAAGTGGATGGAAATGGATCTGCAATATATTGATGAATGGTCTCTATGGCTGGACATCAAAATTGTTTTTAAAACCATTTTCGTCGTTTTGTTCGGATATGGCGCTTCCTGATTTCACCATGGATTTCCTCCTCTGCAGAGCCTATCTATCTGACCTTAAATAATTTGTCCCGTTGTGAATAGCGGACGGCAAATGCATTCCTTCGTTTAGAAGATAACGCTCGGTAAAATAGCCTTACATAATTGATGAATTCGTTTCAAGGCTATAGTCTTGAAACGAAAAATCAGCAGATTGGGCGCTGATAGTACTCTTTTGAATTGGTGTTTTTAAGCGCTTATATTAACTGACATCATACATGATTTTCTACAGATTCATTTTCGTAATGTGTCAGTGAACGACATCGTTTCAGGCTGGTACAAGTCGTAGAAACCAAAAGCTTGCGAGGACGGTGAAAGTTGTGCTCGCAACAGTAGTTTTCAGCCGATATTTTTTGAAAGCAACATGTCTGAGGATGGCATTAAAATTGCTTTAACTGGCGAATTCGTGGTGGGCATGGGAAACGATAATTTTGATGATGATAAAGGTCGGATAACGAATGAGAACGCTCATGGTTGCGCCGCAACCATTTTTTCAACCACGGGGAACCCCCTTCAGTGTTTTACATCGGCTAAAGGCGCTTGCCCAGCTTGGCTATAAAATTGATTTGCTTACATACCACATAGGGCAAGATATACCCATTGATGGCGTAAATATTTATCGAATTCCAAAAATTCCTTTTGTTAAAAAAATAGCTGTTGGTCCGTCGCGCGCCAAGATTGCGCTTGACTTGGCCATGATCTGGAAGACCGCCTCCCTGCTGTCCAAAAACAGTTATGACTTAATCCATTCTCACGAAGAAGCTGGTTTTTGGGCCGCCTATTTTGCCAAAAAAAGAGGAATGCTTCATCTTTACGATATGCATTCAAGTTTGCCGCAACAACTAAACAATTTTCAGTTTACAAAATCAGGTTTTTTGAAAAAGGCTTTTGACAAGTTAGAGGCTTTTACGATTGATAGCGCGGCGGCGGTAATTACAATTTGTCCAGAACTTCACGATTATGTAAAAGCACATTTCCCCGACAAATATAATTGCCTCATCGAAAACGTAGCAGACAATAGCCTGGTTTTCAACAAGAAGATTGATGTCGAAGCAATTAAGAAGAGAGTCAAAACAAACGGGGAATATGCTGTTCTCTATGCAGGCACCTTTGAAGCGTATCAAGGTCTTGATATGCTTATTGAATCGAGTGTGCGGGTAATAGAAAAAGCGCCGAATGTTCGTTTTGTGCTTGTGGGAGGAAAACCAGAGCAGGTCGCCCGTTACGAGCAAAGGGTTGAGCAATTGCATTTAAGCAAGAATTTTGTTTTCACAGGTTCGGTTATTCCTGAAGAAGTGCCGGCTTATATTGAGTCGTGTGATATGCTTGTATCGCCTCGCCTGGAAGGCAATAATACGCCGCTGAAGATATATTCATATTTACGTTCAGGCAAACCGATAGTGGCGACTGATCATATTACGCATACCCAAGTGCTCAATAAAGATGTTTCTGTACTAACCGACTGTACATCTCAGGCGTTTGGAGATGGAATTCTCACAGCTTTAAATGACGCTCAGTTATCTGCCAGAATTACAAATAATGCCAAGACGCTTGCAGATGAAAAATATAGCTATGACGTCTACCTTGAAAAAACAAAAAACTTATATGGGTATCTTGAGTCCCAATTAGGAAAGAGTAAGTAGTATGTGTGGCATCTGCGGCATAGCTTTTACAAACCACGAGCGGCAAGTTAGCGAACATGTTGTTCGGAAAATGTGTGATGAAATCATCCATCGCGGCCCTGATGATGAAGGCATTTTTGTGAAGTCGAATTTTGGCATTGGAATGCGCCGTCTAAGCATCATCGATCTTGCCACTGGCAAGCAGCCTATTTCCAATGAGGACGGCTCCATTTGGATTGTATTTAATGGTGAAATATATAATCACATTGAGCTTCGTAAAGAATTGACTGCAAAAGGCCATCAATTCCGGACGCAATCGGATACCGAAGCAATTGTTCATGCCTATGAAGAATACGGAGAAGATTGCCCGACAAAACTGAATGGAATGTTTGGTTTTGCGATTCTTGATTTGCGCAAGCGCAGTTTATTTATTGCTCGTGATCGCCTTGGTATAAAGCCGTTATACTATTATCATGATGCAGAAAAATTTATTTTTGCTTCTGAGCTGAAGGCAATTTTGAAAGCGGAAGGAGTTCCCCGAAAGGTGGATCCTCGCGCTTTGGATGCATTTCTGACCTACGAATATGTGCCAGGGCCTCTCTCGATATTAAAAGGCATTTCAAAGTTGAAGCCAGGCTATAGTCTGACATTTAAAGATGGGAAAGTGGCGGAACGAGAATATTGGGATGTTCGGTTTGAGGAGAAAGAATGCACGGAAAGTGATCTTTGTGAAGAATTGCGTGATTTGCTGCAAGATGCTGTTAAAATTCGTTTAATGAGCGATGTTCCGCTCGGCGCTTTTCTCAGCGGCGGGATAGACTCCAGTTCAATTGTTGCATTAATGGCTGGTGAAATGGACAGACCTGTCGAAACTTTTTCGATCGGGTTTAAGGAATCTTCCTATAATGAATCAAGCTTTGCCAGAATCGTTTCTAATCATTACGGGACGAAGCATCATGAATTTACAATAGAACCCAACGCACTGGAACTGACAGAGAAATTGGTTAAACAGCTCGACGAACCATTTGGCGATTTCTCAATTTTTCCAACTTACATGGTTTCCAAGATGGCGCGGGAATTCGTAACCGTTGTATTGTCAGGTGATGGAGGCGATGAACTTTTTGCCGGATATGACACTTACATTGCCAATCGGATGGGCAATTCATATCAAAAAGTGCCTGGCTTTGTTCGAAATGGAATTGTTTCACCGTTAGCCAGAATGTTGCCGCCCACCGAAAAGAAAAAAGGACTGATTAATCGAATCAAGCGTTTTGATGAAGGCATGCGTTTGCCGCAAGATTTGCAACATGCCCGTTGGATGATATTTTTGCAGTCTGAAGAGAAAAACCGACTTTATTCCAAAGGCTTTATACATCAACTCGGTGATTATCAAGCTCAAGATACAATTCGAAACTATTTTGGCAAGGCTAATACTTCTGACCAATTGAATCGGCAGCTATATGTCGATATAAAGAGTTATATGGTAGACGACATATTGGTTAAGGTGGATCGGATGTCGATGGCAACTTCATTAGAAACCCGGGTTCCATTTTTAGATCATCGGTTTGTTGAATTTTCAGCAAAAATTCCCGGTAGCTTTAAGCTCCGAGGAAAAACAACAAAATATCTTCTGAAGAAGGCCATGGGAGATCTTTTACCTCAGGAAATACTTGGGCGAGGCAAGGAAGGATTTAGCATTCCAATTAAAAATTGGTTGAAAAATGACCTGCGAGACTTAATGATGGATACACTCTCCCCGGAGAAAATAAAGCGGGAAGGTTTTTTTCAGCCAGAGTATGTAGAAAAACTTAAGAACGAGCATTTGCAAAATAAAGAAAACCATAGCCATCGCCTTTGGGCAATGGTTATGTTTGGTATTTGGCAAGATATTTATATAGGGGACGGACATACATCAAATGAAAACTTCAATGAAGAGCGCAGCGAACTTGCGACAGCATAAACAAAAAAAGGCGAATGAAAAGTTATCTCTGACTGTCGTGTGGGAGGCGGTAAATACCTGCAATGCAAAGTGCAAAACATGTTTTCACTGGCAAAATAGTCCGGACGAGGGCATTCTGAATACATTTCAGGCCAAAACAGCTATTGGCAAACTTGCTGACTCGGGATTGACATCATTGACGCTTTCGGGCGGTGAACCGCTAATGCGAAAAGATATACCCGAAATAATAAGGTTTGCCAAATTAAAAGGCATTGAAGTTGAACTGCAAACCAATGGACTGCTGGTAACAGAGCGCCAGGCGTGGAAACTGGTTGACGCTGGGCTGGATACTGTTACCATATCGATTGACGCAGCTGACTCCGAGCTCAATGACGGGTTGCGTGGATTAAGCGGCTACCATAGTTTAGCGGTCGAAGCAATTGATAATCTGAAAGCAATGCGAAGCAATGGCGACCCTAAAATTCAAATAATGGTTACGGTCAACAATGAAAATTCCGGTCAGTTGACAGCGCTTGCTGATCTGGTGGTTAATAAAGGAATTGACGGCTTGCAATTCCAGCTCGCCCAAAATATGCCATCGCGTGGGTTTCATCTGGACAGCTCTTTAAGGCTAGATAGCAAGCAAAGGGAAATTTTAATTTCTCAAATTGATGAACTCCTTGAGCGCTACTCCGAAATTTTGGTTGGTTCTCCTGAGTTTTACTTGCAGCTTCGACATGCCTTGGCGAAGTTCCCGCATGGCCTCAAGGTAAACCCGGCCTCGGTGTTTTCATTTTTACAAATGGATGCAATGGGAAATCTTTTCCCAACACCGGCTAAAAAACTAAACCTGGGAAATATTTTACAGTCTGATATTGGCACAATATGCCATTGCAATGAAGCGCGCTGTGAACCGTTGGAAGTCGATTCTCCTGATATGTCCTGTGCAGATTATGCAAAAAAACGTTCATTACACACACATAAACCACTACAGTCGAGCGTTTCCAAATTAATACGACCGATACTGCACACTTTTAGACTTATATAGACTGAGGAGATAATGAGTACAATTACAGCCGAAGAAACAACTGCTGAACGAAATGACTCAATGCTTGAGAAAATTGGGAATTACTGGAATGATCACATTCACGATCTGGAGTTGGCGAAGCATCCTGTTGGGAGCAAGGGCTTTTTTGCGGATTTAGATGAATATCGGTTTGACAAATTACACTACCTGGCAAAAGTAGTTGATTTTAAAGGCTATGCCGGTAAAAAAGTGTTGGAGGTAGGTTGCGGCGTCGGGATCGACTTAATTCGCTTTGCCAAAGGCGGAGCTCAGGTTACAGGTGTTGATCTGGCTAAAACCTCAATTGATTTGGCAAACAAATATTTTGCGCATCACAATGTTCAAGGCAATCTCCAAATTGGAAATGGGGAGGATCTTGAATTTGAAGACGATACTTTTGATATGGTGTATGCGCATGGTGTGATTCAATATACAGCGAACGCTGAAAAAATGGTGGATGAACTTTTACGGGTTGTGAAACCAAATGGTCAGGCTATAATGATGGTTTATAACCGAAATGGTTGGCTAAATTTTATGTCTGAAAAGCTTGGCGTTGCGCTTGAGCATGAAGATGCGCCGGTTCTAAAAAAATATTCCATTGAAGAGTATAGAGAGTTGCTGGCAGGTTTTACGCAGCTTCGAATATTGCCGGAAAGGTTTCCGGTGGCCTCCCGTTTGCAAACCGGGATGAAAGCGCTTTTTTTTAACTGGTTTTTTGTCCCATTATTCAATATGATCCCCAAAGCTATTACACGCAAGACAGGTTGGCATTTAATGGCTTTTGCCACCAAATAGGAGTTGTTGGTCTCGAGTATGGATTGTCGGTTGGAATGAAACGTGATATTTCAGAATTCAGGGGGAAAGTATTTGATGTTGCGATTATCGGTGGTGGAATCTATGGTGTAACCGCCGCTTGGGACGCTGCTTTGCGCGGCCTTCGTGTCGCCCTTGTCGAAAAGGGAGACTTTGGCGGCGCAACCTCTTCAAATAGCCTGAAGATAATTCACGGCGGTCTTCGTTATCTGCAACATGCGGATTTTAAGCGTATGCGTGAATCAATTGCCGAACGGCGAATCCTCATGCATATTGCGCCTCACTTCGTTAATCCACTGCCATGTGTAATGCCTACTTATGGTCATGCCCTTAAAGGTAAAGAGGTTATGTCCATAGCGCTGTATTTAAATGATTTAGTCGGCTACGATCGAAACGGTCTTGCCGATCCGGGTAAATTTATGCCAAATGGTCATCTTGTAACAAAAGACCAAATGAAACAGATTGTTCCCGGAATTGAAGAAACCAATTTGAACGGCGGCGCTGTCTGGTATGATTGTCAGGTGCATAATTCCGAACGGCTCTTGATGTCATTTTTACGTTCAGCGGTCAGTCGTGGGGCAGTGGCGGCCAATTACCTTGAAATGACGCATTTTAACATTGAGGATAGTCGGGTCAAAGGTATTGCGGTTTGCGATGTATTGAGTGGTGAAAAATTTGATATTGCCGCAAAAGTAGTGATAAATAATTCCGGCCCCTGGTATAATGACATTGTAAGTCGATTAAACGGGAATTCCCCCGTAAAAAAAGTGCAACTATCCGCTGCCATGAATCTGGTGGTGCGGAAAAAACTTTTTCAAAAATATGCAGTGGGAATATCGAGTAAGCGACAATTTAAAGATGACGACGCCCTTATTAATAAAGGTTCCCGGCTTTTCTTTGTGACTCCATGGAAGAATTGGTCTCTCATTGGAACGACACACGTTCATCATGAAGGGTCAATCGATGATTTTAATGTCACCGAGGCCGATATTCAAATATTTCTTGATGAGATGAACGCCGCATATCCGCCAGCAAATTTAAAACGTGAAGATGTGCTTTATCACTATGCCGGTTTGCTGCCAATGGAAAGTGAAAACCCGAAAACCGGTGATGTGAAACTGCTAAAAAGTTTTCAGATCATTGATCATGCGACTGAAAATGGGTTGGAAGGTCTGCTCTCGATCATTAGTGTGAAATATACCACTGCTCGTGATGTCGCTGAAAAAACCATTGATCAGGCCTGCAGGAAATTACAAAAAGAACTAAAAAGCGCATCGCGATCAACTGTGCTATTTGGTGGACAAATAAGCCATCTCGAAGAGTATCTTTATAAGGAAGCGACTCGCTCGAAAGCCGGCCTTTCGGAAGCGACTATAGCTCACCTTGTGCAAAATTATGGTTCGGAATACCAACGTGTTGTTCGATATCTTGAGGAGAGAAAAATGATGCGCGAGCCAGTCAGCCAGGAGTCATCCGTATTGAAAGCTGAAATTATTCATGCAGTTCGTGAAGAAATGGCCATGCGGTTGCAAGATGTTATTCGGCGACGCACAGATTTGGGCAATGGCGCCTATCCGGGCGACAGAATTACAAAAAACGTTGGTAAGGTTATGCAAAAAGAACTCGGATGGGACAAAGTTCAGCTTGAGCAAGAAATTGACGAAACAAGAAATTTATACTCACCAAAGGATCTCCGAAGTTAATCAGTATGTCTAAAATAGCGTTCGTAACAGGAGGAAGTGGATTTACCGGCGGCCATTTGTGCAGGCAGTTGGTTGACCGTGGCTATACAGTTAAAGCGCTTGCCCGGAAGTCAAGCAAAGTGGAACATCTGCAAGAGCTGGGCGCGGAGATTGTATATGGTGATCTGGCTAACCTTGAAACTCTGAACGGCGCGCTAAAAAATGTAGACACGATATTTCACATAGCAGCAGCCTATCGTCAGGAAGGCGTTGCCAAAGATTATTTTCATAAGGTCAACGTCGATGGCGTTCAGTCAATGCTCAAAGCTGCTTTGAAAAATAATGTGCCACGCTTTGTCCATTGCAGCACGGTTGGGGTGCAGGGAGAAATTGACAATCCGCCGGCAAAAGAAGACGCGCCCTATAAACCTGGCGATCATTATCAGGCGTCCAAAATGGAAGGCGAAAAACTTGCCCTTGATTTCTTCGCCAGGAATGATATCAAAGGTTCAGTTGTTCGGCCAGTTGGAATTTATGGTCCGGGCGACACCCGTTTTCTCAAACTCTTCAAGTTTATCTATAATGGCAAATTTCGTATGATAGGAAAAGGCAAAGCGCTCTATCATCTGACCTATGTTGAAGATTTGTGTCAAGGCATTATCCTGGCGGGCGAAGAGGAAAAAGCTGTTGGCAATGTCTATACAATTGGGGGCAATGAGTACTTGGAGCTGCGGGATTTGGTTGAAAAAGTGGCGCATGCGCTGGCAAAACCTGTTCCGGGAAAAAGTATTCCGCTGGCTCCTGTTTATATCGCTTCTGTTTTGTGCGAAACAGTGTGCAGACCGCTTGGCATTGAGCCGCCACTTTTCCGGCGAAGGTTGGACTTTTTCACCAAAGATCGAGCCTTTGATATTAGCAAAGCAAAGGCAGATTTAAATTATCAACCGAAAGTGAAGTTAGAAGATGGGTTGGCCAGAACCGCCGCCTGGTATCAAGAAAAAGGGATGCTATAAAGCAAAAGTCACTTTGCAATTTTAGAAAGAAGAATGTCAAAAGAAGCCCCAAACATCAAAACGGCGCCGCTGGAGGAAAAGCAACCGAAATCGGCAAAAAACGTGATTTTCACTATTTTAAAGGTGATGATCAGCGCCGCCTTGATTTACTATTTGGTAAGTCGGGCGGATGTAGGCAAAATTTGGGCGGCGTTTACCGGCGCGAACATGAGTCTGATCGCGCTATCGTTTATGCTGCACGGAATCGGTTACTTTTCAAGCTCTTACCGTTGGCATCTCTTATTAAAAGATCAAGGTTGGGATATTCCGGTTGGCTACTTGGTTCGTTCTTATGCGGTTGCCATGTTTTTCAACAACTTATTGCCGTCAACCATAGGTGGAGATGGCTATCGAGCTTTTGATTGCGCAAAGGCGGGCGTGCCGAAGTCGAAGTCGCTTGCCATCGTTCTGGTCGAAAGATTTCTCGGTATGTTTGCGCTAATGATGTTCGCCGTTGTTGCGTTTGGTTTGGCGGCGGGAATGATTTCTCGGACAGAGCAGTTGTGGATTTGGGCTGTCGCAATTTTTGTTGTCATGAGTTCAGGTGTCTGGTTGCTTTTTTTTAAAGGGTTTGACATAGGCAAGCTTCCGGTTAAACTTCCCGGCGCCAGTGTCATTAATAAGGTATTCGGCAAAATACAAGATGCATTTTCTCCGTTTAAAGGCCGCACCCGGGTTTTAACCTGGACAATGCTTATATCGCTGGGATTTCAACTCAATGTGATTTTTCATTACTACCTGATTTCACAAGCGTTGGGTCTGGATATTCGTTTTGGATACTTCCTTGTGTTCATTCCCTTGAGTATTTTTATACAAATTATACCCATTTCAATTAATGGGATTGGCGTGCGCGAAGGCATCTACGTTTCGTTCTTGACCGACATGCTTGGCAAAGCATCTGTCGAACAAAGTCTGGCATTTTCATGGATTGCATATGGTATGATTCTGCTGCTCGGTGTTTTGGGCGGCATCATTTACGCAACACGAAAATAGCCTGTTTCGTTAAATCAGGGTTATCTCTTTGAGGAGAAAAACGATGAGTGAACAACAGAATCAGGAAATTATGGATACGCAGAAAGACCTTTTCGATGAAAAGAAGTCTACTTTGCAAAAATATATGGACATTGTTGTTGGTCAACGCGGACTGGCAAACCTGATGAAATATGAATTAATAATGCTGTTTTGCAGTTGGGTTCCGGGAGCGTTGGGACTGGTTCTGCGGCAAAAACTTTATCCGTTGATGCTTGGTTCAATGGGGCGCGGCGTTGCCATTGGGGCAAATGTGATGATTCGTCATCCCAAAAAAATTCATATTGGAGACAATGTTGTTATCGATGATAATTGTGTTCTCGACGCCAAGGGAGAAACAAATAAAGGCATTGAAATTCACAATGGGGTATTTGTTGGGCGCGGCACAATTCTAACCTGCCACAACGGCGACATTATTCTTGAAGACAATGTAAACATTGGCTTTAATTGCGTTGTTTCATCTCTAAGCCGAATTATTATTAAGAAAAATCATCTTATGGCTGCTTTCTGCTATCTTGTTGGCGGCGACCATGACAGTGATCGGACGGATATACCAGTATTGGAACAAGGTCGGTCTTCGAAAGGAATTACCATTGAAGAAGGCGTTTGGCTTGGCGCCAGTGTCTCGGTGTTGGATGGTGTGGCAATTGGCCGTGACAGTATTATTGGCGCACATGCGGTTGTGAATAAAAATGTGCCTGACTTTGCTATTTCCGCCGGGGTTCCCGCTAAATTTTTGTGGGATCGCCGCAAAGGCAAAGAACACAATGAAATTCTGCGAGAGAATGGCAAAGCCGAAGCAAAGTCATGATCTTCGTACCTGAGATAGTCTGTTAGTTTGCAAAAAATAAAACATTTAAAATAAAGTGGAAGTATGATATACGGAATTCTATACACGGAATCTGAAAGAAAAGTAAGCAAAGAATCGCTTTTTGAATTAACTCCTGCGCCGCTTAAGGAAAAACCGGCCACAAGTTTTTTTAAAGGCAATGTCGCATTGGGAACAGTTGAAGCCGGCGTTCCAACCATTGACGACGGCGTTAGCCTTGCTTCAAACTCAAACAGGGATATCACAGTCGTCGCCTCAGGCAATATTTTCAAAATCGGCGACAGGGACGTGGCAACGGAAAAAAATAATATTGCGAGTTTGCTGGTCTCGGTTTATGAGAATGACGGTGAGCGTGGTTTTGCATCGGTAAACGGTCAATACTCGGCTGCAATCTGGGATCAAACCAAACGTCGCTTTGTTTTGACTGTCGATCATGTTGGCTTTGAGCCGCTGTTTTATTATCAGGATGAAAAGAAACTCATTTTCAGTTCCTCATTCAAATATCTTGTTAAGCACTCGGAAGTAGCGCGGGATATAAACCACCGGGGCGTTCGGAATTATTTACTTTTTAGTTATAATCCCGGACTGGATACTTTTGTTAAGAAAGTGAAGAAGTTACAAACAGGGCATTGTCTGGTTTTTGAAAATGAAAAAGTGAATGTCAAAAAATATTGGCATCTTTCTTACGCTAACCAGAATGGTAAAAAGACTGAAGATTATGTTGAAGAACTTCTGGCGCTGACCAAAGACGCTATCCGTATCCGCACAGCGGAGGACGATTGTGAGCCGGGCGCTTTTTTGAGCGGCGGCATGGATTCGAGTTCGGTTGTCGGTCTGCTCAGCAGCCTGACAGAAAAACCTGTGCACACATTCTCTTTTCGATGCGACGATAAAGATGTAGACGAGTCGCACTTTGCGCGGGTGATGGCCAAACATTACAAGACCCGGCACAATGAGCTTGAATTCGAAGCCAGCGAGCTCGAAAATCTGGCAAAAATGACCGAATGGATGCAAGAGCCGCTCTGTGATATTGGCGTTGAATTGGGTTCGTTTATTCTCGGGCGCAAAGCAAAAGATCATGTGAAATATATTTTGACCGGCGATGGCGGTGATGAATTATATGCTGGACATCCGGTTTACATTGCAGACAATATAGCGCGAAAATTTGACGCCTTCCCGGCTCCGGTCAGAAATAGCGTCACAGCATTAGCTGGCATGCTGCCTGACTCAGAAAGAAAGAAAAGCCTGACCGTGAAAGCCAGGCGTTTTTCATATAGTTATCAATTCCCCGCTGAATTATTGAGCAATCGTTGGCGCATTTATTATGATGACAGTGAGTTGTCTGAGTTGTGCAACCCCGATTTTGTCAAAGGTTTTGGCGAGCTGAATTCCTATCAAGATATAATTGGGCTTTATGAAGGGTCGGACGCGACAGATTTGCTCAGCCGCAGTCTTTACGGCGACTATCAAACATTGGTGCACTTTCATGTAGATCGTTTGCGGCTTACCCGCGCATGGGGTGTAGAAGCCAGATTTCCACTGCACGATTATCGTTTGATCGAGTTTTCCGGAACGATTCCGCCAGCCTTGAAAATTAAAGGCTCGCAAGTCAAATACATTCAAAAGAAGGCGATGGAAGGTGTATTGCCAGACGAAATTGTATTTCGCAAAGATAAGATGGGACATAACGTTCCAATGAAAAACTGGATGCGGAACAGCAATACTTTTCGTGATCTAATCAACGATGTTCTGTCGGAAACGGCCATTAAAAAACGCAATTTCTTCAATGCTGACGTTGTGAATGAGATGCTGGCGTTGCACCTTGCCAGTAAAAAGGATTACTCTCACAGATTATACGCTTTGTTGGTTTTGGAGATGTGGATGCAGAACAATTTGGACTGATTTTATATTTCATCAGGTTGTTTTGAGCAGATAAACCGCTTTAAGGCTAGCGAAACCCAGGCTTGCGCTTCATTAAAAAACGAACGACATTCTCCGCCTGAAGTTCATCTGAAATTCGGAAAAAGGATACGAATCTTGCCGAATTTTAAGTGAAGTTGCGATGCGTCGGCCAATGCGTAACCTGTTTTTTGGGGTTAAGATGGCTATTCGATAGCAGCGCAATTCCATTTTGAGAATCGGCCAGGATTTCATGAAATAAACAATAAGGTGTAGTTATTAACGTGTCAGCGAACAACAGACTTGTGAATTGCGTCTAAGCCATCTCTTTTCGTTTTAGACCGAACAGGTGTTGCGATTGCGAGGAGTTGTTTGTTGAATGGAAGGGGGTGTGGGTTTTTGCAGGCTTTTATTTGATGTCAGTGTGAAAGGTGGATAGGAAGTATTTGAGTCCATGCGGGCGCCAACTTGAAAAGGGCGCGGCAGCGTCATGACGTGACTCACCTGACGGAGTTATGTCGACAGACATAGTTTTGCTAAGTTTTGCGACAGTCTGTTTTTATAAACGGGTTGGCAGGTGGAAAGTTATTGATAGATGAAATATTTAAAGAGAAATAAGTTTGAATAAGACAAAACGCGTGTTGTGGAATTAACATTAAGTATGCCGCTTCCTGTTGGACATACTTTGTTGGGATATGCAGTGCATGAAGGCCTGCTGCTGTCAGATGAAAAAAAACGTTTTTCCTGGCGAATGATTCTGTTTTTTGTCTTCCTTGCCAACCTTGCCGATTTTGACTTTCTGCCCGGTTTTCTAATTGGCCAGCCCAATTTGTATCATCGTCACTTTTGGAGCCATAGCATTGGCGGCTCAGTGGCGGTTGGATTTTTATTTGCCATATTATTTTATTGGAAGGGATGGGGTCGCTTCGGACGCTGTTTTGTTGTTTTTACTATGGTCTATTTCTCGCACGTTGCTTTGGATTTCTGGGGAGTTGATACACTTGATCCCGTTGGCGTTCCAATGTTTTGGCCGATCAATAGTGAGTATATAATGGCTCCATTTTCTCTTTTTATGTCGGTGCATAAGTCAGGAGAGAGTGGAAATTTTATACAATCGTTGCTCGTTCCACATAATTTTATTGCGGCGGGACGTGAAGCTCTTGTGGTTTTGCCGATGCTGGCAATTGTAAAAATTGTGCAAGTTCGAAAACAAATTATTGCCCGACTTGTTCAAAAAAGTTAACCTTTAAAAAACTTTATGAAAAATCAAATCGAATACTCTGTTGTCGTGCCAGTGATGAACGAAGAGGAAAATGTTGAATTACTGTATAATCGCATTACCGAAACATTGAAACCTTTGCGCAAACGATATGAAATTATTATGGTGGACGATGGCAGCACAGACGAAACTTTTAACGTTCTCAAAACCATTCATCGCAAAGATAGAAACCTGAAAGTGATAAAATTTAGACGAAACTTTGGACAGTCTGCCGCGATGGCCGCCGGGTTTGAAAGAGCAAAAGGTAAAGTGGTCGTCTCAATGGATGGCGACTTACAAAACGATCCAAAAGATATTCCCGCCATGGTTGAAAAACTGGATGAGGGATATGACATCATTGCAGGATGGCGCAAAAACAGAAAAGACAAAGTGATTATCCGCAAGACGCCGTCAAAAATAGCAAACCGAATTATGCGTTTTCTAACCGGCGTGCAGCTGCACGACACCGGGTGTTCATTGAAGGTGTATCGTTCGGAGATTATTCAAAAAATGCGGCTTTACGGCGAGATGCACCGTTTCATCCCGGCCTTGGCTCGCATCGAAGGCGCGCGTATTTCCGAAATGGTGGTTGCGCATCACGCCAGACAATTCGGGCAATCCAAGTACAATATTACCAGGACTTTCCGGGTAATATTGGATTTGACTACGCTTAATTTCTTTATTAAGTATTTAAACAGACCCATGCATTTTTTTGGAATGATTGGTTTTGCCGTGAATACGCTGGGCCTCGCAATGATGATTTACAGTCTTTGGATGATGGCAAACGGGGTCTACGATTTAGAAGAAGTTAACGTATCGCTGTCTGTTGCGTTTTTAATGTTGACTTCAGGATGTCTGTTTGTTTTTTTTGGCTTGATTGCAAGCCTGATAATAAATACTGGCGATAAGAAAAATAGCCGACTTATGGAATACTTTACAAAAACCAGGTAGCGTGGTGATAAGCTTTGCCTGTGAAGCAGAAGAGGCGCGCTAAGGGTCGATCAAAAACCTTCAAACGCCGCCGATAGCTTAAATCTACTCGATTGCCGAAAAAAAAGGGAAAAAATGGTTGAAAAAATAATTAAAGAAGTTGAGACGAACGAAGAAAATCAAAACACAAATCAACAAAAAAATAACCCTGCAACGCCCGATAGTCAGGTGCAGAATACGGATAAATCGGATCCTGCCGTCAAACCGGATTCTGCTGGTAAAGAGGAGCCTGTCGTCAACGTCAAGCCTGACGGTGACATCGAGCCTGCCGTCAAAACGAAACCTGCAGGGAGACCAAAGTCCGCCGGCAGACCAAGACGCGCTGTCAGAAAGAATTCTGCCAGCCTGACCACGCCTGTCAGTGACACCGAGCCTGCTGGTAAAACAAATCTTGAAAGGAGACCTCTAAGGCCCGCCGGCGAACCAAAGCCTGCCAGCTTGGGCGCTCCTGTCAGTGACACCGCTCCTGCTGGCAATACAAATCTTGAAAGAAGACCTCCTAGATCCTCAAGCAGACCAAAACCCGCTGTCAGAACGAAACCTGATAGTCAAGTCAATCCTGACAGTGATACAACTCCTGCTGCTGGCAATACAAATCTTGAAAGAAGACCTCCTAGATCTACAGGCAGACCAAAATCAGCGGTCAGAACAAATCCTGCCAACCAAGCCAAGCCTGAAAGTGAGACAGCTCCTGCTGGCAAAGCAAATCCTGCAAGGAAAACGAACCCCGCAGGCAGACATAGGCCTAATAGAAGAACTAATCCTGCAGGTCAAGTCAAGTCTGCTGGTGAAACGGAGCCTGTTGTAAAGGTCAATCCTGTTGGTAGAACAAATCCAGCGAGCAAGACAAATCCATCAGGCAGAACAAACCCGATTGGTAGAGCAAATCCTGCTGGCAAAACCAATCAGGGAGACAGGCCCAACCCTGCCGTTCGTCATACAAGTTCACGAAATGTTGACGTGCGACTCGACACTTCCGTTATCGTTTCCGTTCAAAATATTGGCAGTGAGGTGAAGACAATTTGCGATAGCCTGATTTCAGGTTTAGGCAGAGGGCGTAGAAATTTTGAAATTATCTTTGTTGACGACAGCAGCTCGGATGAGACTTGGGAACAGTTAAAACATATTGTCAAAAAAGATAGCCGTGTGAAGTTAATACGCATGCGTTCCTCCTTTGGTGAAGCGGCTAGTTTTGATGCAGGCTTTAAAATGGCAAAGGGCGCTAAAATCGCTTTTTTCTCCTCCAGAGTTCGAATTAATCATGAGCGTGTTCCCGCTTTGCTCAGAAAACTGGATGACGGCTATGATTTGGTTATGGGCAGGCGCGAGCCGCGCAAAGACTCTATCATCAACCGGTTTGTATCAAACGTTTTTAACCTGGTTATCCGCATGATTTCAAAAACCAAGCTGCGGGATAACAATAGCGGTGTTTTTGCGGTGCGCCGGAATACGCTCAACGAAATGCCAATGTACGGCGACTTCAATCTGTTTCTTCCCGTTCTCGCACAAAGAAAAGGTTATAAGGTCACAGACGAAGCAATTGAACAGTTGCCTGGCAGATTCCGTAAGTCACTTTCTTTCGGTGAATATGTACAGCGCAGTCTGGATATCATAACCGTTTTTTTTCTCTCCAACTACTCAAAAAAGCCCTTGCACTTTCTCGGTTTTTTCGGGCTTTCTTTTACGCTGGCCGGCGCAGGAATAAGCATATATCTGTTCATCCAGAGAATTATGTTGTTGGGGCCAATAGCTGGCCGACCGCTGCTGCTGCTTGGCGTATTGCTACTGGTTATCGGCATTCAGATGATTTCAATCGGGCTGATTGGCGAAATGATTATTTTTACCCATGCGAGGGAGATAAAAGAATATTCCATAGAAGAACAATTGGGCTAGGTAAAAAATATTTTCAACGAATTGGTTTGTCGCTTGGCACATGAGTCCATTCATCTTAATTACGAACATCAATGAGTCTGTTGATTTAATAGCTTTTTGAACAAATTACAGCATCTAACTTCAATATCTACGTTGCCAAAATCCTCAAAAATGGACTTAATAAACAGAGTCATCAATGTAGTTAAACATACTCAATGTTCTCTTTCTTGGAAATCTTCACACAAGTTCGTCATGTCGTATTTTGTGTTTCAATTTTTAGATTTCAAGGCAGCTCCCATGTACCGGGCGGCGCCGGTTGTTTCTGCACATGTAACCGACTCAATCCTAACTAAAGGAAAAGCAAGTTTAACTTGAAGTTAATCATACAAATACCCTGCCTTAATGAAGAGCAAACTTTGCAGCAGACGTATAACGAATTGCCCCGAAAAATAGAAGGCGTCGATGAAATTGAGACATTGATCATCGACGACGGCAGCGTTGATCGCACTGTTGAGGTTGCCCGGGAACTAGGCGTCAATCATATTGTCAGGCATACGCAAAACAAGGGGCTGGCGGAGGCGTTTATGTCGGGTCTCGATGCATGTGTCAAACTCGGAGCAGACATTATTGTTAATACCGATGGCGACAATCAATATAATGCAGATTGTATTGCTGATTTAATTCAACCTGTTTTAACCGGTAAAGCGGACATGGTGGTGGGCGATCGGCAAATCGATAGAATATCACACTTTTCCTTCCTCAAGAAACGGCTTCAGGAACTCGGAAGCTGGGTTGTTCGGCATGTTTCGGAGACCACAATTCCCGATACAACCAGTGGGTTTCGCGCTTTCAGTCGTGAGGCGGCGTTGCGTCTGAACGTCGTTTCGGGCTTCACTTATACGCTCGAAACCATTATTCAAGCTGGCAAGAGCAACATTGCCATCACCTCTGTGCCGGTGCGAACCAACGATAAACTGCGTGAATCGCGACTATTTGGCAGCATGTCAAAGTACATTAAAAGGTCGATTGCTACAATTTTTAGAATTTATATGATGTACGAGCCGTTGCGAACTTTTTCGATGATTGGGGCGGGCATTTTTGGCTCAGGACTTGTCGTTGGGGCGCGTTTCGTTTATTATTATTTTAGTGAAGGCGGCGCCGGACACATTCAATCGTTGATTCTATCTGCGGTTCTGATGCTGATTGGTTTTCAGACGATCATGTTCGGGTTGCTGGCCGACCTGATTCGAGCCAACCGACGCCTTATTGAAGACACGCAATATCGCGTTAAGAAGGTGGAAATAGGACGGTGCGACAAGGTGGAAAGCATGGCGCCAAAGGAAACAGAAATATCTCCCACGCAATGAATCCCTCGCAAAAACGCTACAAAATTTGTTATGTTGCCGGACGCGAAGAAAGCTATTCCCGCACCCGGATGATCATCCACGGGTTGCGCGGCGCCGGGCACGAAGTTATCCTCTGTTTGCCGCCGAACAGGTCATTTGCCAATTACCCGAAACTAATTTTTGATTTTATCAGCAGGAAACGGGGCTGCGACCTGATCGTTGTCGGGTTTTACGGCCAACTGATTTTTCCGTTTGTGCGCTTGTTTACCCGAAAACCAATCTTGTACGATGTTTATATTTCAACTTTTGACACCATGGTGCATGATCGCGGCAAAGGCGGCTCAGATAGCGTCGCGGCAAAGTTTTATTGGTGGTCTGACGCGCTCTCCATGCGATGGTCGCAACGAATCCTCCTCGAAACCGTCGACCATATCCATGACTATGCAAAGAAATTTGGCCTTTCTGTTGAGAAGTTTTTCCATGTTTTCCTGGCCGCTGACAACGCGGTGGTCTTGCCAAAACCACAGAAAAAAAAAGATGGCAAGTTCCTCTGTCATTTTCATGGCGAATACGCGCCTTTCCATGGCGTTAAATATATCCTGAAGGCCGCTGATATTTTACGCGAAGAAGATGTGCATTTCCAGATTATCGGAACCGGGATTACGTATGAACAGGACATGCAACTCGCCAGAGAATTAAAGCTGAAAAACTGCACCTTTATCGACCGGGTTCCTTATGAGGAGCTGGCCGATTATATGTCAAACGCCGATTGTTGTCTCGGCATATTTGGTGAAAATCCGCGAACCTTGCGCGTGTTAACAAACAAGGTTATTGAATCAATTGCAGTTGCCCGACCTTTGATTTCAGCCAGAAATGAACCGGTGCAAGAGTTGTTGCAAGATCATGAGAGCGCCATGTTGGTGGAACGCGCCAATCCGGAAAGCATTGCAGCGGCTATTTTAGAACTTAAAAAAGATGAAAAATTAAGAAAACAAATCGCAGAGAATGGCCACAAGGCTTTTCAGGAAAATTGTACGCTTGAGGTTTTTGCCAGGCGCCTAAACACCGTAATTCAGGAGATGTTGAGTTGAGTTCCAGTCGCTTTGTTTACGAAGAAATGAATGGGAAAAATGTTTTGATAACCGGCGGGCTTGGTTTTATCGGCAGCAATATAGCTCACCGTTGCGTAGAGCTTGGCGCTAAAGTTACTTTGATGGACGCATGTATTGAGCCTTATGGCTGGAACCATGCAAACATTTCTGAAATTAAGGATGATGTGAAATTCGTCAAAGGCGATGTGCGCAATCGCGGCCTGCTGGTGGAATTAATGTCTGGCATTGATATTGTTTTTCACATGGCCGCCCAGGTTGGCCGAGAAATTTCCATTGAACAGCCTGAGCTTGATACGGAGATAAATTGCACGGGAACGCTCAATGTGCTGGAGGCAATTCGCCAACAGGAGACGCCGCCCAAAATTGTTTTTGCGGGTTCACGCGGACAAATCGGCGAGCCGGTCTATATGCCCGTCGACGAGCAGCATCCGCAAAATCCAACCGATGTCTATGGCGTTAATAAAATGGCTGGCGAACAGTATGCGCTGCTTTACAGCAAAATTTATGGCTTCCCGGCTGTGTCGCTGCGTCTCAATAATGTTTATGGCGCGCGCTGTCAGATGCATGCCGGATTTTATGGGATTTTGAACTGGTTTATGGCCAACGCCATGCAGGATAAGACGATCACCGTTTATGGGGAAGGCAAACAGACACGCGACTATGTTTACGTTTCTGATGTGGTTGACGCCTTTGTTCGCGTCTCACTTTCCGCTAAGGCCAATGGTGAAATTTTCTTTGTCGGCTCCGGTGTTGAAACCGTTTTTCTTGATATGGTCAAAGTCATCATTCAAAGCGTTGGCAAGGGAGAGTACACGCACATTCCATTCCCACAAACGCGTGAAGCCATCGACATTAAAAAGTTTGTGGTGACATACAAGAAACTGCAAGACACAGTGGGTTGGGAACCAAAGGTTGATTTTGCAACCGGCGTTCAAATGACCGCGGACTTCTATAAAGAACGATTAAACAATTACCTACGGTAACTATCTGACGTTTAAGAATATTTGGAGGCTCGCTCATGGAGATGCTTTCCATCAATTTGTTGAGGAATCGCCGGGGGAAATAAGAATCATTCCGTGCAAAAAAAACGATTGTAAACCCGCTGCAAGGCAACTTAAATTGATATTCCGGCTTGCCGCAGCCCTTTAAAAAGAGTGAACCATGTCTGAAAATAAAATCTATCTCTCTATTGTAATCCCTTCTTATAATTCCAAAGAATGGCTGCCGGTTTGTCTTGATTCAATTAAATATCAGGTAGAGCGAAAGGATGTTGAAGTCATTGTTGTGGATAGCTCGGAAGAAGACATCACGCCTTTTCTACAAGAGAACTACCCATTTGTAAAAACCTTTCATTTAAAGGAACGCGCCTATCCTGGAACTGCGCGCACGCGTGGAATCGAACAGGCAAAAGGAGAAGTCATTGCCTTTATTGACACTGACTGTCAGGCTAGTGAGGCTTGGGTGAGCAATATTATTGAATCGCAGAAGAATGGCAAAAATGTTGTTGGCGGACCAGTTGCCAATGGAACGCCGCACAGCTTTGTCGGAATTTCGGAGTATTTACTGGAATTCAGTGAAATGGTTCCTGCCATGCCCGAAGGCGAAGTGCGGTTTATTCCAACATGTAACATTTCATTTAAGCGCGCTGTCTACGACCAAATCGGCAAAATTGAAGATACCATCAAAGGCAGCGATGCATTGTTCTGCCGGAAAATTCATTTGCAGGGAGAAGCCATTTACTTTCACAAAAACATAGCGGTGCGCCATCATAACCGCACAAAGCTAAAAAAAGTTTTGAAAAATCAGTATGAAATTGGCTTTGGCGGGGCGCAAGTGCGAACCATGGAAGATCAGGTTGGCGGGGTTCTGGTAAAAGTTCCGGCCTTGATTCCGTTGATTCCGATTGCGCGAACATTTTTAATTGCAAAACGGTTTTTGAAACATGACAAGGGTTTGTTTTTGCAGTTTTGGGGTGTCTATCCATTTATTTTTTTGGGACTTTTTGAGTATACCCGTGGCTTTTGGAATGGTTTGAAAGCTATTGGGAGAAAGTAATTGTTTCATGCTTTAAGTATGATTTTATCAAATAGTGTTTGTGACTTTACATGTTGATGCAATTTGAATGTCGCGGCTATGATTTTGGGCGCTGGTCGTCTGGTTTACAAATGGATAAGCGAAAACGAAAAATGTTGGCTGGCTCACCATTGAGGGTCTTCTAATTACGCCTTTGTCTTTGAACAAGTTGTATACAACGATTCTCTTGCTGACAATACTTTTTGGCGCTTATCTCCGACTTTTCAATCTTGGTTTGCCAGGTTTTTGGGTAGATGAGCTTGATTTCGTTGAAGCCGCAAAATCAATGCAGACCGTTGGAGAGCCATTGCTTGCTTCCGGTTACGCCTATCCGCGTGCGCCCTTGCTTACCAGGTCGCTTCAGATTATTTATGAATGGTTTGGTGTTTCAGAATTTTCCAGCCGTCTGCCTTCCGCAATACTTGGCATTTTGACAATTCCGCTGGTTTATCTGGTTAGTCGGCGTTGGTTTGGCGCCAGGACAGCGCTTATCGCCGCTATTTTTGTCGCCTGTGATCCATTTGAAATTGGTTGGTCGCGGGCTTGCCGAATGTATAGCATGTTTCAGTTCTTTTTTCTCGCCGCCATGTTTTTTTTCTGGTCAGGCTTTGGGGCAGAGAGAGAAGGTGAGATTCAAACAGAAAATAAGCTTTCTGGAAAAATTTTATCGAATCTGAACGTTCCGCTGCTTTTAATCAGCGCAACGCTGTTGTATGCAAGTTATACTACGCATCAAAATACGGCTTTTTTTGTCGTGTCTCTTGGTGTTTTTATTTTGGCGATGTTTGTTCGTGAGGCTTTTACAAAAGATTGCTCCACAGCGCTGCGCGGCCGCTATGGAATCTTTGGAATGCTCATTGTTGCCGTCGCCTTAGTGATATGGTTGGCTCCGCCAGTCAGAACTTTTTTTGAATATGCGATTGGTTACCAACCGAAGTGGGCCGAAACCGCTTCCGCGCAAAATCAGTGGAGAATTGTTGAGTTTCTTTTTGATATGCAACGGTTTCCCATCTATGCTTTTTTCCTGTGCGGGGTTGCAATTGTTTTAAAGCGTTGGCATAAGGCGGGAATTTTTAGTCTTGTCTCCATAGTTGCGCCAATCCTGATGTTCACTTTTGTTTTTCAGTACAGAAAGAATGACTACATCTACAACGTCTATCCGTTTTATCTCATTCTCGCAGCTTATGGCATTGATCAGATTTTAACTCTGTTGCGTGAAAAGGTTCCGTTCGGCGCCAAACTGACAAAACATCGCGACGCTTTGCTTCTCATGATGGCGGTTGTATGGCTTCCGCTAACTCCGTCTTTTCGATTTGCACAAAAAATTCCACGTTTAGAAGACGGCAATTTTAATGGAGCCATCTACCACAACGAATGGCAGGAGGCGGCTGCATTTTTGAAGAATAAATTAAATGCCGCTGATGCGCTCATCTCGACCTTGCCGCTTTCGACGCTATACTATGTTGGCCGCGTTGAGTATAATCTCAACGACTCAAATGCCGATTTGGCGCGTCAAAACGGCATCGTGGACAGCGCCGGAGCTTCTATCGATTTTTACAGCGGCGCTGATATAATTGATAATCTGGATACTTTGCGAAAAACGTTGCAACAGAGACCGCAAGGTTGGTTGCTAGTTGATAATTATAGATTTAATAATCCAGTTTACGTGTCAAAGGAAATACATGACCACATCATTGCTATAATGGTCGGCGCATTTGAATCCGCCAATAAAACGGTGACCGTATATCGTTGGAATCTGACCGGCGATAACAGCGCACCTTCTGTGCAATGAGAAAAAGAGAGATTTGTTTTTGATGTTTTTGAAAGGAGTCTGAAGTGAATATTTTTGTTAGCGGAGCCGCTGGTTTTCTTGGGCGCCATATTGTTGATTTGTTTAGCAAAGAGAAGCATGAGATAACAACCATTGTCAGGCCGACCAGCGATCCAACCCATCTCGAAAAAATGGGCGTGAAGATGGTTCAGGGAGATTTGCATGACCCGGAATGTATTGCCAGAGCCGCAAAAGACGCTGATGTAATTGTTCATGCCGCAGCTACTTTGCGCGGCAGTTGGGACGATTTTTATGCAATTAATGTGGAGGCAACCAAACAGTTGCTTGATGTGGCTGTTCAGAATAAAACCCAACGATTTATCTTTATCAGTTCTGTGATTGTCTATGATCACTCAAATTCACCGGCGGAAGTCGTTTTTAACGAACAGATGGCCTATGAAGAAGACAACCAAACCTGGTATTGTAAAACGAAGGTTCAGGCGGAAAGCCTGGTGAATCGTTTTCACGAAGAAAAAGGACTGGCGACAACCATACTGCGTCCAGCTGCGATTTATGGGAAAAGCGGCCCGCTATTTATTTCCCGCCTTGGTTTTGCAATCGGTGGGAATCGTTATCTGATTGTTGGCGATGGTCGTTTGCAGTTGCCTCTTTCTCATGTTGAAGGCATTGCAAGAGCCGTAAAGTTGAGTGTGGAGAAATCCCAGGCCGTAGGCCAAACTTACAACGTTACCGAAGAGAAAAACATTTCACAAAACGAATATTTTAATGAGATTCGGCGCTATGTGAAACCAAAATTCTCAACCATTAAATTGCCTTACGGGCTCATGAAATTTATGTCGCAGTCAGCGGACAAAGCGCTTGGTTTGGTTGGCATGACTTCTCCGTTGCCCTTGTCCTATATGAAGCTATGCGCAACGCCGTTTTCCTACTCGAATGAGAAAATTAAAACTGAACTGGGCTGGAAACCGTGTAATGATTATCGCGAAAGCATTCGTGAAATGATGTCATGGCATCATGAAGTCCGGATTCCAAAACGACAATTGCCGAACAAAGACATGGAAGTGCCGATCAACTCGTCACGGCAACTTCGTGTGGGCGTTATTGGTTGCGGCGTCATTGCCGATCCGCATCTGAAGGCGCTGAAACGTTTGCAAAATGCGCAAATCGTTGCGCTGTGCGATCCGGTTGCGGAAGCAAGGTCAAAAATGGCGGCGAAGTATCGCGTTGCGGCCACATATTCTGATTTCAAAGAAATGTTCGAGAACCAAAAGCTTGATGTGGTTCATGTTTGCACGCCTGCCCAGACGCATTCAGAAATCAGCATTGCAGCGATGAAATTGGGCATTCACGTCTTTGTCGAAAAGCCATTTGCGTTGAACGCCGCTGAAGCAAGAAAAATGCTTGACGTCGCCAAAAAATTTAAAGTCAAACTCTGTGTAGATCATAATCACATTTTCGATAAAGTAATGATCCGGGCAAGAGACATTATGGCTTCAGGCGCGCTTGGCCGCATTAGCCATGCGGAAAGTTGGTATGGCACATCGTACAGTTCAGACGCGAAAAGCCGCTATTTAAAATATGAAGCAAAGCAGAATTGGGCTTATGATATGCCCGGCTCCCTTTATCAGAACTTCATATCTCATCCAATTTCTCTCTTGATGGATGTAATGGACAATGCAAAAGTTGAAAACGTGCAGGCAACATATCATTGTATCGTGCCTCATCAGTCCAGCGATGAACTTCAGGTAACCTTTGGCAATGATCAAATGTCGGGGCTGGTGAAAATGTCTATGGCCGTGTCGCCGCGTTATTTATTTGTCAATGTTTATGGAACTGCGGGAACGTTGCGCGTTGATTTTCTCAACAAAATAATTTTTGTCGACAATCCAGGAGCAAAATTGCCGCGTGTAATAAGTCGCAGTCTGAGTTCGCTTTCTCAGGCAAAAACATTGATCGGCGGCGCTGTGCGTAACATCGCGTCAGGACTTGTCGGAAAATATAACATGTATCAGGGCAATGAAACGCTAATCCGCCTGTTCTACCTGAGCATCATCGAAAACACGCCGGAGCCGATTTTGCCGGAAGAAGGTTTGCGTTCAATGGAAATAATGGACGAGATCTGGAAAAAAATGAATTACTCAAATGGCCCGGCTCTAAAAACGCCCGAAAATGGCAAGACAGATCCAAAGGTCGGTCGTCGTAAAGCTGCAACGCCCAAACCTCGAAAAAGCGCAGCCGTTTCCAAAGTCAAACCAGTCGCTTCAACAAAAGTAAAAGGTGATTAATGCTGGGTCGCGCAACCTTTCTTTTAATGGCCAGTCAGGGTTTTTTCCTGATTTCCGGCTATGCGGTAAATGTGGGTCTTGCGCGCATTCTCGGGCGGGAAGAGTTTGGTGTTTTTGGCGTAGTGATGTCTTTTTTGCTGGTGGTGCAACTGTTTGTTATCACTGGAATACCAATCGCTTTACAGAAGTTTGTCGCTGAGAATTTGCAGTCAAGCCGTCAAATTATGCGTCAAACATTGCCATGGCATTTGATTTATTCTGTTGGCGTTTTTGTGGTTTTGTGGTTTTCGTCACCCGGCATTGCCAGACTATTGCGCGATGAGGCGTTGGGTTTCTATCTGCAAATGGCTTCCATCGACATCATTTTCTATGGATTATATAAGTATTTTCTCAGTATGCAAAACGGGTTGCATCAGTTCGGCAAACAAACAGCGACCAGCATCGCTTACGCCTTATCAAAAGTTGCGGCCATTTTCACGTTTGTGCTGATGGGCTATGGCGTCATGGGCGGCGTTATTGGCAATATGCTGGGTTCCATAGGCGGACTGCTTATCGGCGCGTCGCTGCTGCGTTTTCCAGAGGAAACTGCTGAGTTGGAAGAAATTCCATTTTTTAAATTTGCCTTTACAAATGTGTTTTATTTTGTAGGCTTGCAACTCCTTTTTTCCATCGACATCTGGTTTGTCAAATATCACCTTTCCGAGGTTGTGGTTGGCGAATATGTTTCAGCCTCAAGCGTAGCCAAGATACCTTATTTTCTCTCGTTAGCGGTTTCTTCTGCGCTTCTGCCTTCTATTTCGAGGGCGACAAAATTGGGAAATGAGGCGCGGGTGCGAGAGATTGTTCGCACCATTATGCGTTATTGGCTGATGCTGTTGTTGGCTTTAACCGTAGTTGTGTCTTCAACCGCCAATTCGTTGATTGTCATGTTTTTTGGAATGAATTATGTAAATGGCGGCCCTGTGCTTTCTGCGCTCTTTGCCGCAATTGCTTTGCTCACCTTTGCTGCGGTGATGAATACGGTTCTTATTTCCAGAAATGGTCTGCCCGACTGCCTGAAGGTTGTTGGCGCATTGATCGTGATTCACATTTTTACCAACGCCTGGCTGGTTCCGAAATATGGCGGGATTGGCGCCGCTTATTCAACGCTTTGTACAGCGGCGGTCGCGTCTGTTTTAAGTGGATATTTTCTCATGCGCGAGCTGCAGGTTGTAGTGCCGATGGTTTCCGCTTTGAAAATGGTTGCTGCGGGAGCGCTGGTGTTTAGTATCGCAACATTTTTACCTTTTCTCGATGGTCAGGTTTTTCTTCTGCTGAAATGTGCGGTTATTTTGGCTCTGTTTGGTCTCGTGTTATTTGCTTCGCGTGAGTTGAATTTAGCGGATATTAAGCGGTTTCGGGCGATTTTGAAACCTGGCGCTCAGACATCCTGAACGCTATCACATGGGTCTGAACAAGACGACAATTAATTTATAGTGAATTTTTTATTAGAAAAAGCGACAAGTTGGTTGGTAGGTTTGGCATTGTAATCATTGGATTAGTGATTGCCGACTGTGTCATTTAAAAATGAAAGAAAATTTGAAATTATTATGAAAATAGCAATAATGGGAATCCGCGGGATTCCCGCTAATTACGGAGGGTTTGAGACTTTTGCCGAGCAAATAGCTCCCCGGCTGGTCGAGAAAGGACACGAAGTAACCGTATATGGCCGTTCAAATATCATCGAGTATGAGGGCAAGTATTATAAAGGCGTGCGTTTGGTGGTCTTACCGACCATTTCGCATAAATATCTCGACACCGTTGCGCACACTTTTCTTTGTGCATTTCATGCCTTGAAAGAAGGTTATGACACCATTCTCATTTGCAATAGCGCTAACGCATATTGTTCGTTTATTCCAAGGTTAGCGGGCGCGGCCGTGGCCATCAATGTCGACGGCCTGGAGTGGCAGCGTTCCAAATGGAATAAACTCGGTCAATGGTTTTATCAACTCTCGGAATGGCTTTCTACTTTTATGGCAAACCGGGTGGTGACCGATCTGGTTGGAATACAAAAATATTATTTGGAAAGATTCAAAAAAGAATCTACTTTCATCCCTTATGGCTCGCCCATCGGCACGGTTCATTCCAAAGATGTATTGCAGAAATATAATCTTGAACCAGGCAGATATGTTCTGTTTGTAAGTCGTCTGGAGCCGGAAAATAACGCGCATTTGGTGGTGAAAGCATTTGAAAAAGTTAAAACCGACATGCCGTGCGTTATTGTCGGAGACGCGCCATACAATGATGATTATATTGCTGAATTAAAGAAAACCAAAGATTCGCGCATCATTTTCACCGGATACGTTTTTGGGCAGGGATATCGTGAATTGCAATCTCATGCCTATCTTTATGTTCAAGCAACTTCCGTAGGCGGCACGCATCCGGCGCTGCTTGAGGGAATGGGGCATGGCAACTGTGTGCTTGCCAACGATGTGCCGGAACACAGGGAAGTTCTTGCCGACGCCGGGGTTTATTTCAACAGCCAAACCGACCAGAATGATCTTGTCGTGAAGATGCAATATTTGCTGGACAACCCGGGGGTTACAGCTGAGTTTGGCAAAAAAGCTGTCAGCAGAATTGAAAGCCATTATTCCTGGGATAAAGTCACCGATGATTACGAAGCTTTATTTGAAGACATGGCGGGTCGGTAAATTAAGTTCTCTACTTGAAGCCTGATAAATACGCAATATGCTTACAAAATTAATTCTCGAAGATGGAACCATATTTGAAGGTGAGGGATTCGGCAGTCCAACCGCAGTCGCCGGCGAGGTTGTGTTTAACACCGGAATGGTCGGCTACCCCGAATGCTTCACAGACCCCTCATACGCCGGGCAAATCCTCAATTTAACGTATCCGTTAATTGGCAACTACGGCGTTCCTGAACCTCCTGAAAATAACCTCGATATCAATCAGGCATTTGAATCGGATCGCATTCATATTAAAGGCCTGCTGGTTTCTGAACTCTCTCGTGAGTACAGTCATTGGCACGCTTACTCAAGTCTTGACAGTTGGCTGAAAGAAAGCGGCGTTCCGGGAATTGCCGGCATTGACACGCGGCGGCTCACGCAAATTTTGCGGGAAAAAGGAGCCATGCTGGGGAAAATAGTGCAAGTCGGCGACCGGGACATTGATTTTGTCGACCCTGACAAAGTAAATCTCGTTGCGCAGGTTTCACGCAAAGAACCAGTTGAATTTGGCTCTGGAAAGAAACGTGTGGCGTTGATTGATTGCGGCGTGAAGAATAACATTATTCGTTCCTTGGTAGAGCGGGGCGTAACAGTAAAAGTGATGCCATGGAACTGGGATTTTACGCAGGAAAAATTTGATGGCGTCTTGATTTCAAATGGACCCGGAGACCCGAAAAATTGTCAGGAAACGATCGATCTCGTCCGAAAACTGATGCTCGGTGACACGCCCATATTCGGCATTTGCCTGGGCAATCAAATATTAGCCCTGGCGGCGGGAGCGGATACGTACAAGTTAAAATATGGTCATCGCGGACAAAACCAGCCCTGTGTACTGGTTGGCTCAAAGCGCTGTTTCATTACATCACAAAATCATGGTTTTGCCGTAAATGAATCAACACTGCCGCCTGACTGGGAGCCGCATTTTTTTAATGCCAATGATGGCACAAACGAAGGTATAAGGCACAAGACCAAACCATTTTTTAGCGTTCAGTTTCATCCGGAAGCAACGCCGGGTCCAACGGATACTGCTTTCTTATTTGATGAATTTGTTCGGAAATTATAAAAACAGATGCAAAATTTACCTCGAAAAGTAATTGTTCTCGGCAGCTCCGCGCTAAAGATTGGCGAAGCTGGTGAATTCGATTATTCTGGAAGCCAGGCTATCAAAGCGCTCAAAGAATCGGGTGTTGAGTCGATTCTGGTCAACCCGAATATTGCCACCATTCAAACGTCAGAACATTTATCCGACAAAGTTTACTTTCTGCCGGTGACGCCTGATTTTGTGGCAAAGGTAATCGAAAAGGAACGTCCCGACGGAATATTTCTTGCTTTTGGCGGCCAAACGGCGCTGAATTGCGGCCTTGAATTGGCCAAACAAGGTGTTTTTGAAAAATATGGCGTTCAAATTCTAGGCAGCCCGATTTCCGCCATTCAAGACACTGAAGATCGTCAACTTTTTGTGAACCGCTTGAATGAGATTGATGTCAAAACACCTGAAAGCGCCGCCGCTCACACCGTTGATGAGGCGCTTGAAATTGCTGAAAAAATTGGCTATCCGGTGATGGTTCGCATCGCGTTTGCGCTTGGCGGTTTGGGCTCTGGATTATGCGTTTCGGCGCAGGAAGTCAGGGAACGCGCAGAAAAAGCCTTTTCACATACAAGTCAGATTTTGGTGGAAGAATACCTGAAAGGTTGGAAAGAAATAGAATACGAAGTTGTGCGCGATCGCCATGACAACTGCATCACCGTTTGTAATATGGAAAACTTCGATCCGCTTGGTATTCACACAGGGGAAAGCATTGTTGTGGCGCCGAGCCAAACCTTGAACAATCAGGAGTATCATGCGCTTCGGGAGTTGGCGATTCGAGTTGTCAGACATATTGGAATTGTTGGCGAATGCAACATTCAATATGCGCTCGATCCGGAAACCGGCGACTATCGTGTCATTGAAGTAAATCCGCGATTATCGCGAAGTTCCGCCCTGGCCTCTAAAGCCACAGGGTATCCGCTTGCTTTTATCGCCGCTAAGCTCGCTATTGGTTACGGCTTGACCGATTTGAAAAACTCGATTACACAATCTACCATGGCCTGTTTTGAACCGGCGCTTGATTATGTGGTTGTCAAAATTCCGCGCTGGGATCTGAAGAAATTTAAGCATGTTTCAACACGGCTTGGCTCCGGCATGAAATCGGTTGGCGAAGTGATGGCCATTGGTCGCTGTTTTGAAGAATCCTTGCAGAAAGCTCTGCGCATGCTGGATATTGGTGTTTCGGGTCTGGTGGGCAACCCGCACCTGGAGTTTGATGATGTTGAAACCGAACTGCAACATCCCACGGATGAGCGGGTTTTTGCCATTGCGCAGGCCATCAAATCGGGTTTGTCAGTTGAGCGGGTTTATGAGCTGACTCATATTGACCCCTGGTTTCTCTATAAACTTCAAAATATTCTGAAAATCGAAGAAGAAGTTGCGCAGTATGCTAATGGCGTTTGTCCGCGCGGCTCTTTGCTCAAGGCCAAAAAAGCAGGTTTTTCCGATTTACAAATTTCCAAAGCGCTTAACAGCGACGAAGGGGCGGTTCGGGAACTTCGCATTAATTATGGCCTGCGCCCTTCGGTAAAACAAATAGACACGCTTGCCGGTGAATTCCCGGCTCAAACCAATTATCTATACTTGACCTACAATGGTGATTCTGACGATATTGAATATGGCGACGGCTCACGTTCGGTAATTGTGCTGGGTTCCGGCGTCTATCGAATCGGCAGCTCTGTTGAATTTGACTGGTGTTGCGTCAACTCCGCGATGACGTTGCGTGAGGTTGGCTATGAAACGGTGCTAATCAATTACAACCCGGAAACAGTTAGCACCGATTATGATGAGTGCGAGCGTCTCTATTTTGATGAACTTAGTTTTGAGACGATTTTTGAAATCTATAGCAAAGAGAATCCGTTGGGAATGATTGTTTCGATGGGCGGCCAGATTCCCAATAACCTTGCGTTACGCTTTAGCAAAGCGCGGCTAAGAATGCTCGGCACGAGCGCCGAAAACATTGACCGGGCGGAAAACAGGCATAAATTTTCCTCCCTGCTGGATGCTCTATCAATCGATCAGCCTGAATGGGAAGAGTTGGTTTCATTGCAAGACGCGCAGCTCTTTGCTGAAAAAGTAAACTATCCTGTGTTGATTCGTCCTTCTTACGTTTTGAGCGGCGCAGCCATGGGCGTGGCCTCCACCGATAAAGAGCTAACTCAATTTCTTGAGCGCGCCGCTGAAATTTCAAGCGATCATCCGGTGGTGATAAGCAAATTTCTGCAAAACGCCAAAGAAATAGAATTTGATGGTGTTGCCAAAGAAGGCGATGTGGTCATTTACGCAATATCCGAACATGTGGAAAATGCGGGCGTTCATTCCGGTGACGCAACGCTGGTTTTTCCGCCGCAACGAACCTACATGGAAACCTTGCGGCAAGTAAAAACCATATCCAAGAAAATAGCGAAAACGCTTCAGATAACCGGCCCGTTTAATATTCAGTTTATCGCCAAAAACAACGATGTCAAAGTTATTGAATGCAATTTGCGCGCCTCTCGCAGCTTCCCTTTTGTTTCAAAGGTGTCCAAGCATAATTTTATCGATTTTGCAGCTCGCGTGCTTGTGGATAAGCCAATAAAAAGTGTGCGTCGTTCATTTATGGATTTAGAATACGTGGGCGTGAAAGCGCCTCAATTTTCATTCACGCGCCTGTCAGGCGCCGACCCGACATTGGGAGTTGAAATGGCCTCTACAGGTGAAGTGGGTTGCTTGGGAAGCCATTTTGAAGAGGCATTTTTAAAAGCGCTCATTTCTGTTGGTTTCAAATTGCCTGTTAAGAGCATACTGATGTCAACCGGCCCGCTGGAAAACAAGGCTGATTTTCTTGACAGCGCCAGAAAATTGCAGTCGCTGGGAATTTCGCTTTACTCAACGCGCGGCACCGCCAAATTTATGCAGGACAATGATGTTGACGCCAAGGCTTTGAATTGGCCGCTTGAGGGGAAAAGTCCGAATGTTATAGAATATATTAGTGATGGAAAAATTGATCTGGTCATTAATATCCCCAAAAATTTTCAGGAAGAAGAGCTTACCAACGACTATATGATCCGCAGAAGCGCCGTTGATTTTGGCGTCCCGCTTATAACCAATTTGCAGCTGGCAAAGCGATTCGTTGAATCCATTGCAAAGCATTCCATTGAGGATTTACAAATTATGAGTTGGGGTGAATACACCGCTGGTTCATAGTTGAACTATTTACGAACAAGTTAAATATGTCTGTTCAAAAAGTGTTCGGCGCGCAGGCGCCTGGTGTGAAAAAATATTCACAAAAGAGTGATGTTTTAAGCCGAATGCAATCAAAACCGACCTTGTTGGTTTTGTTTTTTATCGCTATCGGGCTTAGGCTTTTCTTTCTAAAATTTCGATTTGCGATCTCTTTTGATGAGGTTAATTATCTAAAGTTGGGGGTTAGCGGACATCTAAATGGCATTTCAGATATCCTGCATACCTACTGGTCGCCGCTGCTGCCCTGGCTTATTTCATTTTCGTGCACATTTTTTTCTGACTATGAACTTGCCGGTCGTTTGGTTTCGGTTATTGCGGGCTCGCTTCTGATTTTTCCGGTATTTGGACTGGCAAAGGAAGTCTTTGACCGAAAAACGGCGGTTGTTGCAGCGACTTTTATTGCGCTTTTCCCGCCGCTCGCCTTCCAGTCAACATTGATTCTGACCGAACCCGTAATGATGTTTTTGGGCGCCTATGTTTGCTATTTTGGACTGAAGTCGCTCAAGTTGTATTCAATCGGCTATGCGATTGCCGCCACAGTTGTCGCCGCTCTGGCTTATCTTGCGCATCCGCTGGCGCTGGGTTTTGAACTGACTCTAATTGCCTGGTTTATTTTCGGGGCTCTTTTCAAGTGGTTTTTAATTACAAAACTGCGCCTTTTTTATCTGCTCTCGGTTTGCGGAATCGTTTTTTTTACAGTTGCTTCGCCCTATCTTTTTTTTCTGAAAAATGAGACGGGCAAATGGACTTTCAGCGCCAAGGGGGCGGCGAATCAGCAAATGGCCACGCCTGCGCAGGGCGCGGAAAGTTCGTTTCGCGCGCTTGACGAAAACAATGAATTCGCACCAATTGATCAGGTTTTTCACCAGGGCACTTTCCTGAATCAAAATGCGCCGCGCAAAGCGG
>Ga0316192_10000187_pt1 | contig 43902 bp, 44 predicted proteins | sample MerIslwburrow_MG_FD_204931 | JGI IMG/M metagenome (GOLD analysis project Ga0316192, IMG submission 204931) | Coastal sediment microbial communities from Maine, United States - Merrow Island worm burrow | ecosystem: Environmental > Aquatic > Marine > Coastal > Sediment | place: USA: Maine...
TCATCTTTTTGCTCGTGACTTAAATCTGATAAATTTGGTAATTCTGACATCTCTTAGAAAATATCGACCTTTTTCGACATTAACTGATGAATTTTGTACGTTTACTAGAAACCTGAGTAGTTACAATTATTTTTAAAAAAAAGTTTTTTTTTACTTATTTATTTTTCATTGATGTATCTAGGTAGTTATAAATGAAAATGAATATGGACACTGTTGTCAGGGAAAATCTTGTTGACCATCTTCCAAAAATAAGGGGGATTATTTACAAGATCACATTAAATGAAGATGTCATTGACGATGTCACCCAAGAGGTATGTGTACGTATTATTGAAAAGGAAAAATTGTGGTCTAGAAATACAAGCACACTTAAACAATGGATGAACACCATTACAAGAAATGTAGTTCGTAGAAAGATAAGTAAACAGAGCAGAGAGAAATTTTATAATCAAACTCTCCAAGAAGAAGTTTTAGAATCATCCGTTAGTGAAGAATTTTCAGAAGAAAAAATCAAATGGGCATTGCAAAAGAACTCAACGTTTCACAACCAGCAGTCTCACAACACGTCTCCAAGGCTATTTCAAAGCTCCAAGGGAAGGCCCGATGGTACAAAAATTACGGATGAAGGTGTCGAAGTTCTAAAAGAAGCATTACCAAAATGTAAATTTATTAGATAGGTTACCTTTTTTTTATGTTAAAAATTATTTTCCATCCTTTTCAGAATAATCGACATTGTTTATTTCCCAGGAGATTTCTTTATCTTCGACTTTTGAATAGACAAATGCTTCTACTTTGATAAAGGATTGTTTTTTGTTAATGATGTAGTTGAGTTGTGTGAATTTCTCATCGCCTGTGACTGACATTTTTTTAGTCTCTAACAAATCGCCATTCGAATCATACAGATTAACTCGGGTTGTTGCCACAGGGGATTTTAAAGACATAGATACTTGTGTGTTTTTAGAATTTAATACTTTTATTTCATCAATTTTGAAATCAAATTTTTCTGACCCTTGACCTGCCTTGAATTTGATAGTTCCTAAATCATGCCTCTTAGGATTATATCCCACATGCGTGACAATCGTTCCTGAAAAATGTTTATAGTTATTGATTACTTTTTTAGATTGAAAGGTGATTCCGAAGCGTATGGTCTTATTGTGATGGATTGTATTTATATTTTGAACCGACAAACGATTTTTTTTCTGTTCTTCTTCCAATAAAATTTTTCCGTTTTCATTTAAAACTTTAACAAAAACTATTGGAGAAACTGGAGCTATTGAAAGGGGAAAGCCTTTATCCAAGGTTCTGTCAACAATCGCTTTATAGGTTCTGATTTTATTGAAGGGGTCGATATCTATTTCTGTTGAAAATATTTTTGTTCCCGCTGGCGAACTGTTGACGAAGCCTTTATAGATACTTGTCACAACTGTATTTTTAGGTTCATTGGCGGGGACATTTGTTGTAGACTGTTGTTTGCTGTTTTTAGGTTTTTTTGTTTTCCCATTTTTTTCAACAACCGTGTCCGAATACACTTCGTCTTTGATTTCTTTTCTGAAGTATTCAACATAACCATAATAACCTGCTGCGATAACCGCTATCACAATCACAACAGCAATAACAGATGACGAAATTTTTTCTGTGACAGAAGCGTCTTCCATTCCTCTTTCAGTACGCCCAATATTAATACCTGAACTCAAAATCGTCCCACAGACAACGCACAATTTATCATCTTCTGAAACGTGAGCATTGCAACCTGGGCAAATTCGTTTTTCCGCTTCCATTTTGGAAGATTCCATAATGTCAAATTCGTGAGGATTTTTTTCAGCTGGTTTTTCTGGAACCAGTACAACATTTTCACATTGTGGACATTTTATTCTTTTACCTGACATCGAAACGGGTGTCTTGATTCCATGTTGGCAATGAGGACACAACACCTTAAGAATTGCAGCATTTGTTTGAGTACTTGACTTAACAATTTTAAGAGGTTTTTGACATCCCGGACACTTGACCGTTTTCCCAAGTAAGGAATCAGGCGCATTAAAAAGCTTTCCGCATGAACATGACGTTTTTATAGGCATGATTTATGATTATATCCTAGGAGTTTTTACTCTACCATGCCAAAGTCTATCGTGACCGAGTTGCGTCACTGTGCTTTCACTTAAAAAAAAGGCTGAATCGAGGTTTTTAACCTGTAAATTTCCTAATCCTAGACCTTCACCCAATATTTTGGGGCATTGAAACCATGAAAGTTCATCAATAAAACCTTTTTTTAAAAATGATGTTGTTAGTTTCGGCCCTGCCTCCAGCATGATTTCTAGCCAACCTTGTTGCAAACAAATATTAAGTACATTTTTAATACTCAATCCCGAACGAGATTCTGAAGAGACATAGTGAATCGTCACACCACATTTTTCTAAGGCTTTAGCACGAGATTTTGAAGATTTTTTTGAAGCGAATACATGAACCCCTGACACTTCATTACTCAATATTTTAGATTTTAAAGGCAATCGTAAGTTACTATCCATGATCAATCTCAATGGGTTTCTTTTGGGGCCATAACGAACTGTCATCAAGGGATCGTCAGCTAACACTGTTCCAATCCCCGTTAAAATAGCTTGCTGCTTTCCTCGCAATAAATGACCTTGTTTTCGGCTGGCCTCCCCTGTTAACCATTGGCTTTTACCATTTTTGAGGGCCATGTATCCATCCAAAGAGCTTGCAATTTTTGCATGAATATAAGGACGTGATTTTGAAAAGGAGCAATTAAATCCTGGATTAAGCCTTAATGCCTCCTCACGTAATATTCCTGTGACCACTTCAATACCTGCCTTCCTCAACAAACGGGTGCCATTGACTTGGGGGTTAGGGTCTTTCTGCGCCGCTACAACGCGTTTGATCCCCGCTTCAATAATCATATCAACACAAGGGGCTTGTTTACCTTGATGAGAACAGGGCTCTAAACTACAAAATAAAGTTGCCCCTTTTGCTAAGTGACCAGCCTGTTTTAATGCTTGAGGTTCGGCATGTGTAGACCCAAAACGTTTGTGCCAACCTTCCCCTACAACTTTTCCATTTTTCACAACCACCGCTCCAACGCGTGGATTGGGCAATACCGCCACACCACCTCGATGAGCAAGTGCTATGGCTCGAGACATTACTTTTTTATCAGAGATCATTCTCCAAGAAGAGTCAACATCGCTTTAAGCTCTTCCTCAGTAACAACGCCTTTACGAACAAGTAATTGAATCAAGGCCTCTAAACGTTTGACCGCAGAGACAGAGGAAGGTTTTTTCTCGTTAGCGTTAGAACTTTGGGAAGAAGATAATTCTTTAATTTCATCTGGTACAGCAAAATAATTTGAAACCTTTCCAACATTGTCTTTAGGAAATATTTTACGCTCCATTTTATCTTTATCATTTTGAGATTTCTTGAAGTTTTCAAAAGGATCATCTGCCATAATTACGGCCTTCCTATCGCTTTAACAATCTTACCTACAATTGTTTCACGATTAAACGGCTTCACAATATAATCCATAGCGCCTAACTTAAAACATTTTACCACATCTACTTTGTCTGATATGGAACTACATACAATAATTTTAATATGCTTTGTCCGCTCATTCTTTTTTAACTCTTCCAACACTCTAAATCCTGACAAATCGGGAAGTTTAAGGTCGAGAATAATGAGCTTCAATGATTCTCCCATCAAATAAGCCCTTTTAACGGCACTTACACCATTTGCTCTTTCTGAAACTGCGTAACCATAATCTCTCAAATATTCTGTAATCAATTGACGAATCAGATACGTGTCATCAACAACCATCACGCGTTTAATTTCTTTAGTGGAACCTTTAGTTTTGCTATCGTGACCTGCTTCAATACCACTGTTATTTTGACTGACAAAACTGTTAACATCTGTAACTTCAAGAACTTGTGCCATAAAACTATGTAGAAAATTTCCCAAATTTTCAGGAATGATCTGTAAAATCGTTCCATTTTTCAGTTCACCTATATTGATACATTGAAAAAAAATATCCAAGGGACTACCTAAATCAGGTAAAGGCAGTTCTGAAAAATCAACCAACTCTGTTGTGAGTAATTTACAGTTAATATCCATTTCAAGAACACGTCGTAAAGTTTTTTCTATACTACCATTTGATAGATTAAAAATTTCTTTAGTCGCATCTTGTATATCGCCATCGTATTGCTCATCATTGATATAGCCCATGGCTACTTCATCTCTTAAACCCAACATACTGGCCGAAAAAGATATGGCTACATCTAAAGAAAAAGCCATAATAAATTTTTTGTCACCGTCACCTACTTTAATGATTTTTTTTGTCGACTCATCTTCGTAAGATAAATCTCCTGTTAATTCAAAAGTGCTAACAACAAACTTTTTTTTGAGATCATCGGCGACTTCGCTGCCTGGTTTGGCACATAAATTATTTACCGTAATCTGTCTATCTATAAACGTAACAAGGTCATTAAGAACAATTTCAATCTCTTTTAGGTGGAGATAAGAAAGGTAACTCCTTCTCTCTTCAGGATTACCAGTCATCAACGTGTTTCAGAAAGTTGAACTTCACCCGTTTCTTTGACATCTCTCCAATTTTTAGACAATTTTTCCAAATCGTAAATGGCTTCACTTCTTGTTTTAAAAATAGGTGCATGGGTATTGGATAAATGAATCGCATCTTTAGGACAAGCTTCCTCACACAAACCACAAAAAATACAGCGCAGTTGATCCACATTAAAAACTTCAGGATATGTGTCGCGGCCTTCCCATTCTTCAGGAGCTTCTTTTTGCACAATAGTAATGGCATTGGCGGGACAAGCGGTAGAACACATAAAACAAGCCACACAATTAGACTGTCCTTTATCGTTCATTTTGATGTAATGAACACCGCGGCTTCTTTTGAAGGTAGGTGGTTGCTCTTCGGGGTATTGGATTGTAGGCGTTATTTTATTTTTCCGAGGCGTTATAAAATGTGATAAGGTGGTTTTAATACCCGTTATCACATCCGGAATCACTGTATTTTTCAATAACTTCATCATTTTTCTTATCCAATTACGTTTGCTCTTAATCTATGCAGAATTATAGCTTATAAATCTAAACAACCAGAGTAATAATATCAGCTTTTTCTTTTAAATTTCTTGCAATTTCATGTAAAAAATCGACATCTACCGCTTTTAAACCCTTTGCAGGGGGACTACGGTGGATAGAATAGATCTCCACTTCAATCGGGTGCAAACGAGAAACTATCTCGTAATAACAAGATAAAGACTCATTACCGACATTAGAAATTCGACCATCAAAAAAACAACTTTGCAGGTAAATATTGTCAATATTTTGCAGTTTTTTCTCTAAATCATCTACAGAATAAGGAACCAAGGGCCTATTGATGATTTTTATTTGTTTGGCATCCACCGCATCCAATTTAAAAGTCGGGCGGTCCAAATGATTCAAACCTTCAATCACTTCAGGGCGATGCAGCTCTGTTCCCGCTGTCAGGCACTGAACTTTAACTTCGGGAAAATAACGATCTCGCACCTCAAGCAACAACTCAACCGCTTTATCAAATTGGGGATGCAAGGTGGGCTCTCCATTGCCAGAAAGTACAATGCTATCCACCACTTGGGCATTTTCTTTGATACGTGAGAAATTAAGATCCAATTCTTTTTTGATTTCATCTAAAGACAAATAATGTTCTGTTCGAGCTAAAGCCGGATCAAAGTCTCGTGTCCAGCCGCATTGGCAATAGACACAATCAAATGAACAAAATTTTTCATCCAAGGCCAACACATTGATGCCAATCGCCATACCCTTACGACGTGTAGGAAAGGGCCCATACACCACCGAAGATTTAAGCTTCCACTCTTTTTTGATCTCAGGATATAAAGCACTCATCAGTCGCCGTAAAGGTAAAGTCTTGTATTTGAAAAAATCCCTAAAAAACCGAACATTCCTTGATCCGCATTATATAATTTTGAAAACCCTGCTATTTTAGCTGTATCAACATCACCATGAATGGCCCACTCAGCTGAAACGTTTGTATAATAAGGGTCTGACAATTTAAATTCATTCATAATTACTTGTTTTGAACCAATAGGGGTTTTATCAAAGTCTGTATCAAATGGAATTTTATAATCTGAATATACTATACCAAAACCTGGAAGGGAAAATATATGTTCCGTACAAGATGTTAATATCAAGCAAACTAAAATTATTATTATTTTATTAATCCCCATACACTACCGTTGTCCAACTTCCATAGACACCAAACATAACACTGAATATTTTTTGATCCGCATGGTTAAGAACTTTTATCCCACCATTTTCAGCAGCCGCTTTTGAACCCGCATCACCCCATGCGACTAAACCAAATAATATCGTGTGCATACTAGCTTCACCAATTTTATTTCCTAATTCAGTTTTTTCGTAATTTGTATCTAATGGACGTTGGACCATCACAAAACACCCTGAAGAAAACACACAAACACAACACAACATCAAAACAGACAACATTCTTCTCATCAAAAAATCCCTTCACTTATTACAAAATGATTATATCTGAAATAAAGACGAACTGGACATGCCTATGAGGGGAAATATTATCTTTCAGGTATCTCTTTAATTTCTTTATCTGTAGGCCAATAGTTGTGTAAATCTTCCAAAGTAGGCGGTGTAGGGTCACAAACAACACGAAATCCCACCCATTTGGCATTTGTATGATACCACACACTTTGAGGAATTTGAGGGTCTTCCTTTTTCCACACAGAACTAGAAGCCAACTTCGCCGCACAACGCAATGCTTCAGAACCATCATCCCAACTCCCTCCACGAACGATTCGAGGATATAGCCTTGTTGAATAAACCATTGGGTTTTTTGTCACTTTATTCAAACGTGTTTTGTACGCATCTTTGGAATACGAATCCAACACCCACTCCCCCACATTACCCAACATATCATGCAAATGCCAAGCATTAGGCTTCTTCAAACCTACTTCATGATAATAATAAGGATCTTTATCATTACCTTCATACCAAGCATAATCTCCTAGGTCTTTTTTATCATCCCCAAAATAAAAACGTGTCGTAGCACCTGCACGGCAGGCATATTCCCATTCAGCCTCCGTTGGTAAACGATAAAAATGGCCCGTTTTAGCGGACAACCACATACAATAGGTTTTAGCAGCAAGTTGCGTCATGCAAATCGCCGGACGATTAACTGTCCCCATACCAAAAGACATTTCGTGATAAGGTGGGGTGGGCCGTGAAACAATGTCAGCTAAGGCATCATTATCAGTTTTTGTATATTTTTTGAAGGCCTCACGCTCTTGAATCTCTAAGTCAAACTGCCACAGTTCGTATTGCAGCCAAGTTGTTTCAAACTGAGCCATCCAAAAACTATCAATAACCACCTCATGCTGTGGCAATTCATCATCTTTTTTATCGGGATCACTATCCGCACTGCCCATCTTAAAGGTTCCTGCCGGAATCGGCAGCATGGAAAAAGTGACCTCTGTACCAGGTATTTTTTGTATGAATTTTTCAATTTTTTGGATATCTGTTTTACCTTTATCAAAACCCAATTTTTTGAACAGTTCGGTTGGCATTATTTTTTTACGTTTCATGATTTTGAAATCTAATGTTTCTTCCTTAGGCCACGGCGCTCCTGCTTTTATCCATTCCTTTACCGCTTCCACGTGTTCTTTTTTCATTCCACCAGGAAAGCTTTTAAATGATGGCATGCGTAAAGGTGATTCTTTGGGCAGTATAATCCGTTGATACAGTGTACTTTTTTCTGGAGAGCCATCAACAATGGATGGTATTTTTGTGAATCCTCCTTGCAAGGCTAAGGATTTAGTTTCTAACCTGAGTCCCCCATTTACCAAATGATTATTATTAGGACCTTTACGATGACACTTAAGGCAATAATGCTGCAAAATGGGTTTGACTTGAGAAAAATGATCTGTTTTTTGAACATTTTCTTTTTCAGTTTTAGAGGGAATGGTCTCCTCTTTTTTTTCTATTTTATCTACTGTTCCATCTTGTTTTTCAGCCACATAACAATGACAACCGTTGTGCAAAAAAATGGCAGAGAGAACAAACGTTAACAGCAAAAATAATCTTATGATAAAACTTTATCCATATTCTTTTTGATTTCAGTCAATCTTGCTCTATCTCCCCCTTTAACTTCCGCAGTAGCCCAGCTGTTGAAATTTATTTTTTTGAGTTCTTTCACGCATTCGGCCCAATCCACTGTTCCTGCACCAATCTTCACTCCAAACCCTTTACGTACATCTTTTGCCTCTGCTGCTTTGGTTGTGGAATAACCCTTTATATCAAGCTTCATGATATGTTTGCCCAACACAGGGATCCACGAAGAAGGCTTATCAGTATAACGATTGATATTGCCAATATCAAAATAAGCCCCTACCAATTCTGAATCGAACTCTTTTATGTATCGTAAAGTTTCTTCCGCCGTTGTGAGGAAATCATTCCACACGTTTTCAAAAGCAATTTTTATTCCTAACTTTTCAGCCAATGGTAATGCTTTTTTGATTTCAGGGACACTTCTATTCCAGCAAGTTTTGTAATCACCATCTTTGCCCACACGACCAGGAACCACCAAAACCGTTGTACCACCAATTGTTTTGCAGTTTTCTATCGCTGTTTTTAAATGTGCCACACCTTCCGCACGAACTTTTTCATTAGGATCAGTAAATCGTGTTTTCCAGTGCTTGGAATCAACAACACCGTGAATAGGCAAACCAGTTTTATCACGAGCTTCCAAAAGTTGTTTGGTATCAATTCCAGGAGCATTAGGCTCCACCCCATCAAAACCCAACTCTTTCACACATTGGAATTTTTCTATCAAAGTGGCATTCTTAATAGCCACCATGTTCAATTTGAGAGATTGCCTGATTTTAAATGTCGTTGTGACCCTCTCTTCGGCAAGGCAAGAACCAAGCACCGAACTTGAAGCTAAAATTCCAGCAGATGACACCATAAACTGACGTCTATTCATATTTTCAAGCATTGTAAAAACTTCTCTCAATTATACATGTTTGGTTATACCAGGGATCGCAATAGGTCTCATTTCAATATCACCAAATTTATATTCTTTGGGTGACAAATCCAACTGAGACTGCATCAAGCTTGGTAAAGATTTATGATCCCAATAGATCTTCCTACCTGTATAGGCCGACATACGACCCATTATTGCCATACCCGTGCTGATTACTGAGGGAATACCATTGTTTATTACCTTCCCTGACCTAATACCTTTGAACAATTCCTCATGCTCAACCACATACTTACTTTTGGTTCCAGATTTACTTGCTTTGTAACGCCAGTCCGTTGTACCCATAATCTTACCGCCCATCAGATCACAGAAACCTTTTGTTCCTCTAATATAATCTTTAACACTTCTATCTGTCCCTCTTTGATGACGGCATTCAATATTAGCGAACACATGATCAGGATACTCGTAAGTCGCAGAAAAATGATCATATATGTTGCCATATTTTTTATCCGTTCTTGCCTGACGGCCACCAAAACAAGAAACTGAAATTGGAGGCTTGTCACCCATCAACCAATTGAGTTTATCCATATTATGTACACATTGCTCAACAATATGATCTCCACTCAACCAAGTGAAGTAGTACCAGTTTCGCATCTGGTAATCCATTTGTGTCCATTTCGCATCATTACCGCGATGCCAGACACCACCTGAGTTAAAACTAGCCTGAACATTCAAAACCTTACCAATAGCGTCCTTATTAAGAACTTCATTCATTGTGGCAACAACTTGGGAATCAAAGCGCCAACAAAAACCCACGAGAAAAGAGAGATTTTTTGTTTTGGCTTCTTCAATAACTTTAGTAATTTTCTTCAAACCAACCGCATCTGTGGCCAATGGTTTTTCAGCAAACACATGCTTACCTGCTTTAATAGCCGCCTCAGCATGTAGTGGTCTGAAATGTGGTGGCGTTGTCAAAATCACCATGTCCACATCTGTGGCTAATAATTTTTCATAAGCATCAAAACCGACAAATTTGTTTTCTTCTGTCACGGCAATATTAGCTGAAAGCTCTGGATTTTCTGCATTGACTTTCTTAATCAAATTAGCCAACCCACCATCTAAACGATCTCGAAAAGCCTCTGCCACCGCAACCAACTTAACATTAGAATCTGCACGTAACGCATCAAATACAGCGCCCGCACCTCGACCACCAATACCAACAATACCTATATTGATGGTTTTGGAGATGGAACCGTTCTCGTATCCTTTTAAAATTGTTGGCAACATTGAAGCAGTTGCCGTTGAAACTGCGACCGTTTTGATAAAACTGCGCCTAGGTAAAGAAGAATCAATTGAATCTGTCATAAAAAACACCTTTTTTTAGTATTTGTTTGTACATCATATAACAAACAGGGGTAAAAATATAAACTAAAAACATTTAAAAAATTAAAAATCGATGATCCACAACCGAAACTCATCAAAGCAATTTTATTTCCAATATTGATTTTGTCTCTTAGGTAAAAAAAAAATTGACAGAGCATCCAATCAACTGGCTCTTCAAAATGTTTTTCATTTTTATGTTCAGAGTAAGAGGCACTCTTGGCATATATTTTTTGTAAATGTTGCCTTTCATAAAAAACTCTCAATTTATTTATGAAATTGTAATAAAAAATACAAGATCTGCATAAAGATCTCTAAACATATAACAAAAAAATTACATTAGACCGTATCCGACAAATAAAAATGTCTAAAAAAGAGGGAGGACATACGGGGCCCTCCCTACAACACAATAATCAACGATTTATTGCAAATTCTCCTATGGCAATTGTTTCCACCAGCTAGGAGCATCATTCGATTGTGCCTTCCCAGGCGTTGAACGGCCTTTATCCACCATTTTATGTTAAATATCAGTTAATTCTTTAACAATTTCAGGATGTTCTTTGTACACATTTTTTTGCTCTTTTTGATTCTTATAGATATTGTAAAGCTGGATAGCTGGCGCCTCTTTGGAAACCGCATTTTCTTTGGGATCAAACCAACCGCCTGAACCTCGACAAAACTCCAATTTCCATTGACCTTTTCTCACTGCAAAAAAACCACTGATAGAATGGTTGATAATGGCTTCATGTAAAGGAGAGCTTAATTTATCTCCCCTTAAAATGGGCATCAAGCTCACGCTATCTTCTGCAGCATTTTCGGGCAGTGAAGCCGCTGAAAGCTCTGCCGCCGTCGCCATAAAATCCACTAAACAGATCACTTCTTTGCTTTTTGATCCGACTTCAATCATCCTTGGCCATTTCGCTACAATCTGTAATCAAGCATGGTTTGTATTTACCTACAACACCTTGCTTCATGGTAGATCTCCATGAATAACGCCCTGTTAAAACCCCATAACGCGTAGGGGAACACACGGAAGAATCTGAGTGCGCATCCGTAAACGACATACCTTGAGATATCATTTTATCAAGATGAGGAGTAAGAATGCCACATTTGGGATTTAGAGCTGCAACCGAATCATAGCCCATATCATCGGCCAGAATAAAAATGATATTTAGTTTCTCACTCAGAACCACCGTAGCTTGACTTGTACAAGAACACAAAGTTAAAAACAAGCAAAAAAACAAGATAACGCATAACTATAACCTCATAATTTCTAACTGTTACAAACGCTGCCAGTTAGGTTTGTTAGTGGCAACACGGTAATAGTAATCATGATGGCTAAGTTTTGATGCCGCGGACCGATCTAACACCACCACCACATTCGGGTGCATTTGCAAGATTGAAGCTGGCACCATGGCAGAAAGCGGACCTTCCACCATCTTAGACACCGCTGGAGCTTTCGCTTCGCCAAAGGCCAGCAACACGATACGCCTAGCTTCCATGATGGTCGCAATACCCATGGTAATGCAATGGCGAGGCACTTCATCGATAGAGTTAAAAAAACGTGCGTTATCTTCACAAGTTTTTTTGGTTAAGGTTTTGATACGCGTGCGTGAACTCAATGAAGAAGTTGGTTCATTAAAACCTATATGGCCATCACTGCCTATACCAAGAACCTGAATGTCAATACCTCCCACTTTCTTAATGGCCTCTTCATACTCTTGACATGTCTTGGGCACATCTTTTGTCATGCCGTCCGGAAGATGAACGTTACTTTCAGAAATGTTGATATGATTGAAAAAATTTTCATTCATAAAATGTTTGTAAGAACAAGGGTGATCTCCAGACAGACCAATATATTCATCCAAATTAAATGTATTCACCTTACTAAAATCCAAACCTTCTGATTGATGAAGAAGTGATAATTCACGGTACATTTTCAAAGGCGTGCTTCCAGTGGCCAAGCCCAAAACGGTCGTTGCCTTGTGTTGTATCCTCTTTGAAAATTCTTGTGCTGCGTATTCACTAGCCGCAGTTTCATTGTTGAATATCAGAACTTCCACGTTTTACTCTCCTAGTTGATTCGATAATATAGAACATACCTTATTTTCAAATGTTTTAATCTGTTGTAAGGTATATTCTATTAGACTCTGACTTTCATTTCGAATCAAATCTGACAGATCCATAGCATAAGTCACTTGTTCTTCAACACTATTGCTATGGGCATCTGAATATGTGGCATTCGCACGTCGCCGACCCAAAGTGGCCAAATCGTATCTTTTTTTATCTGTTACCTGCGATTCAAAACACTTAATCAACGAAAGCGCTAATTCATCATGGCCTGTCACATTTAATCTTATTTTAGCGACATCATCCAACCAATCCAAATCTCTCCACACTTCACAACCATAAAGTTTATCTGGACGGTCGGCCAAGGGCAATTGATGTATGGCCTGTAATGTTGCCAGCAACACCCCTACATGTGTGTCGTGTTTGTCTGCAGGGTTATGGGTGTACACCACTCGAGGCTTTACGGCTTGTAACACTTCTAACAACTTGCTCACTACACCTTTTTTGTTCGGACTTTTGATAGCCGAACTAGGTAAGTTAAACTGAAACATAGCACCATATTGGCCCAGATCCGCAGCTATGTTCTGCTCTTTATTTCTGATAGCAGAAATTTCTTTTGAGCTGAATTTTTCATATCCTTTTTTACGTGGGCCTCCGCAACCATCTGCCATCGTTACTCCACAAAACCAATTTTCACTGTTGTTGTAACAATTCAAAATGCCATGATAGGCCATAATTTCAAGGTCATCTTGGTGAGCTCCTACCGCCATATAATTACACCGTTGCAGGGCCCGTTCTCTTTCTACACCATCTGGAATGTATAAATTCACTCAAGCACCCAAACTCAATTTACTTGGGGGTAAACTCGCCGCCGCTATAGATTGCCCCACCCGTCTGAATTTTTCATCAGGAAGATGGATGTTCAATCCCAATTCAGAAAATTCTCCCGCTAAAACTTCGCGAGCTTTTTCAACAATAATATCTCCACCCTTGCCTGAACTGACTCGACCCAACAGTAGTAATTCGTTGTAATCATAAAACTCACGATAACTGGCCATGGCATAACCTAGGTATATGCCTATTGTTTCATAAATTTTATGGGCCGTCTCGTCACCCTCTTTCATTTTATTTTGAATCTCTACCAAACGCGTGGGCAAACCCATTTTTTCAGAAAAACTCAACCCAGCCATCACTGCCAATTTATTCACTGCCTGTTGAGAAAAATACATGGCGCCCACACCCATATCTTTTGACCATTCATCCTCAACAGCATCTTTTTGAAAATCAACAGGCGCAAAAGCCAATTCATTGAGCCACGGTTTGAGGTAACCTTCTTGATCTAGATAACCTACGGCTTCGCTGGACCCCATAGCCAAACCGATCACCCCATTTTTTTTGAGATACTGCGCCCCAGCCAATGCCGATACATCTCCATCATTAATGGCTATCAAAGGGACATCATATTCTTTAGCTAAATTTTTGAACAGTGGACGAATCACCGTACTAAAATCAACCTCACTCACCGAACGATACAAAGAGGCTACTCGAGGCTCGTTGTCCAAGTAAATTCCCGCAGAGCTCACACCAATGGCATCAATTCTTTCCATTTTCGACGCACAGATATCAATACCATTTTTCATTGCCCTTATATGGTATTGAGGATCCTCTTGAGGCTTGGGATCCCAAGGAATTTCATCACTGTACAACACTTCCCCATCTACGACCGCTGAAATTTTATAATCACTGGCTCCCAAATCGATACCAATTCGGCAGCCATCGGGTTTTCCTCCAATACGAACCGCTTTTTCATATTCTTCAGGTAAATCGCTCTCGCTGAGTAATTCAACTTCAAAAGGTCTACCGTAAGCCATTTCCATATGTTCGGCATCAAAGGCTCGTTTACCTCCTAAGCGATACTCTTCTTTCAGACGTTGGCCAATGTCATTTGGTCCCGCAAAGCAAAGTTTCCAGCCTCCACGTGCCCATAACAAAAATTTGACCGTTCTTTCAACGAAAAGATAGGTATCTTCAACATTCTTTTCTGTAACCGTTAACACTTTAAAATCTAAACGCGAACGCATCTCATCGTGGCGCTCCAACACAATTGAAACACATTGAACATCATCCGAATTTGCAACCTTCTTGTTGTAGGCGTTACGAAACAACACCATGGGCTTAAAATGAGGGTCTAGAGGTGGAATAAATTGTGGATTGACTTCTATGTTCATCGTGTACAAATTCCTATTTTGAAAAATACTTTGATATCTAAGGCATTATAGTATCCTCTTCAGTAAAAAAAAAAGAACCATCATCAATAATCCTTTTTTTTAATAAAAATCAAATATTTATTTATATTTAGACCCATAGAGTTGTATATACTATCGCACTTATAGCAATAAAAATTAGGAGAAATCCATGAACGATTCTACTGAGCAAAGTAACATCATGCCCAAACTGTCCATAATGATGTTCTTGCAGTTTTGGATATGGGGATCATGGTACGTAAGTATTCCCAACTATATTGGAACACTCGATTATATGGGCTTTGAAGCTTATTATGCCTACGAAGCTGGTCCATTAGCTGCGATGATAGCTCCTTTCTTTTTGGGCCTATTTGCCGACCGTTTTTTTAACACTGAAAAAATACTAGCATTTCTCTTTCTAGGAGCCGGAGCTTGTATGTTTTGCCTCCCAGTGATTGGCGATCTTCAAGGTACCGTTGTTCAAATTTCAGATGCTAGTGGTGAAATGAAAGAGGCTCTGCAAGTATCATTTCTAGGAACAACTTGGTTAAAACACAAGCTATTCAGCACGGTCACATTGATACATATGTTATGCTTTATGCCAACTTTAGCTCTAACGGCATCAATTTCATTTCAACATCTTAAAAAAGGCGGTAATCACTTTCCTTTAGTTCGCCTTTGGGGAACGTTTGGATGGATTTTCGCAGGAATTGCCTTGCCCCTAATTTATAATCAATATGAAATGATTGACGGGATTAAACAGGTAACCATTAAAGGTGAAGAAACCGCTGGTCAATTTACCATTGGAGGCTGGGCAGCTGTTTCACTTGGTATATTTAGCCTTATTGCCCTTCCCAAAACACCAGCACCTAAAAAAGGGCAAAAAATCAATATGGCCGATTTGTTCTTTTTGGATGTTTGGAAAGAATTTAAACGTCCTTCATTTTTTATATTCGTTCTATGTTCATTCCTCATTTGTATACCTCTGCAGGCCTATTATGCTTATCTACAAACACAAATGGGTGCTCAAGGATTTTCTAACATCACTATATGGAAAAATACCGGAACTTGGATTGAAGCATTTATGATGTTTGCCATGCCCTTCTTTTTTAGGAAGCTTGGTGTGAAAAAAATGATTACTATTGGCATAGGAGCTTGGGTGTTACGATACGCTCTCTTCCCACTAGCAGCAAGTTACGGCATTATTCCCGCAGATTCTGGAATTAATATAAATGGTTTCCAAGTCCCATTTACAAATATGGCATTTTTATTCATCATAGGCGGTGTCATGTTACACGGCCTGTGTTATGACTTCTTTTTTGTAACAGGGCAAGTGTACGTAGATCAAGTCACAGATAAAAAAATACGTGGTCAGGCTCAATCAATGATTATTTTTTTCACTCAAGGTTTGGGAATGTACATAGGAGCAAAGTTAAATTGGTATATATTTACAAAAGTATTTAATGCTGATTATGCTATAGCTGGTGCAGGAGAAAATGCTGCTAAATGGGCCGACTTCTGGTGGCCACTATGTGGAATTGCCGCAGTAATTTTGGTCGTTTTCCTTATCACCTTCAAACATAAAGATAAAGAAGGTGCAGAACTCACACATTAATTCAAAGGTTACACATGAGCAAAAAAATAAAAATCTTGGTCGTCGGTTGTGGGAATATGGGGAAGTCTCATGCTTTGGCTTATCATGGGATTGACGAATTTGAGATTTGTGGAATTGTTAGTCGAGGTGAAAGCAATAAGACTTTGAATGAGGAGTTAGGTGGTGGTTATACATTGTACAACTCTTATGATAAAGCTTTGGCAGCCAGCTCTCCGGATGCGGTGTGTATTGCCACTTATCCCGATACCCATGAAGAATTTGCTCTAAAAGCTTTTACCGCAGGATGCCATGTGTTTTTGGAAAAACCTGTCGCCACCACCGTTGAAGGCTGCGAACGTGTTGTCGCCGCCGCCAAGAAAACTGGAAAAAAACTTGTTGTGGGATACATACTACGCCACCATCCTTCATGGAAAGAATTTATCAAAACCTCCAAAACCCTAGGCAAGCCTCTCGTCATGCGCATGAACCTCAATCAACAATCTTCAGGTGACATGTGGAACACTCATAAGAACTTAATGAACTCCATGTCTCCTATGGTTGACTGCGGTGTACATTACGTTGATGTGATGTGCCAGATGACCGATTCCAAACCTATTCGTGTTAGTGGTATGGGCGCACGACTCTCTGAAGAATTAAATCCTGGCATGTACAACTACAGCCACCTGCAAGTACTGTTTGAAGACGGCTCTGTTGGCTGGTACGAAGCTGGCTGGGGGCCGATGATGAGCGAAACCGCTTTTTTTGTAAAAGATGTTGTAGGGCCCAAAGGCTGCGTGAGCATTGTCGCTAAAGAAGCTGCCGCCACCAACCAATCAGATAACGTAGACGCCCACACCAAAACCGAATCATTAAAGGTGCATTACTCAGACATTGATAATAATAACCAGTTTACTAAAGAAGACGAATTTGTGGACCTCTCAGACGAACCCGATCACAATGAACTCTGTAAAAGGGAACAGCAATATTTTCTCACCTCCATCGTGGAAAATATGGACCTGACAGACCATATGAATGATGCCATTAACAGCCTGAAAATTGTTCTGGCGGCGGATGAATCTTTTAAAACAGGTGTCTCAATTAATTTGTAAATACCAAGAAATTACCCAAGCCAATCTTGTTGCATCCAATTAGCCCGATCAACCACTCCCTGCGACACCTTGTGAAACTGCCTTGATGTGAATAACACAGGAGCAGCAACCGGAGAGGGTAAATCTTTTTCAAAAAAATCCAATATTTCTTCCCCTTGATCATGGGCTCCCGTTCTCAACACTGGCCCCTCAAACTCTGGCGCCTGACCTTTACCTATATCCTGGTGGGTCAGCACCAGAGCCACTGGTTTTCCAAAAGGGCATGGCTGTAATTCAACATGAGGATTCACTACCCACAATATCCTACCTGAGGTACAAGCCGTTTCAAGAAACTCTTGGCCTTTCTTTTCTAGTTCATCATCACTCTTCCTCAATCCTGCGGCATCCACCAACAAAATTTTACGGTGAAAAACCGTCAAATCCACTTCTATCAAATCTCTAGTCGTTCCTGCTTGCGCATCCACAACCACTCTTTCTCTTTGTAACAAACGATTGATTAACGATGATTTTCCTGCATTAGGAGCTCCAAATAAAAAATACTTGACCGCTGTGAACAGGCTTCTACCGTAATCGTATGAATCAAGAAGTTTTTGGCTAGGCTTTACATCGGGCAACAACTTCAAATTTTTCAAGGCCACATCCGTGGCTTCCTGAGTATGAGCGTGTTGTAAGGCCCAGAGGCATTCTTTTTCTAAGTTCTGAGGAAATTCCTCATCTATTTCCTGACACCCCCATTCCGACAATAATTTTTTCAATCTAAATAAGGACATACTCCCCCCATGAAGATGAAACAATATTTTTTCTTTGTGCCTTTCCAGAAAAATTTCGTCCAGTATTTCTCCCTGAGCATCTTTAAGCATTCCCAGACGTAAAATGGAAGGGTGAGGACGCCGAGCTTCAAAATGATGGTCAATCAGATCAAGCACCCTTTGATCAGGGTGTGAAAGTTGGAAAACCTGAAGGGCTCCTTCTCCCAAAGGAGTGAGCAAACTCATTTGATTTTTTGAATGGGACATTTATTGATTATAAAAATAAATAGAGATTTTATTTGAAAAAAATGCTATTTTGAAGCAGAAAGCTGCCATCCTATAGCCGCAAACATGATAAATAGGCAAGCAAAGCCTAAAGTAACAATACCGCTGATAAAACCGTGTACAGCGTATTTATCCAATTCTCCCGCAAAAGACAAAGAGCCCCCTAGGATCAAAAAAGCGCATATAAATAAGCAGATACCAATTTTTTGCATGAAAACGATTATAAGGTGCTATGTTAATTTGAGTACGTCAAATACACTTTGTCTTATTCGACACAGTGTCACCACGCGACATTTATGAATTCAGAAATGTTTGAAAAAAAATAGTAAGTAATCTGCCAAGTATTGCTGGCGTATCTTGAGAGTTGTATAATCATTGACCTATATTTTTTTTAATTCAATAATCCATGGAAAACGAACGAGGAGATACAACCCATGCAAAGCGCTTCCAGCCGTAATTATAGTGAAACTCGAAACAACCTTACTGAGGTGTACGGTAGCTTCACATTCAATGACAAAGTCATGAAAAAAAGATTAAGCAAATCTGCTTATGACAGTCTCAAAAAAACAATTTCTGATGGTAAAACTCTTGATCTAAGAATTGCTGATGAAGTGGCCAAGGAAATGAGTAAATGGGCCATCGAATTAGGAGCCACACACTACACTCATTGGTTTCAGCCAATGACCGGTTCAACTGCTGAAAAACATGATGCGTTTATTGAACCTTCCGGTAATGAAACCGCCTTCTTCAAATTTACAGGATCACAACTTGTAATGGGTGAACCTGATGCTTCATCATTTCCTTCTGGTGGTATCCGTGAAACTCATGAGGCCCGTGGTTATACCGCTTGGGACCCTTCTTCACCTGCTTTCATCCGTGATTTGGGAGACACCAAAACTTTATGTATCCCTACCTCATTTTATTCTTACACAGGTGAATCACTGGACAAGAAAACACCTTTACTTCGTTCTGTAGACGCTCTATCTACTCAAGCGGTCCGTCTACTTAAAATTGCAGGGCGTAAAAAAGTAAAACGTGTGAATTCTATTGTAGGCCCCGAACAAGAATATTTCCTCATTGATAGGGAGTTTTATCTGCAAAGACCCGATCTTATTGCCACAGGTCGCACACTGTTTGGCGCAGAACCTTCCCGCGGTCAACAATTGGACGACCATTATTTTGGCAGCATCAAAACACGCGTTCTTTCATTTATGAACGAACTTGATTTTGAACTTTATAAATTGGGCGTTCCAGCTAAAACACGCCATAATGAAGTATCTCCTGCCCAGTATGAGTTGGCTATTGTTCACTCTACCAGTAGCAAAGCTTCTGACCACAACTTATTGACCATGGAATTGATGGAAGAAATTGCAGAACGTCATGATATGGTTTGCCTGCTTCACGAAAAACCTTTCGCCCGTGTGAACGGCAACGGTAAGCACAACAACTGGTCAATGGCTGACGATTTAGGCCATAACCTCTTGGATCCTGGCAAAACTCCTGAAGACAACAAGTTTTTCCTATTATCTTTAACTTCTGTGATCCGTGCGGTTGACAGATACAACGATTTATTAAGAGCTTCTGTCGCCAAACCTGGTAACGACCACCGTTTAGGTGCTAATGAAGCCCCACCAGCTATCATGTCTATTTTTCTGGGCGACCAGCTTAATGCGGTTGTTGAAAGTTTAACAACTGGCAAAAAAATTCCTGGTGCCAAAGATGATGGAACTATCCACATTGGTTTGACACAGTTGCCGCCTTTGGCCAAAGATAATACCGACCGTAACAGAACTTCACCTTTTGCCTTCACAGGTAACAAGTTTGAATTCCGTGCTGTAGGTTCAAGCCAAAGCTTGACAACACCAAATACCGTGATCAACACTATTGTGTGTGAAAGTTTGGATTACCTTTCTACTGAAATTGAAAAAGCAGTTGCTAAAGGCGCCAAAGTCAATGATGCCATTCAAAAGACCATTGTCAAAACACTGAAAGCTCATAAACGTATCATTTTTAATGGTGACAACTATTCAGATGCGTGGCATAAAGAAGCAAAAAAACGTGGCTTAACCAACTTGAAAAATTCGGTTGAAGCCATTCCTGTATTCACACAGGCAAACGTTCTTAAATTGTTTGATACCTACAGTGTTCTGTCACCTCGTGAGAGTGAAGCGAGATCAAATGTTCATTACGATCTATACGCTAAAAAAATACAGATTGAAGCCAAACTGACATCTGAAATGGCCAGCACTTTGATTATTCCTTCTTGCTTGAAATTTCAAAACCAAGTGGCTGAAACAATCAACACCACCAAGGCAGCCATCGGCAACAAAGCCAAACAAAGCGTGCAACAAGACATTCTTGTTGATGTCGTTAATAAAATTGCCTCATTAAAATCTGCCACTATTGCTCTTGACAATGAAATCAACAAAGCAAACAAGATTGAAAGTGAAAGTAAATTAGCTGTTGCCTGTAGCAAGAAAGTGATTCCTGCAATGAATAAAGTACGCGATATTGCGGATGCTCTAGAACTCATTGTTGACGATGAATTATGGCCACTACCTAAATATCGTGAGATGTTGTTTATTCACTAAATGAGTCTTCAACAAAATCATCTGATTTTTTGCTGAAAGTCAAAAAAATTAAGGGCACTTCTCAAGGAGTGCCCTTTTTTTGTACCAAAAAATACCTTTTCAAACAAAGAATAATATTGACATAAAATTGTTCAGGCCTATGATATGACATCTCAATTGCAACAAGACAGGAGCTGCGCAATGTCGATTGATGGAAAACATTGTATTCTTGAACTATACGATTGCCCCGTTGACCTTTTGAATGACAAGAATTTTATTGAAAGCCTTATCAAAGACGCTTCAAAGATAGGCATGTCTACTTTGCTCAACCAAATCACTCATACCTTTGAACCTCAAGGAGTTACCTCATTAGCTCTTTTAGCAGAATCACATCTTTCTATCCACACATGGCCAGAATTGGGTTATGCGGCTGTGGATGCCTTCACCTGTGGTGAAATAGCCGACCCCATCGATTGCTGTAACTTTATTGTCAAAACAATCCAAGCAGGCCGTCATAACTTAAAAGTTATTGCCAGAGGATCTGAAATCCCCAACCCTGCCCCCCAATATGTCTAGAAACGAAGTCGACGCAAATATATGGGTTACCGAACATGTTTCTCCTTATGACGTGTATCATCATGGAATAAAAAAAGTTTTTATCCACAAAGAAACCGCCTTCCAGGAAATGGCTATTGTTGAATCGGGAAGTAGCGGTAAAGCCTTAGTCTTGGATGGGAAATGGCAAAGTTGTACAGGTGACGAATTTATGTACCACGAACCTTTGGTTCACCCAGCCTGTTTGATACAAGGTCGCCCCAAAAACGTTCTTGTTTTGGGCGGCGGGGAAGGCGCAACCGTAAGAGAAGTTCTCAAATGGGATTCTGTTGAAAATGTCACAATGATCGATATTGATGGTGAAGTGGTGGAAGCTTGTAAAGAATATTTAGAAGAGATGCATCAAGGGGCTTTTGACGACCCTCGTCTCACCTTGCATATTACAGATGCTTTGAAGTACATTGACGAAACACCTCTCAAATGGGATGTGGTGATTTCTGACCTGTCAGACCCTATTGAAGAAGGTCCTTCCTTCAAACTTTTCACCAAAGAATATTTTGAAAGAATCAAAGCCATACTAAGTGACGATGGTGTTTTTACCGTACAAGCCGGACCTGTCAGCCCTATGGAAATGAACCTGCATGTTCGACTCATCAATACCTTGAAGGCTGTTTACCCCCATGTACATTCCTACGCTTCTTATGTTCCTAGTTATGTTTCCCCTTGGGGTTTTGGCATTGCCCGCAACAGCGCCTTCAGCACAAGGTTCGAACCTGAAGATGTAGATAAAGTTTTAGCAGATAAAACAACACAACAATTCAAAATGTTTGACGGCATTTCCTTACTTGGTATGTTCCATAACCCTAAACACATCCGAGATGCGATAGAAAAAGAAACCGAGGTCTATACTGAAACAGCACCACCCAGATTCTTTGGCAAAGGTCTAAACGAAAGTTCATAAAAAAGACTATATCAATCAAAATACTGATAAGTTTCCCCATCACGTTCAATAATCACTTCATTTTGACCACTGTCTGACGCTTCAACATGGCCAACCACACGGCTATCTATATTGAGGGATGAAGCAATTTCCTGCACCTCTGACACATCCCCTTCTTCAACATATACTTCTAATCTTTGCCCACAATTAAAAACCTGATGCATCTCTTTCATAGACATATTACCCGTATCATGAATTGTCTGGAAAATAGGAGGTAACGGGAAAGGATTATTTTTGATATATTTCAGTTGGTAACCAAATTTAAGAGACTTGGTCATTCCCCCTCCTGAATTATGCAAAATACCATGAATCTTATTTCTGCCCATCTCATTTAATAGTTGCTTGACAAAAGGTGCATAAGTTCTGGTAGGTGACAATAAGGCCTCTCCTACTGTCAAAAGGGAGTTTGGGAATTTGTCCTTCAGACTAAAACTTCCCATAAATACATCTGATGCTTTTAAGGTAGAGGAATACACTTCTGGATAGTCTTGTGCATACTTGTTTTTGAGTAATAAATGACGGGCTGCAGTTAAGCCATTAGATCCTATGCCTGAATTGTGCACATTTTCGTAGCTAGACATACCGTCTGAAGCTAAAGATACAATCTTGTCTCGAGGTTTGATATTCAAAGCAGATACCACATCTTCTTTTTTCATACGCACACTAAGTGTGCTGTCGATGATGACGGTAGAAACCAAGTCGCCCACATCGGCGGTTTCTCCACCACCGAGAAAAATAGTCACACCATAATCAGAGAGCATTCTGGCACATTCCTCATAACCTTCAATGATTTCACGAATAATGCCACCCGAAATTCTCTGGGCATTTCGGCCAATCGTATTAGAGAGAACAAATTTATTTGTCGCACCAATACAAATCAAATCATCTAGGTTCATCACGAGGGAATCTTGAGCCAATCCTCTAAATATGGCATCATCTCCCGTTTCCTTCCACATCAAGTAAGCAATAATGCTTTTTGTACCTGCACCATCCGCATGCAAGGCCACACAATGTTCCTCTGAATTAAGGTAAATATCAGGTAAAATTTTACAAAAAGCACCAGGAAACAAACCCTTGTCTTGTCCGACAATGGCTGCATGCACATCTTTTTTAGAAGCAGATACACCTAGTGATTCATATAATTTTTTCTTATTCACTTAATTAAGCCCTTCCAATACGTTAACTACACTTTCTATATCACCTGGAAGCATAGAAAGCAAATTCAAACCATACAAACTGTCATGGATCGTGCCATAAATAGGGATGTCTTGTCGGCGTAGCTTTGCTGCCAAATCCTCGGCACTTAATGTGGGGTGTTTTAGAACAACACGATACGAAGGAATCGGTGATGCTGGCATGGAGCCACTACCCATGGCCCCTGCAAACTCTTCCACATGAGACGTGATTTCTTTGGGAATTTTTGACTGTAATAACTCAGCTTCTTCTTTAATTTCTTCAATGGACTTACTCAATCTAGAATAAAGAGGAATTTTTTTCCATTGTTGTTCGCGGTACAACTTCAAAGTAGCTTCTAAGGACAAAAGTGTCATCTTGTCCACTCGTAGGGTGCGGGCTAGGGCGTTTTTGCGGCACATGTCCACATATTTTTTCTTACCTAAAATGATACCTGCTTGGGGACCACCTAATAATTTGTCACCCGAAAAGAAAACAAGATCGCAACCCGCCTTCAAACTATGCGTGGTCAAAGGCTCCGTAGGCAAACCAAATTGCTGCATATCAAAAAAGGCTCCCGAGCCGATGTCGTGGACAACGGGGATATTTTTTCTTTGTCCCAATTCCACCAACTCTTCGATCGGAACCATCCGCGTGAAACCCACAATTTTATAATTACTGGTATGAGCCTGCATAATTAAGCCAGTATTTTCATTTATCGCTTCTTCAAAATCTTTCAAATAAGCTTTATTGGTGGACCCCACTTCTTTTAATTCACAACGGCTTTGCAGCATAATTTCAGGCATCCTGAACGATCCACCTATTTCTACCAATTCTCCCCGTGAAATCACCACTTCTTTACCTTCACATAAAGCATGTAATACCAAAAGTGTGGCCGCCGCATTGTTGTTCACCACAAGAGCGTCTTCTGCCTCAAACAATTCACAGAGAATATCCCCCGCTGCACGGTCACGTACCGAGCGTTTGCCCGTATGGGGATCAATTTCCAGCTGAGTGTTCCCTCTCAAATGCACATTCAATGTGTCAACAGCCTCCGCAGCCATCACAGCTCGTCCTAAGCCCGTATGCAGCATGACCCCCGTTCCATTAATAGAACGTGTGGTTTGAGCGGCTCTTTGCCTAGCTAACGATTGAGAGACTTCCAACTTCCAATCGGGGACTTCCCAAGAATTGGCATCAGCTATTATAAGCTGTCGGTGCTCATCCAACACTTTTCTAATAGTTGCCGTAACCTGTACGCTTCCATCCACTTGACACAATTCTTCTGCCCAAGATTCTGTCAACATCACAGAAACGGAGGGTAATGATCTAAATTTATTCATATATGGATTTTAATCGAAAACCCACAAAATTACCTTGAATTTCTCCTCAATCCTTTTTAATCTTCTTAAATGAGCACCGTAAGACGAATCATGATAGGCACCGCTGGGCACGTAGACCATGGTAAAACCAGCCTTGTCAAACAGCTCACAGGTATCAATACGGATCCACTCCCCGAAGAAAAACAACGTGGTCTCAGCATCAATCTGGGTTTTGCTCCCATGTTTTTGGATGAACATCTCGTTGCTGGCCTCGTAGACGTTCCCGGCCATGAAAAATTCATACGCAATATGATTGCAGGTACCATGGGATTGGACCTTATTTTATTAGTGGTCGCTGCAGATGACAGCATTATGCCCCAAACTCGTGAACACCTTTTTATTCTGGATCGCTTGGGAATCAAAAAAGGTTTGGTCGTTCTCAACAAGATTGACGCAGTAGACGAAGACACTCAAGAATTAGCTGAAATGGAAATCCGCGAATTGTTAGAAGGCAGCTTTTTAGGAGAAGCTGACATCATTCGCGTGTCGGCACTCAAAGGTACGGGCATCGACACTCTTAAAGAAAAGATATACCAACTCGCTAAGGAGACCCCCACCAAAAGCCATAGAGGATTTTTTCGCCTTCCCGTACAACGTGTTTTTAGCAAAGAAGGTTTTGGTTGTATTGTCACAGGCATTCCTTTTTCGGGGCGTGTCAAAACAGGGGACGAATTAGAGCTCCTTCCTTCAGGTGAGCGCTGTCGTGTACGCAGTATTCAGGCCTATGGCAAAGACAGTGATGAAGCTGAGGCGGGGCACTCTGTGGCTCTCAATCTATCGGGATTAGATCATAAACTTGTATCTCGCGGAAATGTACTGGCCCCTCCCAAACGCTTTCCACTGCACACTCGTTTTCAAGGCTTCTTCAAACCTATCCCTAAGATCCACTGGCCCAAGGATCACAGTGAAGTGGCCATCTACATAGGCACTTCTGCTCTGCGTGGAAAAATTGTGTATTTGGGCGAACAAGACCCTGAAGGTGTGATGGTTCAATTACGACTGGATACATCAGCCATTTCTGCTCCAGGTGACCATTTTATTGTGCGTGACGCTTCATTACAAAACACCTTAGGAGGTGGGCCACTGTTAGAAGCTTGTGATCAAAACTATACCCGTAAAAAAAACACCCTAGAAATTAAAAACCTCCTCAAACGATTGAAACATATTGATGACCAAGCATGGCAGATTCTCACCTTGTTAGACCCACCACGCTACGGCAGTATTCGAGATCTGGAACAAGGCCTTCTTCTTCCTCATAAAGATTTTGAAGACACATTAAACAAACTTTTGGAAGAGAAAAAAATTCTGATTTGTGATCGTCAGCATTACCAACCTTCAGCACCTGAATCGTTAACCACTGAAATAGAAAGTATTCTTAAAGAATACTACGACAAACATCCCCAAGAACGTTGGGTCAATGCTTCATTTGTGATTGAGGCTGTGGGAGAAGGCGCTTGGAAAATTTTACAAAAACATCGTAGCTTAGAAAAAATTGTCACCCTAAGAGGTACCGAGCTCTGTCTCAAAGAGCGTTTGATCCCCCTCAACAAAAATCAACGTCAATGGGGAGATAAATTTCTCAAAGCGGTTGTGGAAGGCCAATTCTCCCCTCCCAACCCTGATGATATCTGGGCAGGTCAACTCCCTAAAGCTCAAAGTAAACTTATACTTCAAGCTCTTGTAGACAACCAAGAAATCATGCGTCTATCTGAAAAAACTTTTTGGAGTTATGAAACCTGGAAAAATGCTGTTGACGTCTTGCACAACATTGCCAAAGAAAAACAAAAGATTGAAATCAGCGACATCAAAACCCATCTCAACCTCAGCCGAAAAATCACCATTCCCTTTTTGGAGGCCACCGACATCGCCAAAATTACCTATCGGGACGAAGAAGGCAATCGCTTTTTAACCAGTGACAAATAAAACACTCTTATTGTTTTTGATTATCCGCATACCTATTTCTTAAAAAATTCAGCTTATAGAAAAATGCTTTGTACTCTTTATCAAATGTTTTATGAAACGAATCATGATCTGTCCACGCCGCTGTTTCGTAACGTTTGACAAGGTCTTTTTTTCATTAGGCACATATTCTATCGAAATATATTTTTGATCACTTTATAAGCTTATAGCGTATTTTATAAACCTCACCCATATATAATACAAACGAACATTCTAAAAAGGGAGTGAATTTAAATGACAAATATAAACATACTCACGCTACTCATGTGCTGTTTGATTTCATGCACAACGTCACATCCCACAAAAAACCACATCCAACCCAATATTATATTGATCATGGCAGATGATTTGGGCTGGAAAGAACTTGGCAGTTATGGCCAAAAAAAAATTAAAACCCCTCACCTTGACCAAATGGCCAAAGAAGGCATGCGGTTTACTCAATTTTATGCAGGCTCTGCCGTATGTGCTCCTTCACGCTGTAACTTAATGACAGGAAAACATGGGGGCCACGCTTTTGTTCGAAACAATCTTGAAATCAAAAACAATGATCCCGATTTTTATGGCGGTCAACACCCCTTACCTGAAAGTGAAATTACTGTGGCAGAATTATTGCAAAAAAATGGTTATGTCACAGGTTGTTTTGGCAAATGGGGATTAGGTGCCATTGGCAGCACAGGTGACCCTCTTAAAAAAGGCTTTGATCGATTTTATGGCTACAACTGTCAGCGCAATGCACATAATTTGTACCCCAAATATCTTGAAAGTGATAATACGACTGTTTCACTAAAAGGCAATACCCGATCACAAACAGGTAAACTCTACGCCCCTCAATTAATTGCGGATGAGATGATCACATTTATCAAAAACAACAAAGACAAACCCTTTTTTTGCTACTACCCCACCGTTATCCCACACCTTCCCCTACAAGCACCAAAGGAAGATATAAAAAAGTATGTGGGCCTGTGGGATGAGACCGCGTATACGGGGAAATATTACCAAAAACATGATTTGCCCAGAGCATGCTACGCCGCCATGATCTCTTTTATGGACAAACAAATTGGACGCCTGTACAAAACTCTCAAAGATTTGGACATAGATAACAACACTCTTGTGTTATTCACCTCAGACAACGGAACAACCTATTTAAAAGGCCAGGTTGATTACGATTTTTTTCAAAGCGTTGGCCCCCTCAGAGGATTAAAAGGTTCCTTACATGAAGGTGGTATTCGTGTGCCACTTATTGTGAGATGGAAAGGAAAAATAAAAGAGAACAGCGTATCAGATCATATATCTGCCAATTATGACATATTCAACACCTTACTTGATATCACCAACATCAAACACTCTGTCACAACAGATAGCCTCAGTTTTAAAGCAACCTTACTCAACTCTCCCCAAAAACAAAAAAAACATGATTATCTTTTTTGGGATTTCATCGGTTATAGTGGCCAACTTGCCATACGAAAAGGGAAGTGGAAAGCTATCAAGAAAAATCTTATAAAAAATCCTAATGCTCCCCTAGAATTATACAACCTAAACTCTGACATCTCTGAGAGCAAAAACATATCTACCCAACACCCTGATATTGTCAAAGCAATGGAAAAAATTATGTTGGAAGCTCGCACAAAACCAAGTGTCAAAAATTTTCAATTTGGGAAGTATTAAGTGATATCCAAATATAAACTAAGCATTGAATACTGCGTCGCTTGCCGTTGGATGCTACGGGCCGCTTGGTTACAGCAGGAATTGTTGACAACGTTTCAAAAAGAATTGGCTGAAGTTTCTCTTATCCCTGGAACAAATGGCGTATTTGAAATCACCCTCAACGATGAGTTGTTATTCTCCAGAAAAAAAGAACACCGCTTTCCCGAAAGCAAAGAACTCAAACAACTCATTCGAGATAGAATCGCCCCTGATCGCCACTTAGGCCACAGCGACAAATAAAACCAACATTACAAACTCATTAAGTTCTTTCACAAATCAAATCGTGCTGTTGATATATTCTATACAACTAAATGGCTGTTCTAGGCTTATCTTCACTTGAAGGTTTTATCGAACGAACGTAATTGAGATACTGAACAACTTGCTCAGCATTAAAAGGTTTTGTAAGATAACCAATCACATTTTCATAAAGCGTTAATTCATCTTTGGCTAGGTCCATGCCATAACCACTCATCAGTACAAATTTTGGATGTTTATCAACAAGGGCCAGACCTTTTATGGCTTCAACACCATCCCATTCTGGCATTTTGACATCCAAAAAAATCAAATCAAAATTTTCAACACTGGCCAAACGGAAAGCTGTTTTACCATTTTCAGCAATTGACACGTCACATTTTTCATCTTCCAAAACCATAGAAACAAATTCAGTAATCAGAGCTTCATCATCTACAACCAACACTTTCATATCCAACACCCCCCTTATTGTGTTTTTAATTGAATAATAGTATTGTACGAATGTTCAGATTAGATTGATATAGGATTTTCACCTAATGGAAGCCTGTCAAATGTCAAGTATTTTTCTATACCTTTTAAAAAATCTCCTTCATAATGTTTCACAGCTTCTTCTACAGGAAGCCATAACATTTTGATATGCTCTTCAGACAAAATAATTTCTCCGCCCTCATAATTGGCCACATGAGCCAAACCTAACACTTCTTGCGTGTTATTTTTTGAAGTGTAGGGAAAAATAAAACAAGGCTCACGACTCACTTTAAGTGACACAGATCCTCCTAGTTCTTCTGTGATTTCTCTTCTCAATGAATTCTCACGTTCAAACAAACTATCCGTCATATCCATACGACCTCCTGGGAAGTCACCCTGCTTGGTATTAGCCGCAATGAGAACCAATAACTCATCTCCTTTTCTGACAAAAAGTTTCAGAGCAACTTCAAACAATCCTTCTTGTTTCATTCAATACCTCATCACCAATTACGCAGGGGCGCACCGGCGTGTGTGTCCTCTTGTTTACGATTGAAAATCAATGATTAGAGCTACAAAATAATTTTCAACCTTTAAAGCTTAATATGACGAACATCATTAGAGCCTGCAATAAAAAGCTCTGTTGCCACAGAAATAAAAAGGCCATTTTCTACTACTCCTGGAATGAGGTTCAATTCTGCTTCAAGTGCAGTGGGATCCTCAATAATACCCATATGACAATCAACAATATAATTGTGATTTTCAGTCTCATAAATATCACCATCTTTTTTTCTAAGCTCTGGATTGTAGCCACGCCTACTCAATTCACGCAATACCACCTCATGACCAAAAATATTAACTTCCAAAGGCAATGGAAACTTACCCAACTGCGTCACAAATTTACTTAGATCCATCACATAAAGCAATCTATCCGATTGCGATGCAATGATTTTTTCACGAAGTAAAGCCCCACCTCCTCCTTTGATCATTTCTCCTGTCTTCAGCACTTCGTCGGCACCATCAATCAAAATGTCAATGCGTGTGACATCTTCAGGAAATTTTAACTCTATGCCCAATTCATTGGCTAATTTTTCGGTTGCCACTGATGTGGGCACACCCGTAATGTTCAAACCCTGATCCGCAATATATTTAGTTGCATAATTGGCTGTGGAACCCGTTCCCAAGCCTACCACCATGCCCTCTTTAATTTCTTTAGCAGCTGTTTCTGCCGCTATTTTCTTGAGTTCTTCTTGTTTTTTCATACTAAAAACCACGGGCCTTTGAAGCTTCAATAACTCTTTCTAAAGCCACACAATAAGCGGCTGTACGAAGGCTTATTTTTTTACTTTTAGATCGTTCGTAAGTCACTTTCCACGAGGTGGCCAAACGATCAGACAAACGTTTCTCTATTTCTTTCAAATCCCATTTGAACATTTGGTGATTTTGCACCCATTCAAAATAAGATACAATCACACCACCCGCATTAGTCAAAATATCTGGAACAACCATTATTCCATTTTCCGCAAGTATTTTATCTGCCGTGGGCGTGGTAGGGCCATTCGCCGCTTCCATCAATATTTTACATTTTATTTTTTGAGCATTACCTTCAAAAATAATGCCACCCAATGCCGCAGGGATCAACACATCACAACGCATTAACAAAAGCTCTTCATTATCAATGGGTTTAGAACCTGAAAAACCACTGACCGAACCCGTAGACTTCACATGACTGATAAGCTTGGGAATATCAAGACCTTTAGGGTTATGAATGCCACCAAAGACATCACTCACAGCTACCACTTTGACTCCTAATTTATGAGCATGTAAGGCCGCAAAACTACCCACGTTACCAAAACCTTGAATAACTACCTTAGCCCCTTTAACCGTCACACCTGCGGCTTTACAGGCTTGTTGCATCACAACAATGGTTCCTTGCCCTGTCGCAGCTTCACGGCCAGCGCAGCCTCCTAAGGCCAATGGCTTACCCGTTACAATGGCTGGGGTATGGCCATGTTTTTTACCATAGGCATCCATAAACCAACCCATTGTTTGGGCGTTGGTATTCATATCCGGTGCGGGAATATCGCGCTGAGGGCCTATAATCAAATCAATTTTTTCAGCAAAGCTGCGTGTTAACCGTTGCAGCTCTGACAGACTCATAGAACGTGGATTACAGGTCACCCCTCCTTTAGCGCCACCAAAAGGCACATCCACCAAAGCCGTTTTCCAACTCATCAGTGCGGCCAAACCGCGGACTTCATGAAGATCAACTTCTGGATGGTAACGCATGCCACCTTTGTATGGGCCTCGGGCTGCATTGTGTTGCACGCGATACCCCTCAAATACTTCTAATCGGCCATCATCCATCTTCACAGGTAATTGCACCACAAGTTCTCTATAAGGATTACCCAACAACTTTCTTTGATCATCTGTCAAACCCAAACAGTCAGCCGCTTCTTCAAATTGAAATTTAGCAATATTAAAGTTTGTCGCTTTTTTTTGCCTCGCCTTACCAACGCGAGTAGATTTAGCTTTTGTCGATTTACTCTTCATTGAACGGCCTCCACGGGAATTTTTCCCATTACTGCTAAGGGCATTTTATAGTTGCCCATAGGCGCCATGATATAAGCACCGTCGCATAGATCCCTGACCGCCTCTAAGGCAAGCTGGGCAATTGCTACTCCTTCGCGTCTGGCTTCAGGACCAGAACCTGCTTTTTTCATCACTTCTCTTATGTCATCAGGAACACTCACTCCAGGAACTTCATAATGCATAAATTCGCAATTCTTGTGAGAAAGCAACGGCTGAATACCCACCAATGTTTTGATACGATAATCTTTGACTTGAGACATAAATTTTTCAAAAACCTTCACGTCAAAGACTGGTTGAGTCATTACGTACTTAGCCCCCGCTTCTACTTTTTGGATATAACGATCAATTTCTCTATCCATATCAATAGCACCTGGATCCACTCCCACACCATTATGAAAAGAGGTGATGTTTTTCATCGGTTTACCAATCATATCCAAGCCATGATTGAGGTTATCCACAATACGTGTGATACCTATCGCATCCACATCGTAAATCGAAGTGGCCATGGGATAATTTCCCATGTTTGGAGGATCCCCCGTCACCAACAACACGTCTCTAATGTTCAAGGCATGCAAGCCCAACAAATCCCCATGCATGGCCAAGAGATTTCTGTTATTGCAAGTGAAATGAATAATGCTCTCCAAACCCACATGTTCTCTCACCAAAATAGCCAAGGCCATAGGTGACATAGATAAAGTAGCCCTCGGTGAGTCAGGAATGTTCACCATATGCACACCGTATTCTTTGAGTTCTTTGATTTTTTTTAAAATTGAATCAGCATTAAAACCTCGGGGAGGACGCAATTCCACCGAATACAAAAAATCATTATCAGCTAACACCTTAGACATTCCTGTTAATTTTTCATAAGCCACAGGTTCCTGACTCTCTACCGTCAATGTGCTTTTACGATCCACCACTTTAACTCGAGAAGGACTGAGCGCCTTAACCGAGGTCGCGATTTCACGAATCATTTCTGGCGTTGTACCACAACAACCTCCTATCAATTGCACACCGGAATTGATAAAACGTTTGGCATATTTTTTCATGTAAGAGGCATTGGTCATGTACAGAGTGCGGCCTTCCACCTGCTGTGGTGGCCCCGCATTGGGCATCGCCGCTACAGGCAAATGAGACACTTCCATCATTTTCTTGAGTGTCCCCAACATAGAATGTGGCCCCGTACTGCAATTGGCACCTATCACATCAATATTTTGCGTCTCTAAAAATGTCACCACATCTTCAGGGGTTTTACCTGTCAACAGGCTATGATCCCAAGTAAATGTCATAAATACAAATAGAGGTAAATCCGCACTAACATTTTTAATGGCTTCAATAACCATTTCCACTTCAGAAAGATCGTTGAATGTTTCAACCACTATCAAATCCACGCCTGCACCTATCAAATATTGTGCTTGTTCTTGATAACAAGAAATAACTGTACTACGTTCTCTATGTGAATGTTTTATCTTCATACCCAAAGGCCCCATGCTGCCGGCCACAAAGGCTTTATCCTGACAGACCTCTCTACATAGTTTGACAGCGGCCTGGTTGATCTCTCCCACTTTTTCGCTGAGCTCAAAATGTTCTAATTTTTTACGATTGGCTGAAAATGTGTTCGCCATCAAGATATCCGCTCCAGCATCCAAGTACTCTTGATGAATTTCTTTCACAAGATCAGGCTGGCTGAGATTCAGTTCTTCAAAACTGCGATTGATGTACACACCCTTGTTGTAGAGCATGGTGCCCATCGCTCCATCAAGTATCAGCACCTTTTTGTCTGCGAGTTCTTGTCTTAGGTTTCTTGCCATGAGTTCTATCTTTTCTATGATTTTCTACTTAGATTCAAAATACCTCATAGAAATAGCAAGGACAAGCTCAAAAGCCTGTTTTTTTAATCTAAAATCAGTAAAATACGGTCAAATCAAGGAGAAATCATGGATCTAGGGCCCACAATTGGACATATTAAAGATTATATAGGACAAGACGTCACGATGAACGGATGGCTGTATAACCGACGTGGCTCTAAAAAAATCCAATTTTTGCAGTTTAGAGATGGCAGTGGCATCGTTCAGGCCTGTGTGTTTAAAGGCGAAGCCAGCGATGAAATTTTTCAAACCGCCAGTGAACTGACGCAAGAATCTTCGATTACCCTGACGGGAAAAGTTGTTAAAGATGATCGTTCTCCTATTGGGGCAGAAATACATGTGAGTGATATTACCGTTCACACTCTTGCTAATGACTATCCCATTGCCATTGCTGATCAAAACCCTAACCCTGACTTTCTTTTAAGTAACCGTCATCTTTGGATTCGTTCACGCAAACAACACGCCCTACTACGTGTTCGTGCTTACGTGGTGAACCGCTTGCGCAACTGGTTAGACGATCACGACTTTACCCTAACCGACACTCCCATATTCACTCCTAACGCCTGTGAAGGCACCTCTACCCTATTTGAGGTGAACTATAACGATGACACCAAAGCATATCTTTCGCAATCAGGACAACTGTATGGGGAAGCCGCCGCACAAGCCTTTGGAAAAATTTATTGCTTTGGACCCACCTTCCGTGCAGAAAAATCTAGTACACGTAAACACCTGCGTGAATTTTGGATGTTGGAACCTGAAATTGCTTACGCGAGCATTGAAGATGTAATGGATGTTGAAGAACAGATGGTCAGTGATGTGGTGCAAGACGTTCTCAAAAACCGTAGAGCCGAATTGGAATTGCTAGAAGCCGATATTGACATGCTTTCTAACGTAAAAGCTCCTTTCAAACGCCTACACTATCTGGAAGCTGTTGAGATCATTCGTGGCCATGGTGTTGAGATGGAAGATATGGATGACTTTGGCGCTCCACAGGAAGAAGCTTTGATGAAAGAGTTCAACGCCCCTGTATTTGTACACCGCTTTCCCACAGCCATTAAAGCCTTTTACATGGCCCGTGACCCTGAAGATGAACGTTTCACCCTCTCTGCTGATCTAATGGCTGGTAATGGCGTTGAAATATGCGGAGGTGGCGCTCGTTGTTGGGATCTGGAATGGTTGGAATCACAAATCGATTCCCATCAGTTGAAACAAGAAGATTTCAAATGGTATTTGGATCTGCGACGTTATGGAGGACAACCTTCAGCGGGTTTTGGTTTAGGGCTAGAGCGCTTTGTGGGCTGGATCACCGGCGTGAAACATGTGAGAGAATGTATCCCATTTCCTCGCACACTGAAACGTATCAATCCTTAAAGTGAATATTTAGTCTCTTATGATCGTTTAGCAATTTGAGCAGTTTAAGCAGATCAAAGTTATTTCTTTACAGATCTTTAAGGACTCGCAGTTTTAATATCTCTTTGAATCACATTGAGCAACTCATCAGAGTTTCGAAACTCATCTAATAATTTTTGCAATCTTTTTCTCGCCTCTACGAAGTCATCAGGTATTTTTTTTTGTTCTGCCTCAAGAATCTTCAACACTCTAACGTAATCTATCCTCACAGTGTCTTTGGTAATAATAGATTTTCTTGTGAGTGCAAGAACTTGAGCATATTCATCAACCATTTTTTCATACTCACCTTGTTGTGAAAACAGAAAAGCATAATTAATGTGGTAGATAGGGGAATGAGGATGATCTTTTATCAGTTCTTTGAACTTAACTTCAGCTCTTTCATAAGCTTTGTTATTTGTTAAAGCGACAGCCAAACTATTTTTGGTATTACTATCTTCAGGATGAATAGCTAAATAACGTGTGTAATTTAAAACGGCGTCATCGTATTGTCCGTAACGATCGCTGATTCTGGCCAGCATAACTAAAGCTTTATTATCTGTATTTGAACGGATGGCTGAGGCATTTTGATAAGACACCACCGCACGTTGTGTTTCACCTTTATTAAGGTAATAATGGGCCAGTTCTTCATGAGCCGTCCAACATTCGCTATTTTTACTGATGGTATCTAACCACAAGCTTTCTTTTGTGTCAAATTTTTGTGTTTCAAAAACTGTCTTAGCAAGTAACATCACAAGCAAACCTGCAAATATATAATTTTTGCAATCTGACTGTTTGAACTTCTCAATGTAAAAATCTAAAACTGAAACAACCAACACAATAATCGCTGTGGAGGCTAGGTACTGAAAGTGATCCGCCACAAATGAAAATTTAAAAGGGTACACGTTAAACAATCCCGAAGCGGGAAAAATCAACGCCAAAAAAATCAAGTAGGCGATTAATGGCCCACGTCCCCATGTTGCGGCTTTCTTCCATAACAACAGCAATGCCCCAAGAGTAATTAGAGGAAAAAGATACTGATAAACATTACTCGAGTCCAATTGCCAACGAGGATAAAAAAACATGTAGGTATCAGGGAATATTATTTTTTGAATATAAAAACAAGGCGTTCTTCCCACCAACAACAAACGCTCAACAATACTTGGGTCCCAATCGGCCTTGGCCTTGTTCACTTCCATAAAAATTGTGTTCAAACCTGCAAGCAAACCTATCGCAAACAAGAGGATCAGGTGAAGGTAAGATTTTAATTTCCATTGAGGGCGCTTCCACCACATAAGTAACAACATCACAGCAGGAAGAGTGCACGTCACCGACTTACTCAACAGGGCAAAGACATACAGCAATACAACAGAAGCATATATTTTAATGCTAGGTTTATTCTCTGTATCCAGTCTGTTTTTCAAATACAATAAAAGTGCCGCAAAGAAAAAAACGGCTGATAAGGTGTTTTTTCTTTCAGTGATCCATGCCACCGACTCCACACAGAGCGGATGAACCGCAAAGGCCATTGCCCCCCACCAGGCCGATCTAATTTCAAGCTGAAGTAACACTCGCCATAATAAAAAAGCGGCCATAATATGTAATAGAACATTAACGACGTGATAACCCGCAGGAGAATCTCCCCATAATTGATATTCAAGATATAAAGAAGTGTAAGTTAAAGGGTAATACTGTTTGGTGATAGGATGAATATCTCTTTGATCAATGCCAGGATACCAAATTTTTGCGAGTCCCCCTTCTTCTTTAAAGGTAGGATTGTTTTCAACATAAAAATCATCGTCCCAGATAAATCCAGCCGAATACACCGAAAAGTAAGCCCCTGCTGTTAAAACAACAAGAAGAATAAGACAGACATAAAAATTATTGTCGTATTTTTTTTGCGACAATTTTCAACTCTTCTGCACTGGCCATTCGAGAAGGTGGGAAAGGACATTCCTCTGCATTGTTAGCCGGAATCAAATGCACATGAACATGAGAAACTTCAAATCCTTGGATGATTTGTACCACCTTGTTTTTATTGAAAACATCTTTAAGAATATCCCCTACTTTTTTACAGGCCAGCATCAACTCAACATATTCCACATCACTCATCTCTAGCCAGCTATCCACTTCTTTACGCGGGATCACCAGTGTATGACCTTCATAAATAGGGGCAATGGTCAAGAGAGCCACATGACCTTCGTCTTGCCAAACAATTTGTCCTGGAACTTCTCCGGCGATAATTTGTGTGAACAACGATGCCATTACTTGGCCTCGGCCACTTGACCTCTTAGTACAGAGTTGCCTTGAAACAATTCACTTTGATCATAATGCACATCAACTTCTAACGACTCACGAGTGAACTGCCCACTGACCGCAAAACAATCGATGGGATTTTCCCACATCACTTTTTGAATCTGTTCTTCCGAAAAGTCTGCTTCACGCATCAAATTTGCTGTTTTAGGAACACTCAAAGGATCGCTCTTTCCCCAATCCGCAGAAGAATTCACGATCATGCGCTCCAAACCATATTCTTGAAGCAACTTCACCATACGCGGAGCATCCATTTTGGTATCTGGGTAAATGGTGTGACCTGCCCAGCAACCAGATTCTAGGGTATAAGGCAACGTTTCTTCATTGTTGTGATCAATAATAACTTTTGTCGGATCCAACCCCGCTTCTTTCACCAAACGGATAGATTCTATGGTGCCATTTTTTTTATCACGATGTGGGGTGTGTATCTGAACAAACAAATCGTGTTCTTTGGCCATTTCCAATTGCAATTTAAAATAGTGTTCTTCTAAATCTGTCATCTCATCAAAACCAATTTCACCAATACCCACTACACCTTCTTTGAAAAGAAAATGTGGGAGTATTTCCATCACCTGATCAGACAACTCTTTGTTATTAGCTTCTTTTGAATTTAATCCCAATGTACAAAAATGTTGGATACCAAATTGAGAGGCACGAAAACGTTCCCAGCCTGTCAAACTTTTAAAATAATCTTCAAAGGTACCTATGGATGTCCTGGGTTGTCCTAACCAAAAGGCTGGCTCGATAACAGCTCGAATACCTGCTGCTGCCATCGCTTCATAATCATTGGTTGTACGGGCTGTCATATGGATATGGGGATCAAAGTAAAACATTTTAGACTTCCTGTTCTTTTTTGGTTTCCAATACAAGTTCAATATCCACAGGCATGGGCCTGCCTGCAGAACTTAATTCTTCGCAATAATCTTGTGCCATGCGTCTGGTTTCACTCGTTTTCCTTTTTTGCAAACCAACAATAGGAGACAATGGCAGACCAAGAAACATAGATTTGATCACCATTTGATCAAAACTCAAGTCACTAAAATGATGATAAGGAAATGGATTGCCCAGAGCCATTGCCCTGAACACATCAACTGAATTACTACGACAGGATTCTGTTGCAAAAAAAACGTATCTTGAAGGATCGTCTAATAATGCCACAACACGACAAGCGGCTATGGTTTCTCTAAAATCAAAATACCTTGAAATCTTATTGAAAAATTCACTGTCTACTTTCAAACCCTCAATCACAACCAAAGCACGGACAAGTTCATCATTTGTCCACAGACTCCAATCAATATCACTGTTAATTTTTTGCAATAGTTCAAGTTCTTCCACATTTAAATTTAATAATTCTTTACCGACCCAACGATAAGATGAGTTCCATGCTTTTGTTAAATTTTTGATATCACCTGAATCTAAAAGAGCCAATAGATCATCTATTTTTTCTGTACGCTTAGATAAAATTGTGAGAAAACTTTCTCTCATTACCATTTCCTTTTTCTTAACGTATTTTAACTCAAGCCAACAAAATTTAACCGTTAACGTCCGTAAAAGAGTTCAATCTTGCGTAAAACATTCAAATATTTACACAGTTTTTACGTAAAATTTAAGATTTTATGCGTAAATAATCAACAAAGCTGTAACCTTCATGATCTTCCCTTGAAACCTCGTTCCACTGAGATTTATCCCATTCGGGGAAAAAAGCATCGCCCTCAACATCTTTATCCACATAGGTTAACAATAATTCATCTGCTCGACCAAAACTTTGGCGGTAGATTTCTCCTCCTCCTATCACAAAAAGTTTTTCTTCCCCCCTCTTTTCAGCTTCATCTAAAACCTTATTGAGATCTTGAAAAACATCCACATCAGCAGGGCAGTAGTTCGTATCACGGGTAAGTACCACATTGCGACGGTTGGGCAAAGGTTTTTTTAATGAATCGAAGGTTTTTCTACCCATCACAATAGTATGTCCTGTCGTTATTTTTTTGAAACGTTTGAGATCTGCAGGAAGTGACCATGGAATATCACCCTCAAAACCAATGACCCTATTTTTAGCGTACGCAGCAACCAAAGAGACGATCATAAATCAAACCGCAATGGGAGCTTTGATCGTGGGATGACATTGATAGTCCAGCACTTCAAAATCTTCATACTCATAATCAAAAATAGAAGTTGGTTTACGCTTTATATTTAATGTAGGAAGTGGATACGTGTCGCGTGACAATTGTAATTTGGCTTGCTCTAAGTGATTTGAATACAGATGAACGTCGCCCCCTGTCCAAATAAAATCTCCCACCTCAAGATCACATTGCTGAGCCACCATATGAGTGAGCAAAGCGTAAGAAGCAAAATTAAAAGGCGTTCCTAAAAAATAATCCTGACTACGTGCGTAAAGCTGACAAGACAGCTTGCCCTCCGCCACATAAAACTGAAACAATAAATGGCAAGGTGGCAAGGCCATTTTATGGATCTCTGATACATTCCATGAACACACGATATGTCGTCTAGAATTAGGTGTGTTCTTTATCTGATCAATCACTTGAGTGATTTGATCCACATGTTGACCATCAGGGGTTGGCCAAGAACGCCACTGGTGACCATACACAGGGCCCAAATCACCCTTCTCGTCTGCCCATTCATCCCAAATACGTACCTTGTTGTCTTTCAAGTATTTGATATTAGTATCCCCTTTTAAAAACCATAACAATTCAATGAAAACAGAACGTATATGAATTTTTTTAGTGGTGATAAGGGGAAAGCCTTTGGACAAATCAAAACGCAATTGGGCTCCAAACACAGATAAAGTACCCGTACCTGTACGGTCTCCTTTTTGAGCGCCATTATCCAAGATATGTTGCATCACATCGAGATAATTTTTCATGATGGATTAATCTCCCCCCCCCGCTAAATCTATTCTATCGAAATTATTATTTTTTTGTAGGGGAAAATCGATGTGTCCGCCCACATTAACGGCATTCTAAACCATAAAAAAAGGCGGACACATCGGTCCGCCCCTACATATAGTTATTTTATTATCAGACCGGTGATTAACGGCTGACAAACTCAATCACAGATTCAATATCGACTTGTAAGCCAATATCACTTTGCATTGGTGCTGCAGACACTGTAATTTTTTGCGCTTCTTTATCAACACTCAAAAATGGAGGTATTTCTCTATTGAACAATTCAATCAAATCTTTGTAGTATTTTTTTAAGTTGTCTCTGCTACGTACTTCAATCACATCGCCTGGACGCACAAGATAAGAACAAATATCCATCTTACGACCATTCACATAAAGATGACCATGAGAAACACCTTGACGTGATTGACATCTTGTTTTTGTGAATCCTGCACGACAAAGAACATTGTCTAAGCGCCTTTCACAAAGAAGTAACAAGTTAGTACCCGTGTTTCCCTTTGCTTGTTTTGCCAAAGCAAAAAAACGACGAAACTGACGATCACTCAAACCATAATACATACAGATTTTTTTCTTTTCGATAAGACCAAAACCATAGTTAGAGATCTGACGACGACGATGCGCATGCATGCCAGGCCAGTAGTTCCGCTTATCAAATGCTTTGACTGCCCCTGCATCATCATAGATGACAGCGCCGAGACGGCGGTTAATTTTTCCTTTTGGTCCTGTGTATCGCATGCTTATCCTTTTACTTATTCCTATATATTTTTCAGAAGGCAAATGATATGTAAGAAAATTGCTAAATTCAATAGATTTGTCTACAAATATATAGGTTTTTCTCACATTATTAGTAAAATGCCAAAATATATATATAGGTAGAGAACCGTGTTTTTGCTGTTTTTTGCCATAAATCATGGAATGAGCGCCATATATGAAAGACATCCTAGCAAAACGACGATCAAATCTTTTCAAAGCAATGGGTCAGGGCATGGCTATTCTCTTTACTCGAGATCATATTGTACGCTCAGCAGACACTCATTTCCCCTTCCGTGGAAACAGTCATTTCCTTTATTTGACAGATTTTTTTGAAAGTGAAGCCGCCCTTGTCATGATTGCTGGTGAAGTAAACTCTTTTTATCTTTTTGTCAAAACCAACAATCCCCTAACCGCCCTCTGGGATGGTCCACGTGACAGCCTAGACGACATTAAGAAAAAAACGCAAGCAGACGACGTCTTCGACATCAAAGACATCGAAGAAAAAGTACTTGAGCTATCTGAAGTGCAAAAAACAATTTATGTTGATTACGATAGCGACCTCAAGGGCCAATCACTGGCAAACAAATTAATATCACAACCCAGTAATCGAAAAAAAAACAAAAGCATACAAAACTTAAGCAACTTAGCCACACTCGTCAGTGAGTTACGTGTCATCAAAGACAAACTCTGTCAACAACGGTTACAAACAGCTATTGACTATAGCAAAGAAGCTCATATTGAAGCTATGAAAACCATCAAACCTGGGATGAACGAAGTTGAAATTCAGGCCCTTGTTGAATATATTTTTCAGCGTCATGGTGGCAGATTTGCCTATATAACAATTGCGGCAGGAGGCAAAAATGCTTGTGTGTTACATTATACTAAAAATAATGAGATTCTCAAAGATGGGGATTTGTTTCTTTTAGATGCCGGCATGGAATACAAAGGTTATGCGGGAGATATCACACGCACTTATCCCATCAACGGTTTGTTCAACGAGGCCCAAAAAACTATCTACACTATTGTTCTCAACGCCCAATTAGAAGCCATCACACATTGCCTAGCGGGGAAACCTTATGCCGATTACCACGAAGCCGCTAGAAAAGTACTGGCACAAGGTTTGATTAACTGTGGCATTTTAGAAGGTGACTTGGATGAAGTTATAACATCCCCACGCTTTCTCAAGTACTACCCTCATGGCACAGGGCATTATCTTGGCTTAGATGTTCATGATACGGGGAAATACTACGACGAAGATAAATCATCTCGTACCTTGGTATCAGGCATGGTTCTCACTGTAGAACCTGGACTCTATTTCCCAGCAAACGATGAAGAGCTACCTCAAGAATACCGTGGTATCGGCATTCGGATCGAAGACAATATTCTTATCACAGATAAAGAACCCATTGTATTAAGTGCTGACATTCCAAAAACAATTGAGGATATTGAATCCATCATGAAAACGGCATCTTCTATATTTAAATAATTTCAAAAAAAAAGAGCGGGTCTCTGGCCCACTCTTTTAAAAATCTATCAAAAGATATAAAAAATTTAACTAGTCGACCCTGAATAAGTATATAAGTCCTTTCTAGTAAAGATATTAGACAGTGTCCGATAAATAGAAATTCATAAAAAGCCGACAACTTTGTAGGTGTACTACCAAAAAATGGCGCAGCTATTTTTTGTCAGGTGTATTCTTCTTGTTATGTTTTGTAACCAAATTGATTTTCAGGGTGTCGGATGTAAAATCTATATGTGACTGTAATCCTATCATAAGAATTACACTGAAAAGCCCGTCGATATTATTATCAGGAGTACCAGATACGATTGTAATATTGTGAACATCCAGGTGAACTGCGCCGCCGATAGTGACACTCATTTTATCACCGACCTTGTAAAGCTTTTTTCCATCTGCTCTATAGGAGTGGGCATGGGAGTCGGTTAATTTAATACCAAATTTATCTATTTTATTATCGAAAATGGACATTCTATTACAACCCGTATCTAACAGTAATTTTGCTTTCTGACCATTTATAGTGCATTCGATAATGGGCACTTTATCCTTTTGTATAATTATGGGAATTTCCACAGATTCTGATTTGATAATATTGATAACTTGACCTCTTTTCTTTGAGTAAGCTGACATTTCTTCAAGAGTCAACGAGCCGTTTTCATCGGCATCTAATTTTTTAAATTTTTCAATAGCTTTTTCTTTTTTTTCTGCATCATCTCCACATTTAGCGCAGTACTCGTCCAAACTAATCGATCCGTTACTATCACTATCTAATTTATCAAACATTTTTTTGTCTTTATCTACTTTTTCTTCCGCCTTCAATTCTGGCATCAAACACATCGTAATTACTGCAAAAAACAAAGCAACTATTGTAAATTTTTTCATAACATTCCTTTTCGATTTCGCTACTTATGTAGCTTCGTACATACAAGGATACTGTTTACAATCCATATATTTCAATCACGTGACGGCAAAACTCGAAAATAAGCTGTAAAATTCTTGGAAACATTGATTTTTATTGAAATTATTTGGGTTTGTACTCAG
>Ga0316192_10000190_pt1 | contig 43308 bp, 38 predicted proteins | sample MerIslwburrow_MG_FD_204931 | JGI IMG/M metagenome (GOLD analysis project Ga0316192, IMG submission 204931) | Coastal sediment microbial communities from Maine, United States - Merrow Island worm burrow | ecosystem: Environmental > Aquatic > Marine > Coastal > Sediment | place: USA: Maine...
TTCTAGAGATAGATTGGTGCCTTCGGGAACGCAGTGACAGGTGCTGCATGGCTGTCGTCAGCTCGTGTCGTGAGATGTTGGGTTAAGTCCCGTAACGAGCGCAACCCCTGTCCTTAGTTGCCAGCACATAATGGTGGGAACTCTAAGGAGACTGCCGGTGACAAACCGGAGGAAGGTGGGGATGACGTCAAGTCATCATGGCCCTTATGGGCTGGGCTACACACGTGCTACAATGGTCGGTACAGAGGGCAGCGAACTCGTGAGGGGGAGCGAATCTCAGAAAACCGGTCGTAGTCCGGATCGCAGTCTGCAACTCGACTGCGTGAAGTCGGAATCGCTAGTAATCGCGAATCAGAATGTCGCGGTGAATACGTTCCCGGGCCTTGTACACACCGCCCGTCACACCATGGGAGTGGGTTGCAAAAGAAGTGGGTAGCTTAACCTTCGGGAGGGCGCTCACCACTTTGTGATTCATGACTGGGGTGAAGTCGTAACAAGGTAGCCCTAGGGGAACCTGGGGCTGGATCACCTCCTTTATACGATGCCTAACCGGCGTTAGCGGAGCACCCACACAAATTACTTGATTAGAAGCGTGCACAGACACGGGTCTGTAGCTCAGTTGGTTAGAGCGCACCCCTGATAAGGGTGAGGTCGGAGGTTCAAATCCTCCCAGACCCACCAGTATTAAGTGTATTAGGGGCCATAGCTCAGCTGGGAGAGCACCTGCTTTGCAAGCAGGGGGTCGACGGTTCGATCCCGTCTGGCTCCACCATTTTTAGTGTGAAGTGGCTAACGCTCAATGAACGTTAGCCACTTTGCATTTATGCAGAGTGTAGAAGTGTCGTTCTTTAACAATTTGGTTATATATTGCAAATAGGCAATATTAAATATCTAAGTTCTCAAAACTTAGTAGTAAATGGGTATGTTGTAATCATGTACAGCAGATCAGTAATTCCAGAGTTTTTGGGGTTATATGGTCAAGTGAATAAGCGCATACGGTGGATGCCTAGGCGGTAAGAGGCGATGAAGGACGTTGTAGCTTGCGATAAGCCTCGGGGAGTCAGCAAACAGACTTTGATCCGAGGATTTCCGAATGGGGAAACCCACCTGTCATCAGGCAGGTATCTTCACCTGAATACATAGGGTGTTGAAGCGAACCCGGGGAACTGAAACATCTAAGTACCCGGAGGAAAAGAAATCAACCGAGATTCCGTTAGTAGCGGCGAGCGAACGCGGATTAGCCCAGTTACCATCAATCAGTAATTCTTAGTGGAATGTTCTGGAAAGTTCAGCAATAGAGGGTGATAGCCCCGTACACGAAAAGAAGATCTGAGGGGTAACAAAGAGTAGGGCGGAGCACGTGAAACTCTGTCTGAACATGGGGGGACCATCCTCCAAGGCTAAATACTCCTTACCGACCGATAGTGAACCAGTACCGTGAGGGAAAGGCGAAAAGAACCCCGTTTAGGGGAGTGAAATAGAACCTGAAACCGTATGCGTACAAGCAGTGGGAGCACCTTCGGGTGTGACTGCGTACCTTTTGTATAATGGGTCAACGACTTACTTCTCAGTGGCAAGCTTAACCGAATAGGGGAGGCGTAGCGAAAGCGAGTCTTAATAGGGCGTCATAGTCGCTGGGAGTAGACCCGAAACCGGGCGATCTATCCATGGCCAGGTTGAAGGTGGGGTAACACCTACTGGAGGACCGAACTCACCTATGTTGAAAAATGGGGAGATGAGCTGTGGATCGGAGTGAAAGGCTAATCAAGCCCGGAGATAGCTGGTTCTCCTCGAAAGCTATTTAGGTAGCGCCTCGTGTCTCACCTCAGGGGGTAGAGCACTGTTTCGGCTAGGGGGTCATCCCGACTTACCAAACCGATGCAAACTCCGAATACCTGAGAGTGCAATCACGGGAGACACACGGCGGGTGCTAACGTCCGTCGTGGAAAGGGAAACAACCCAGACCGCCAGCTAAGGTCCCAAAATCATAGCTCAGTGGGAAACGATGTGGGAAGGCCCAGACAGCCAGGAGGTTGGCTTAGAAGCAGCCATCCTTTAAAGAAAGCGTAATAGCTCACTGGTCAAGTCGGCCCGCGCGGAAGATTTAACGGGGCTCAAGCTATGTACCGAAGCTGCGGATGCATATTTATATGCATGGTAGAGGAGCGTTCTGTAAGCCGTTGAAGGTGTGTTGTAAAGCATGCTGGAGGTATCAGAAGTGCGAATGTTGACATGAGTAACGATAATGGGGGTGAGAGGCCCCCACGCCGAAAACCCAAGGTTTCCTGCGCAATGCTAATCAGCGCAGGGTTAGTCGGCCCCTAAGGCGAGGCAGAAATGCGTAGTCGATGGGAAGCAGGTTAATATTCCTGCACCTCTTTTTACTGCGATGGGGGGACGGAGAAGGCTAAATCATCCGGCTGTTGGTTGCCGGTTTAAGCGTGTAGGGCGTGTTCTTAGGTAAATCCGGGAACACACTAACCTGAGACGTGATGACGAGCACCTTTTAAGGAGCGAAGTGATTGATGCCATGCTTCCAGGAAAAGCCTCTAAGCTTCAGGTAAAAAGAGACCGTACCCCAAACCGACACAGGTGGGTGGGATGAGAATTCTAAGGCGCTTGAGAGAACTCTGGTGAAGGAACTAGGCAAAATGGTACCGTAACTTCGGGAGAAGGTACGCCCTTGGTATGTGAAGGCACTTGCTGCTGGAGCAGAAGAGGGTTGCAATAAAATGGTGGCTGCGACTGTTTATTAAAAACATAGCACTCTGCAAACTCGCAAGAGGAAGTATAGGGTGTGACGCCTGCCCGGTGCCGGAAGGTTAATTGATGGGGTTATCTTCGGAGAAGCTCTTGATCGAAGCCCCGGTAAACGGCGGCCGTAACTATAACGGTCCTAAGGTAGCGAAATTCCTTGTCGGGTAAGTTCCGACCTGCACGAATGGCGTAACGATGGCCACACTGTCTCCACCAGAGACTCAGTGAAATTGAAATCGCTGTTAAGATGCAGCGTACCCGCGGCTAGACGGAAAGACCCCGTGAACCTTTACTACAGCTTTGCACTGGACTTTGAATCTACTTGTGTAGGATAGGTGGGAGGCTTTGAAGCTGTGACGCTAGTCATGGTGGAGCCAACCTTGAAATACCACCCTGGTATATTTGGAGTTCTAACCCAGATCCGTTATCCGGATCGGGGACAGTGTATGGTGGGTAGTTTGACTGGGGCGGTCTCCTCCCAAAGAGTAACGGAGGAGCACGAAGGTACCCTCAGCGCGGTCGGAAATCGCGCAATGAGTGCAAAGGCATAAGGGTGCTTGACTGCGAGATAGACACATCGAGCAGGTACGAAAGTAGGTCTTAGTGATCCGGTGGTTCTGTATGGAAGGGCCATCGCTCAACGGATAAAAGGTACTCCGGGGATAACAGGCTGATACCGCCCAAGAGTTCATATCGACGGCGGTGTTTGGCACCTCGATGTCGGCTCATCACATCCTGGGGCTGTAGTCGGTCCCAAGGGTATGGCTGTTCGCCATTTAAAGTGGTACGCGAGCTGGGTTTAGAACGTCGTGAGACAGTTCGGTCCCTATCTGCCGTGGGCGTTTGAGACTTGAGGGAAGCTGCTCCTAGTACGAGAGGACCGGAGTGGACGTACCCCTGGTGTTCCGGTTGTCACGCCAGTGGCATTGCCGGGTAGCTATGTACGGACAGGATAACCGCTGAAAGCATCTAAGCGGGAAGCCCCTCCCAAGATTAGGTCTCACTAGACACTTGAAGTCTCTAAAGGTCCGTCGAAGACTACGACGTTGATAGGCTGGGTGTGGAAGCACAGTAATGTGTGAAGCTAACCAGTACTAATTGACCGTGAGGCTTGACCATATAACACCCAAGTACTTTGGGGTTTGCTGGTCATGACTCAACAATACCCAAAGCCTATTGCAATATATAAACCAAATGCTCGTCAGCTGCATTGCGCGGCTGACCACCAGTTTGCCTGGCGGCCATAGCGTGTTGGAACCACCCGATCCCATCCCGAACTCGGAAGTGAAACGACTCAGCGCCGATGATAGTGTGGGGGTTCCCATGCGAAAGTAGGTCACTGCCAGGCTTTAATTTAAAAAATCCCGAGTCAAAAGACTCGGGATTTTTTTTGCTTTAAATTTACTGCTCTTTCTGCTGATATAGTCGTACGTTAACTGTTTAAATAGCGATGACTGATTGGAATGATTCAATACCAAATTCAACCTGCTTCACCTGAAGCCCATCTCTTCAATGTTACTCTGCAAATTGCTGAGCCTGATGCAGGCGGCCAACGACTGATGTTGCCTGCTTGGATTCCTGGCAGTTACATGATTCGGGATTTTGCCAAGAACATCGTATCGCTAAAAGCCAGCAGCCATGGTAAAGAAGTGGTTGCAGAGAAGTTTGATAAGCAGTCCTGGCAGTGTGCGCCCTGCAAGGGGGAGTTGCTGATTGAATATCAGGTATATGCGTGGGATCTCTCTGTTAGAAGTGCGCACCTTGATGCCACACATGGCTATTTTAATGGCACTAGTGTCTTTTTACGTGTGCTGGGTAAAGAGACAGAATCATGTCAAGTGGATATTCGGCCACCAATAGGCGAAGTATATAAAGAGTGGCGAGTTGCAACGACTCTTCCAGTAGCGAGGGCAAAGCCTTTTGGTTTTGGTTTCTATCAAGCAGAAAATTATGCAGAGCTTATCGATCATCCCGTCGAGATGGGGCGATTTACACTCGAAAGTTTCGAGGTGGCAGGTACTCCTCATGAGATTGTCATTACAGGCAGGCACCAAACTGATATGGATCGGTTGTGCGCTGATCTCCAATGTATCTGTGAGCATCATGTGGCATTTTTTGGCGAATTCCCGGCAATGGAAAAATATCTATTCCAGGTGATGGCTGTAGGTGATGGGTATGGAGGATTAGAGCATCGTTCCTCGTGCAGCTTGATCTGCAAGCGTGATGATCTGCCCAAGAAAGGTAAGACGAAGATTACTGAAGGGTATCGCCAATTCCTTGGTCTTTGTAGCCATGAATATTTTCATCTCTGGAATGTTAAGCGCATTCGCCCTCAATGCTTAAAGCAAGCTGATCTCTCACAAGAAGCTTATACTCGTCTGTTGTGGGCATTTGAAGGTATTACCTCCTACTATGATGAGTTGGCGTTGGTGCGTAGTGGTGTGATTGAGGTTGATAGCTATCTGGGATTATTAGCACAAACCATTACACGGGTGATGCGTTGTAGTGGGCGCCAAAAGCAAACGGCTGCTGAATCGAGTTTTGATGCCTGGACCAAATTTTATAAGCAGGATGAAAATGCCCCCAATGCCATTATCAGTTATTACACAAAAGGCGCACTGATTGCATTAGCGCTAGATCTCATTATTCGCCAGCAAACTCAAGACAAGAAATCATTGGATGACCTGATGCAGGCACTATGGATGCATCATGGCAAGCCGGATATTGGTGTTCCAGAGGATGGAGTTGAGCGGCTAGCAGAAAAAGTAACTGGGCTAGATTTAAAAGTTTTTTTTGATGGTGCCTTGCGTGGTACGGAGGATTTGGCGCTCGAAGATTTGCTGACTTCAGTCGGCATTGGATACAGCCTTACAGCGGCAACTTCAGCTACAGATCAAGGTGGACTCAAAAAGCAAGATAATGAAGGGGAAGAGAAGCCTCGGCCAGTATTAGGTGCGCGGATTGCAGCTGCTGATGGAGGTGCAAAACTTACTGTCGTATCTGATGGTGGTGCAGCTCAACAGGCAGGGCTTGCTGCGGGAGATATCGTGGTCGCAGTCGATGGTATCCGGGCTACTGCTAAAAATATTGAGCAGTTAATTGCACAGGTTCCCACGGGTGAAGCCATTCCCGTGCATGCCTTTCGACGAGATGAATTAATGCAGTTGAGTGTAATGCCCTTGCCTGCCCCCACTGACACCTGCCGGTTGTGGATACGGGATGAAATTACAGATAACCAAAAACAGGCTCGGCAGTCATGGCTACAGCTTGCAGCAGAAAGTGTCTGATTTGAGTTAATTCACTTCCAAATGGACACTCGCTATCTACTTATTCGCTCTCTTGCAGATGGAAAATTCCACTCTGGTGAGGCGCTGGCGCAGCAGTTGGGGCTTAGCAGGGCGGCCATCTGGAAGCAGATTAAGGGGTTACGTGAGCAGTGGGGTATGGAAATTCATGCCGTTTCTGGTCGTGGGTATCGATTGACGCATGCGCTCGAGCTGTTACAGCAAGATCAGATACTTGCGCTACTCCCAGCAGCATCGAGGGAGACGCTTAGTGGATTAGAAATCCATGACATCATTGATTCGACTAATGAGCATTTGATGTTGCAAGCTGCTGCTGGTGCAGCCAGCGGCCAAGCTTGCTTGGCAGAACAGCAAACGATGGGCCGAGGCCGTCGTGGCCGCGAATGGGTCTCTCCGTATGGCAGTAATATCTATCTTTCACTTTTATGGCGTTTTCCGCTTGCTCCGATAGAGCTAAGCGGACTGAGTTTGATCGCAGGCCTGGCTGTTGTGCGGGCGCTTAACCATTTGGGCGTTACAGAAATTGGCCTTAAGTGGCCAAATGATATTTTATGGCGGGAGCAAAAACTTGCCGGACTGTTGCTTGAAGTAACAGGCGAGAGCGAAGGCCCAAGCCAAGTGGTATTGGGTGTTGGGCTTAACACTTGGCTATCAAATCAGCAGGCTAGCAACATTGACCAGCCCTGGGTGGATTTGGCTAGCATCCCTGGCGGCAAAGAGGTTGGACGAAATCAACTGGCCGCAGAATTAATCCATCAGTTGATTAATGCGCTAGAATGTTTTGAAGACCACGGCTTATCGCTGCTATTGGATGAGTGGCAGCAGCAAGATCTTTATCATAATAAAACAGTAACATTGCGAATGGGCAATAGGGCGATAGTGGGCAAGCACGTGGGGATTGATGAAAAAGGAGCCCTGCTACTATCACATGCCGGTGAGGTAAAAGCTTATTACGCCGGTGAAGTCAGTTTACGCGTAGATCAGGATGATGAGCATGCGAATACTATTGGTTGATATCGGCAATACAAACCTAAAGTGGGCCTGGCTGCAAGATGGTGAAATGTCAGCGCTTGAGCGTGCTGGTTACCAGGCTAATGGTATAACTGCGCAGGCTTACTGTTGCTGGTCACATGCTGAGAAACCTGAAAAAGTCGTGGTGGCCAATGTTGCTGGTCAGAGCGTAGAAGATGAGTTGCTACAATGGGTTACCAATGAATGGCATATTGATATGGAGGTGGTTGCTGCTAGTGCTCAGCAGTTAGGCGTTAAAAATGCCTACGCTTGCCCAGAGCAACTTGGGGTAGATCGATGGCTGGCGCTGATTGCCGCATACAAAAGCAATACTGCGCCTGTCTGTGTGGTGGATTGCGGCACAGCAATTACTATTGATGCTCTAACGGCAGATGGCCAGCATCAGGGTGGTTTAATTCTCCCTGGCTTAGCTATGATGCGCCAAGTTATGTTAGAACGCACTCAAATCCCACGCATTGGAAAATCTGAAAATATTGAGTTGTTAGCAGGAGATACGGCTGGTGCCATTGCAGCTGGCAGCTTACATGCAGCTGCAGCATTGGTAGAACGTGTAGCCCAGCAGATGGGCGCGTCTCCAACGATTGTATTGACCGGAAGTGATGCTTTCAGACTGAAAGCAGTCATGAAACTTGAAGCTGAAGTTGATCCTGAACTTGTAATGCACGGCTTAGCGATGGTAGCCCAAAGTTAATGAAACACGTATTTCTTTTACTTCTTGCAGTCAATATCGGCCTGTTTGTTTGGGGATACCAACGTGAACAGGCAGCTGAGCACAAAAGACCCTATAGCCATGATATCGGCGAGTTGCGATTGCTCACAGAGCGTAAAGCGACCTTGAAACCTAAACTACAGCAAAACCCAGCACCTGAGCAAAAGGAGTTGATGCCAGCTACTGAGGTGGAAGTTGCAGCATTAGAGCTGGGTTCCAGTGAGTCTGACTTTGCCCCTGAATCTGAAGAAAAAGAGGCAGAGCGGCAGTCTTCAGTCGAAAAAGCTGAGTATGAGGATAGCCAAATTGCGCAACAAGAGATGGTTGATCAAAATGCTGCAACCTCAGATGATGATATTTTAACTTCAAATTTATCGGAAGTGGAGCCTAAACAACAGGCTGAGTTGGATTTAACAGACGAAATAGATCCTGAGCTACAGGCGGAGATGGTTGTAGAGCCAGAGTTATTAACACCAAAATTAGTTTGTTACAGGCTTGGGCCTGTATTAGAGATAGCTGCAGTTGAAGAGCTTTCAGAGCAGTTAGTGCAGCTAGGTTTTAATGCAGTTATGCATACGCAGCAAGTAAAAAAAACTAAGGGTTATTGGGTTATGTACCCTGCTCTAGAAACATATGAACAAGCCAAGCAAAAGCTGCAAGAGATGAAAGAATTAGGATTGACAGATCTTTGGCTCTTTCCAAAGGGTGAGCATAAAAATTCAATCTCTTTAGGGTTGTATAGTCGCCGTGTCAATGCGGAAATTGCTAATAAACGAGCGCAAAAGAAGGGGTTGGGTACGGAAGTGCTGATCCGTGAGGTTAAATTTGATCAATATTGGCTGGAATTTCAGGATATTGAGCAGTTGTCGATCAGCGAGGAATCCAGGCTGGCCTTGCAGGAGGCATATTCGAAAGAAGAATTTGAATTTAAACGCTGTTCAAACGTTGTAACCGATTAAAGTATTACATAGAATACGCACCTCACAATGCTGGCGTAGCTCAGTTGGTAGAGCAGCTGATTTGTAATCAGCAGGTCACAGGTTCGACTCCTGCCGCCAGCTCCAATTAAATCAATAAGTTAGTGATTCCCTCTTCTTAATCAGCTGGTCACGCGGTACACTTTCGGTACACCTACGTATCGGAAGACGCTATGGCCACTATAACTAAGACCCCCTCAAAGACCTGGAAGGCAATTGTCCGCAAGCGCGGCTGGCCAACCACCATCAAAACTTTTCGCACCAAACGTGATGCTCAGGACTGGGCACGACGAACTGAAGATGACATGGTACGCGGAGCTTATATTGATCGGGCTCCGTCAGAGAGCACCACCCTCAAGTCGGCAATGAGCCGGTATCTTGCAGAAGTATCACCAACCAAGAGTGCTGGAACTAAGCGCAGAGAGACGGTGCGGGCAAAGCCACTGCTGGAAGAGCTTGGAGATTATGCGCTTGTTGCCATAACTCCTGACCTAGTTGGCCAATACCGAGATAAGCAGTTGATAGCAGGAAAGAGCAACAATACGGTTCGGTTGGAACTGGCGCTTCTATCTCATATGTTTACCGTGGTGATTCAAGAGTGGCGAATGGGCTTGGTTTACAATCCGGTAGCAGCAGTGCGGAAACCAGCAGCAGGAGCAGGACGAAATAGACGGCTCCAGCCAGATGAAGAGAGAGCATTGCTTGCTGCCTGTGACCAGGCAAGTAACCCGATGCTGGGATGGATAGTAAGAATAGCCATCTATACGGGTATGCGTGCGGGTGAGATTCAAACATTACGACAAGATCAAGTGGATCTAGCAAGGCGAGTGGTGCGTCTTAATAAAACCAAGAATGGCAGCGCACGAACTGTACCGCTTATCCAGCAGGCCACTGAAATATTTGGGCATGCTTTAGCGCATCCCATACGTTCAAATACAGACCTGATATTTTGGGGTGAGCCGGGTAGAGATGGTCACCGCAGACCCTACGAATATAGCCCAGCATGGCGGCGAGCTCTCAAAAGAGCTGGAATTGTCAATCTTCGCTTCCACGACTTACGCCATGAGGCAGTTTCTCGCCTAGTGGAGGCTGGCCTGGGTGATCAAGAAGTCGCTGCTATTTCTGGCCATAAATCCATGCAGATGTTGCGCCGGTACACACACCTTAGAGCAGAAGATCTTGTTGAGCGGTTGGATCAAGTGTTTGACTGAGGCCGAATCAAACAGCTTGTGCCAGTTCATATTTGATCTTTAAGCCAGACTTGCTCTTCCAGGCGGTACTAGCAAAGCAAGTCTTATTCCCGTTCTGGGCGTTTGCGCATACAGACTCATAGCAAGAACATACAAGAAGAGTTTTTCGCTCCAAGGATACCCAACAACTGGTTAATACAGTTTGCTGACCTTCAGGCCGATGTTCACGAATAGCCCTTATCGACACACACAGCAGCCATTTGCTACCACCAGATTTTTGCCGATTAGAGGTTTCACCTGGACGGCTCTTCAATACACAAAGCAGCCGTACAGATAAGAGATGGTGTCAGGCAGAAAGCGACACAAAGAAGGCATTTGAGAACCCCCCCCAATAACCCGCAGTCCAGCGAAAGTGAACCTATACTATTGGCTGCTGGATAGCGTTTCAGTGCCAAAACCGGCTGTTCAAATTATATTAAAATGAGTAAATATTGATGATGGTTGAGAATTACTTGAGTGGATCGCCAATAAACCAAGAAATAGAACTATTTTCAAAGGGAACCTGATTGTTAGGCATTGCTGTCTATCTGTTTCTGTTCAGGTACAGCTTGCACTACATGATGACCTGATTCTAGCTGCACTTCTCATTCCAACAATCCTCACCAGCATCAATTGAGCCATTGTTGTTCCTGTCCCATCCTTTTAAGCCCTGATGGGTGATTATCAAAATTCCATCTCCCGCCTGTGGCCCCTTTGGGGATGCGATCAATGTATAAGTAGACGCCGTAACCGCCTGAATAGCTATATCATAATACTTGCTGCCAGGATCTTTTGGTGACTCAAGTAAATTATTGGGAAGCGTTACAGCAGCACCGGCCAGATCCTGGTGATAACGGTAATTGGCCGTGTGATGACGCTCCATGAACTGCGCTGCCTCCATTATCACCCCTTGCGCATCCGCCCTTCTGGCCTTGGTTATATGTTGTTGATATGAGGGGTAAGCGATTGCAATAAGTACTGCGATGATGACGACCACAATCATCAATTCAATGAGCGTCATACCTTTGTTTTTGTTGGCTTTAATCATTTTCATCAGCAATATTAAATCACCATCAATGCAGCTCGATCCCTTTGACAATTATGGGTGGAACAAAATTAACACGTAGCGCAGGATCGAAATAAATTGTCACCATCTTTCCCGCTGTAACCGTTGCCAAGGAAGCAAAGGCGCCATTGGTTTTTCTCACCATAGTCTTGTCATTGAGCTGGAAGGCCATATCACCCACAACAAGATCGCCCGTTTTTGGATCAATATAATCGACCATGCCGGCCATCGGTTGCATGCCGGGAAAGAGATCGGGATCAGCTTGGGCAACGTTCGTAACATTTAATGACATTAAAATAAGAAGTACACATGACCATATCTTGATATTCATAACTATTGTCCTCTCAGAGCCTATTGAATTAGCGTTAACAGGCCCTAGCGCAATTCCACCCAGGAGCGTGTCCAGTTAAGGCCAGAGTCCTCGGTAACTGAACGCACATCACCACGGGAAGTGCTGGTGATCTTACTTTCACCCCGGCTGTCGGGATGCATACTCACAGCCGGTATGGTGATAATCCCCGAACCATCCAGACGAATGCCGGCACCGGGTAGCAGATCACCACCTACCTGAATCAGATCCAGCTCGTCAAATATACCATCGCCGTTGTAATCAAAGGGCGTCAGGCTAAGCCGTGAACCATCAAATGCATCCAATTCCATGAGCCAGCTTGAGCCACCCGACAGGCAGGGGTCATCCGAAGGGGTTACGGTGACAAAGATGATTCTGCCATGGCGAAGCAGTGGCTCCTGATGCACGCGTTCACCAGACTCAGGCAGATCCATATACCAGCCCCGCTTCTCATCCGGATCCTCAGGATTTACGCCATCATCCCAGCGAATCTGCGTATCTGAAACAACCCTGGCATCGGCACCCGAGAACTGATTCAGGTTGACTGCGGTTATAGTTTGTTCAAGCAGTTTGCTTCGGCTAAAGCCATTGGCTGCACCATCATCCCAGATGCCATAAAAGCTCTGGGTGCTGAGATCAACAATATCCCCTTGTCCCAGATATTTTCCGGTGCCAAAGTAGACCATCACACCAATGCCAAAAGGGTGCCTGCCGACAACGGGCGGCGTTGTAATAGGCTGCGCATTTCCACCCGCATCCTTCGCCGTATAAAGCGGCTGCGGATTGCTGCCATTTCCATATTTCGATTTCCATAGGTTTGTATTACTGGAAGAGAGCTCAAACACCCAGACATTGCCAAATAGATCCGTGGCATAGATGGCATCGGTAATAAAATCATCATCCAAATCAACTGGGCTAATACCCATGATACCGTTCGGCCTGGAAGCCCCAGTGGGGTCATCTGCACTACCAACGTTTGTTTCCAGTTTCTTTATCATTCCACCTGTCTCAATATCCACAATAAACACTGCCGCTTGGCCATTGCCACTCACAGAGGCATCCGAGCTATCCGTATTATTGAGCCCATTGCCGAAGACCGCCGCCCACTTGCCGTTATTGAGGCGAACGATGGCAGGTTTACCAAAGCTGTAGCCAAGATCCGCATCGTCAGCATCGGTAAACTCCCATAACAGGATATTGTTGGCATTTGATTCGTTGAGTGTCACCGGGTTGCTCACATCCAGGGCGTAGTAGCCTTGTCCACCCAGGCCTAAGCCACCAACAATGACGCTGTGCCAAGCACCGCTATAATAGACATCCCCCTCCACCAGCGGGCCATCCACATAGCTTGTATGGGCATAATCTGTTGTATGCAGCTTCCACAGATTCCCAAACACCTCATTCGGCAGATAGGCCATCCGTTCTTCACCGTTGCTTGCCTGAAAGCCGTGCAGCATGCCGTCATTGCCTCCTGTATAAACCATCGGTAACCGACCTGCATTACCAGATACGAAGGCTGCATAGGAAGCAACCTCTGGAAAGTTTGAATTGGCTTCGTAATAACGGCCGGGTGGCCCCACATAGATAGGGTTGGAATGAATGATGTCGCCGAGAATGCTTGTGCGGTTTCGGAAGGTGCCGCCACTGGATACTTCAAGGGAGTGATCACCACGGAGAAAGGCAAGCACATCCTCACCATACTGCACCGTGCCTTGTGGTGCTGCCCCAAGTGGCCCATCCGGATCACGCAACTGCCCTTGCTGCGCAGCAGACAATAGATTCCAGTTAAAGCCTACACCCTGACTTGTACTGCTATTCATGGTAATGATGCGTCGACTGCTCTGGGCCGTCACTGAGGTGCCTGTCGCCTCACAGGTGCCACCATCAAGGCGGCATGCCGCATCCCATAGGGTCTGACACACCGTGCCGATAGGCACCGTACCGCAATTCAAACCATTGGAGATACTTTTGGCCAACAGATGACCTGTCCAGCCATTGGTATCAAAACGCGCCTGATAGACCTGAGTATTGGTTAATATGGCACCGGCATTCAGGGAAACGGCTGCTGACGAACCCGTACGGTCAATGATGTTGCCGACAATATCTGCAAAGGATGTCACCATCTCGGATGCATTGGAGGCTGAAAAATATTTGCCACGGCTATTGATCGCCGCATGCCATAGATCATCAATATGATCTGTTCCCCAACTTGTTGCACCACTCAGCAAATCGGCATAATCACCAGGGAAGGCACGCTGGCCATCCACTCCCATGCCAATGGTGTAGTTCACCATGTGCTGCCAGCTTGCCGGATTGTTTTTTGGATTCCAGAAGATGTCGGCATTATCGACATCCCCATCACCATCAATATCGCTACTCTGATCAGAAATATTGGTCGGCACCTCATTGTCTAATGATGGCCGCAGATCCGTTGCCCAATAGTGGAAGGCGTTATCTGCCAAAAAGGCACTGTTGCCATCCTTATAGGGCGCACTGGGGGTATAGCTGGTGATATTGAACTCATTGTTTGCAAGGGTGTGATTCTGGTTGTCCACGTTATCACTAACACCTGCCGTAGAATTCCAATAACCATCCGTCATCATGACCTGAAAATTCTGGCGACAGGCTCTTTCTGTGCTGCTGCTGTCGGATGGATCATCACGATAGGGTTCGGCTGTTGAGAGATAATCACCAGCGCGTTTCATGCCAGCCCGCAAGGGGGTGCCACCGGTTGCCGGTACATCAAATAACCACTGAAAAAAGTTTGAGCGTGCCGTACCTGTATATTTCTCCACTGAATTGAGATTATTAGAGCCACCGGCATTGATGGTCTGATGGGCCATTCGAAAATCACCGCTCAGATTGGCAAATGCCTGGGAGGCTGAAGTCTTGGTGAGATAGATACGTTTACGATAATAGCTGTACCAGTTTGCAAAGTTGACACGTTCATCTGTGCTGCCAGGCCCTGAAGACGAACTCACAACCACCTTGTCATAACAGTCATCATCATCTGTCGTACCATTACAGTTGCTGTTGCCCGCATCAAACAGGTAATAGTAGGCAGGCTCGGCAGCACCCGCATACTCCTTAAAGTTATCTGTACCGTCACAGTGGTTACCGTAATACCAAGTGGGGCGGTAGTTCACAGAAAGATTGATTGTGCAATCGGCCTTATTAAAGCCATCATTCCAGGCCGCGGTAAAAGTCGCATCCCCCAGAGAGGCACCATTCTGATCCACCGGCGGCATATAGTTGATGCTGGGGTCATAATAGATGCGATTATAGGCAGAGGATTTGGCACGCTTGGTCGTGCTCTGCCAAAACACACCATCCGGCATGAAGGACCAATACATACTGCCGGAATCATCCATAGTCAGGATGATATTGGGGCCGACCCCCTCCAGCACATAAAGTGGGACATCACTGAGTTCGACCAGCGCCGCATGGGTTGGCCGCAATAGCGCAAACAGAACGACGCAGGCTCCCCCTATGATATGCAACAGTTGTTTGCTTGTGCTCTTCATAATCATCACCGCCTGTTTATCGGCCGGCCCTCACTTGAAGCGTTTCTCATAAACGGATTGCACTACCACCTCAGATGCATCTGAACCACCATAGCCCACCGCTGAGACCCGGTAGTAATATTTACCTGCCCCCTTGGCCTTGGATTCTGGGTTAAGGCTGTCAGAGACAAATGCGGCCTCCTCGATGACATAAATGGGGGGCTTGGCATTGTGCGGAAAATCACCAGCATTATTTGAGGTATTAGCGCCATAGTCAGTGCCCAGACCTTCCCAATCAAAGATGTAATCTGCTGGCTCAGCCCCAATGCTACCGTCTGTATATACACCATTACTCGCTGTCCCATCAGGCAATGGACGCCCAGTCAGTGGTAGCAGCCAGTCCCAGCCATCCTTCAACCCAGACTCTGCGGCCTGAAACGCCATATTGTGATCATGCATATTACCGGCCATGCGTTCCTCCATAACGGAACTTTGCATGGCTGAAACACCCAGCAGTGTTACGATCAACAGAAACAGCAAGGCTATGATAAGCACGGCTCCCTGCTGCTTGTTCATGGTTTGGTCTTTCAACATATTTGGCACCTAATTCAAACGGTTCCTTAATGCAATCGCCACCCAATTGGAGGAACGCAAGCGCCTATCGCTGGATGGATTTGCATCTGCTCCATTAAAGGTAAAGGGTTGAGAGCCAACGGTGATGTTATCTGCCGTACGCAGAAGAATGCCGATATTGACCCCAATAACCTCTTGCCAGTCAGGCACGGCAGACGCATCTACGTATTCATCCGGCACGTGATTGTCATCCTTGTCTATGGCATATTGGATCTGCAAATCCTGTACGTCTGGTATTAACTCAAGGGCATCTGTTGATTCAAATTGAACCATGTAGAGAGAGCTGCCACCCTCGGCATTCTCTCCAATAAAATAGGTGTTGGCTGAAAAGCTCATCACCATGGTGTTTTCCTGATAGGCCTTGGAGAGACGGTTGTCTATATTGGTACTCATGGCATGGGCAATGGTGACTACACCGCTCCCCTGAGACACATTGGAAGCTCGAATCAGATCTGCCGCCTCACAATCAGTAACCAACAACACATCATTTGCCGCAAAGCCATAGGGATTTGGGGCAATCTGGATATTGGCATTCAGGGCAGCCATATTTCCAATAAATGGCACAGCAAGGCCGGTAGCCCGTCTAACCACCACCACGTCCGTCCCTGCTAACTGCGTGATAGTGGTGGGGTTGGTCCAACCTGAACCCGACTCAAATCCTTGTAAGCCGTCTGCAAACCCGGAAAATGCCGGCGGGTTTTTTGCGATCACATTTGGACTTAAACCAGCAAGCGTTCTGCAGCCAGAATATCCAGCCATGCGCAGGTCACGTTGCAACAGTTCTGTGGCATAGCGACCATTTTCAGCCAGCAACGCCACTTGCTCACGTACACGATAGGTCTGGCTGGAACTGACAAAGATCTGCAACACAACTGCGCTAACAATTAGGCTGAGCAGCATGGCAATTAATAGTTCAACCAGACTAAACCCTGCCTGCTGCAGAGGATAGGAGCGGTGATACATACGCCCGCTCACAGCCGTGTCCTCAGTGCAATCTGAGCAGCGGCACTGCCGGCCGTTCCACCACTGTCATCCCACTGCACCGTTACCACACAGAACTCAGAAACCGTCGAGCAGTCAATGGCCCCATCACCATAGGGTAAATTGGCATCCAGATTTATTTTCCAGCCACCAAGATCATTTGCTGCAATGGTGCTGCCACCCGGTGCAGAAGCACCAATAGCAATGTCATAACTGCCAGCCAAGGCACCATCACGATTAATACGCATCCGGTCAATAATGTCAGTGGCTGAAGTTGTTGCCTGTGAATGCAGAAGTGCACTATGAGTGTTTTTCAAGCCAATGATCTGCAAAGCGGCAACACTCAACAGGCCTACCGACAAAATAAACACAGCAACCAATACCTCAATCAATGAGAAGCCTCGTTGATTTTGTTTTGGTCGCCATATGTTCCTGTCCATAGGTGGCTCCTAAGGGCAATCCAGGCGGGAGGCACTGACACGTCCCGTGGTTGCGACGGTTATGATGCGGGTCTCAGATCCCGTGCAGGCTGGCGCTGTGAGCTGATAGGCAAAGGCATCCCCAACGGGCTGCAGCACCCCACGGGAATTGAAGGCAATATAGGGATTAGTAAGGTTATTTGATGCATCAGCCGTTAATATGCTCTCTCCTTCCAGGGGACTGCTTAATCGCAGCAGATCCTCACTGTCGACAAAATCCCCATCCTTGTTTGCATCTGCTATGACTGACATGCCTTGAGACCAGTCTGACGGATCGACGGGTACAACACGCACCTCAGCCCGCCTATTCACCGCCTCGCTTCGAGCCAGGGAAAAGAGCGTCACCATCTCATTGGTCTGAGTGGTCAGACGATTATTAGTAATGATGCTTAGGAAAGAAGGAGTAGCAACCATGAGAAGGATAGTAGCTACCGCCAATGCCACCATCAGCTCCACCAGGGTAAAGCCGGTGTTTGCTGTTCCAGTGACTCTCTTTGTATGCGGTATACCCATATCATGTCCATAACATATGTAGAAAAAACCCAATAGTTAGGCTGTTTAGCAAGTGATCGACCGTCGTCGCTTATCCTTAAGTTAAAAGGATATACCAAGGATATTTTTAGATTAGGAATCCAAATTTTATTTGGTTGGCAAGTGATGAAACTGTGATGCAGTTACGTGATATTGAGAACGTTAATCCCTTCGGGATAAATGATCGGCTAAAGCGTTGTTGTCAGAAATTGTGATGGGTCTGCGGAAATGCATCTTTCCTGTTGGGTGTAATAAATAAACTGATTTTCGACTTTTGTAACAAAACAGGGTGGTTTTGGGCATCAGATAACTTTCCTGGAAATGCCCCTTTACGGGAGAATTTTGAGACGGTTTAGGTTATGTGGGACTGGCAAGGAGCTGGGTGGCAGGTGCCGTTATCTTTTTTGGGAAAGTTTTAACCTGCAGAGTCTGGAATGGCAGCTTAGTCTTGATTCAAGGCTAAGGCCCCTATTACCTAAATGTCCGCAAAGTGTTGCCGTTAGTCTTTTCTACCAAGTAGTTCAAACGGCTGCTTTTGGCACATTGCCCTCATTTGATGATTAAAGATGAAAGACCGCTTACGCTGGATTAGAGCCGATTGCTAACGCTGCATTACTACCGATTGAGGGTTAGAATGGAACGGCTGCTCTTGGCACAGAGCACGCAGACGATGATCAAAAGGTGAATGTCCACTTACGTGGACAGCAGCTGTTTGGATATTTGATCTGAATTACGCCTCAGGGTTCTACATATCTGGTACACATATCGAATGAGTGCCTAGGAATCCACTACATGGACTGGCATCAGATGAAAAATCAAACCATTTGATTGCTAACAATGCCCACATAAATAGGTTCGAAAGCGCACCCCTAGGGGTGCGGCTAAGAGTCTATTTATTCAGTCAATTTATGGCAATCTAGTGTCTCCCTAGCATGACAAAGGAGAGCACAGATTATGCAAGACAAAGAGAGTTTTAGTGCGGTTGCCCTGGAAGGACAAATTACTGGACGCTACGGTCTACTGCTATCGCAAACCCAATTGGCAGAACTGCTTGGCCGTACTCCGGGTGGATTGCGTTACAGCCTGAGTTACCCAAGTGACCACCATACCCGCGCACTCAAATCCTGCGGACGCAAGATTGGTCGTCGTGTCTACTACCCTGCCACTGAAGTTGCCCAGATCATTATTGGCATAGGCAGGGAATGAGTAACACCAACATTGGTACCCATCTGCGGTGAGCATTGCGGCCATGAACTGGGCCTGGAGTCAGAATCTTGCGCCGACACCAAAACTGATTCTGATGGCCTTGGCTGATGCCGCTGACGACCATGGCACTTGCTGGCCCAGCGTACCAACGGTAGCGGCAAAATGCTCTGTTTCTGATCGTACTGTACAACGAGGCATGCAAATGCTAATTGCCAGTGGGTTAATGATTTCAGATCAACGTTATCGTAAGGATGGCTCCTGTTCTTCGAACAAATATCGATTGCTGTTGGAAGGGGGTGACAAACTGTCACCACCCCCTGACACAGATGACACCACCCCCTGTCATGGATGTCAGGGTCCCCCTGACACAGGTGTCACCCCAAGAACCACCATTAGAACCCAAAAAGAATCACCACAACCACCTGAGGCAGAAACCTCAACCACTGTTTCCACATCAGCAGAGAGTGGTGGTGGGGATTTTATTAACCTGGAATACCCCAAAGACCTATTGCCAGCAGAAAGGCATGAGGCAGAAAAATTGATTACTGTACTAAAGGCACCACTCAACCAGCAAGTGCTGGATGAATGGGCCGGAATCATATCAGCTGGTACTATACGATCCTCACTACTGGGTTGCCTGAGAGCCTTGATCAAACGTGCACGGGAAGGCAGCTTTACACCAGAGCGAGCCTTGCGTGTAGCGCAGTCACGCAAGAGCCAGAAACAGGTGGCTAAAATGCAGGCGCAAGCTAAATCAGAAATGCCAAAATTTACCCCTGCTAACAGCGACAATCCACTCGCGCACCGCATTGCTAATATAGCCAAAGCACAGGGCAGAAAAAATGACCAACAATAGGATTGAATGCACTCAGAATGGCAGTTATTTATACTGGCATACCAGCTATAATGCTCGAAATGTCCGTGTCACTACAAAGCAAAGCGGTGTAGTGACACGGACAAAATCAGGCACCAAGCCACTGGTTTACGAGCATTCTTCCCAGGAGTCTTTGAATGCCGCGTGGATGACGGGGTCAGTTGACCGTAAAAATTTGCACTTTGGTGAATGACAGATAGTGGGTAGTTGCCTATACTGGCTGAGCAGAAACAAATTCATCCGTGGTCACTGCGTGTACAGTGGCACCCAGGCACCTCCAGGATCGTGAAACAGGTGCACAACGGTAATCTTGAAAGTTTCAATTTGAGATGTCGTCGATCTATCTTCCACATTAGAACAGACTTTAAGGTCTGATCATCCCAGCAGGCATTAGCCTGTTACTCATCTTACGAGCTATGTGCCCGGTGATTGCTTTTAGCAATGGCCTTGCTGTGCTCATATTCCACATCTGCGGAATTTTTCCCGCCCACTTGAAAGAGAGGTGTAACCACACTTAATGATTGCCCAATGTCGGGCATGTTGGTTTGCGTGGATCCATTCTCCAACGGAGAAGAAACCACGTTGCCTTTGATCAGGCGCATTCAGGTTGCATGGGCGTTGTGTCCCATGACCGTTCCGCGTAAGCGGGCCTTAACAGCTACGGCTGCCAGGTAGGTCAGAAACACTAACCTAAAAGCGAGAACACGTATGAGAGACCTGAACTACCAACTTAAAAAACTCTGCCATCAAAGCCGGGAAGGCAGCTATGCCACTCAGGTGCGGCGTGAGCGTGATTTAACGCTCATTGCCAATCAACTCCATGAGCTGGGATACCGAGGCATGCAGGCAGTATCATTGAAGCCAAAGCATGTTGAGGCGCTGACTAAACATTGGTTAAACCAGGAGATGGCCGTAGGAACAATCAAAAACCGTATGGCATCGATTCGCTGGTGGGCACATAAGGTTAATCGGCAGAATGTGGTAGCCCGTTCCAACGAGCACTATGGCATCCCTGATCGACGGTTTGTGACCAATGAATCCAAGGCAAAGACAATTACCGGTGTGGATCTTGAAAAAGTCCGTGATCAACATGTCCGCATGAGTCTGGAACTGCAACAGGCTTTTGGCCTGCGCCGTGAAGAGGCGATGAAATTCCAGCCGAGTTTTGCAGATCAGGGTGACCATCTGGTACTCAAGGCAAGCTGGACCAAGGGCGGAAAGGAAAGAGTGATCCCAATTAGAACAGAAGAGCAGAGGACAGCTCTGGATCAAGCCAGGCATTTGGCCGGTCTTGGTTCCTTGATCCCCAGTACGCGCAACTACCGGCAGCAGCTTCGGATCTATGAGGGACATACTATCCGCGCTGGCCTCTCTAATATGCACGGGCTGCGCCATGCCTATGCCCAAAACCGCTATGAAGAGCTGACTTGTTGTAAATGTCCGGCTGCTGGTGGGCCGGAAACCAAGGCTCTTACCCAGGAACAGCGGGAGATCGACCGCCAAGCTCGACTCACCATCAGTAAGGAATTGGGTCATGAGCGCGAGGCCGTAACTGCTGTTTACTTGGGCAGGTAAGGCTTCCCTTTTATGCCTGTGCCGCAGTATTTTGTTTGAGAAAACCCAACTCTAGTTTCTCGGCTCAAAAATACCAAGTGCATAGCGGATTTTGTTAAAGTACAAACTATGAATTATTCACACCTCAACTGGACCACTAATTTTATCTGGGGCATTGCTGGCGATTTGTTACGCAACCTCTGCATGGTTACCGGCAGGCTCAATGTGTATGAGGCGGAAGCGTGACGACGGATCGCTCAGCTGAGTACCTGATTGGATTGGTGCGGGAGCTTTGTAAGCTGCCCTCAGAAACCGAGTGGGTGGAATTCAAACACAATAATGCCCATCCGCAGGAAATTGGTGGATATATTTCGGCACTTGCCAATGCGGCAGCGCTGAATGGCAAGGCTCATGCTTATTTACTCTGGGGCATTGAAGATGGGACGCATGACATCATCGGCACGGAGTTCAATCCTATCACCGCAAGGAAGGGCAATGAGCCACTGGAAAGCTGGCTGCTGCGCCTGCTGAATCCTAAGATTCGTTTTCGTTTTGATGTCATGGAGATTGATGAACGGCAGGTAGTAATCTTGGAGATCGAGCGTGCCACTCGTGACCCAGTGAGTTTCAGTGGCACGGAATACGTTCGTGTTGGTGAGGTTAAGAAGCCCCTCAAGGAGGCTCCTGATCGAGAGCGGGCGTTGTGGCGTATCTTTGATCAGACTCCTTTTGAGGCTTTGGTTGCCGCCGAACGGCTGGATGCTGATGCGGTACTGCGTTTGCTGGACTACCCAGCCTACTTCGACTTATTGGAACTACCACTGCCTGCGAATCGAGATGGGATCATCGAGGCTCTGGCTGAGGACACCTTGATTCAGCCCTGCCCAGCGGGTGGTTGGAACATTACCAATCTCGGTGCCATCCTCTTTGCGAAACGGCTTGCTGACTTCCCTGGCCTCAGTCGTAAGGCTGTGCGCGTCATCCAGTATCGTGGTGCTGGTCGCATTGAAACGATCAGGGAGCAGCTTAACGGCAAGGGGTATGCAGCCGGGTTTGAGGGGCTGGTCGGTTATGTCAACGGTCTACTGCCAAGCAACGAGATCATTGAGCAGGCGCTTCGCAAGACGGTGCCCATGTATCCGGAGCTAGCGGTGCGTGAGCTTGTGGCAAATGCATTAATTCATCAGGACTTCTTTGTCACTGGTACCGGGCCGATGGTAGAGATCTTTGATGATCGCATTGAGATCACCAACCCCGGTGAACCGCTGGTGGACACTCAGCGTTTCGTGGATACACCACCGAAATCACGAAACGAGGCTTTGGCCTCGATGATGCGCCGCTTCCGGATTTGTGAAGAGCGAGGCAGCGGAATCGACAAAGTGATTTTTCAGGTGGAGCTGTTTCAGTTGCCTGCACCATTGTTTGAGGTACCCGAGGGCTTCATGCGGACCGTACTGTTCGCCTACAAAGATTTGAAAGAGATGGATAAGCGGGATCGTATCCGCGCGAGCTATTTACATGCCTGTCTTTGCTATGTCACCCGGCGCAAGATGACCAATACTACATTGCGAGAGCGGTTTGGTATCGCCGATCAAAATGCGGCTGATGCCTCCCGACTGCTGAAAGAGGCTGTGGAGGCTGGAGCCATCGTTATCGAAGACCCATCGGTAGGCACACGAAGCCGGGCCTACCTGCCTTTCTGGGCTGTGCCAGTTGCGGGTGGGCCTACTGGATTTGTTTGATGAGATGCTTCTTCACGGCGGGCGTGTACCGGAATAATATCTACAACACACTGAAAAATAAGGTGTTATATCGGTGGTTTTTGTTTGATGGTTGTTTGATAGAGTGAGCAATGATGGAGAGGTAGGCACAGAGTATCCAGTATTGCTGTGAGCAGCGGCGGGTTTGAGAATATTTATCGGTAGGTGTTGGATGTACTGGAATGAGTGATAAAAAAGCGCAGACTAATTGTGTTTGCTCTGTTGATCTAGATAATGAATCTCGTAACTACAAGGATATATTCAGGATGAGTGCTCTACAGCCTCTTCTACAGAGCTTCGAGAAGCAGCATGTTAATTTGCATCTAAAATTGACCCAGCATTTGCACTGAATATTGGACCATTTTCTCCAATGAAACCTTGCATCTACTTGACAGTCTGTGGGTCAACTATTCAATGCAAATACCCATAAACTGGGTCAATTGAGCACACAAATTAACAGGCTGGTGCGGTACGCTCGCGGTACACCCCCAAGTTTTTGCTTCCTGCGCCAAACTAAGATAACCTATTGAATCAATATGATTTTAACTAACTGTGCCGAATAGACCCTAATCCAGTATAATAAGTAACTTATTGATTAATAAGCAATTCGTAATCGGCAGGTCACAGGTTCGACTCCTGCCGCCAGCTCCAATAAAATCAGTAAGTTAAAGAATTCCCGCTTCGGCGGGATTTTTTGTGTAGGCACTATGTAGGCGGCTGGTCTGTGCGTCTACTGTCCTATTGGTGCTATTGCACGCAGCCACCTTATCGACATTTCCAGTACGGTTAACATGTCATTTCGACCAACCTCGCTCGGCATGCACTCATGCATCATATTGGCCATGGTTTTGTTTACTCCGAAAACAGCGCAAACAAAGGTTCATTGATGTAGTAGTTGCTGCGGCCAATTTTCTCTTTATGCAAAAAGCCCTGTTTCACCAGCTGTTCCAGATATTTAGTGGCGGTGATGCGGCTGACATTGAGATCTTGCATCATAAATTCGATCTTGGTGTAGGGGTGATTAAACAGGTTGTTAATCAGCTCTTGGCGATAGATCTTAGGCATGCGCTCACGGATGCCGTGCTTATATTGCAGCATCATTGCTTTGATCTGCTGGATCAAAGCAATAGTCTGCTGAGATGTTTGAGCGATACCTTCCAGCATGTAGAGCAACCACGCTTCCCAGTTGTTGCTGTCACGTACAGCCTGTAGTTGTTGGTAATACTCTGCTTTGTTTTGAATAAAGTAGCGACTAAGGTAAAGCACTGGAAGATCCAATAGCCCCTGAGCTACCAGGTAGAGAATATTGAGTATGCGACCTGTGCGGCCATTTCCGTCATAAAAAGGATGAATACTCTCAAACTGATGGTGAATAATAGCCATTTTAATCAGAGGATCAGCATCACAAAGCTGGTCATCATTTATGTAGCCCACCAGGTTATTCATAAGTTGCTCAATTTCCTGGGCATTCTGTGGAGGGGTGTAAACGATTTCACCAGTTTGGAGGTTTTTAAGTTCAGTCCCCGGTAGCTTGCGCAGTCCGGCATTGTTTTTTTCCAGGGACTGCTGAATAGCCAGAATGTCCGCCAGACGGATAATTTTGTGTTGGCGGATATGTATAAAACCCTGTTTCAAAGCTGCGGCATAGTCCTGAACCTCTTTGGCTGCAGGATTCTGCTGGTGATCAGAAAAGAGCTTAGCTTTATAGAGTTCATCATGGGTGGTGATGATGTTTTCAACCTCAGAACTGTCTTTAGCCTCCTGTAGAGTCAGGGTGTTGATCAGGATTGCCTCATTGGGAATAGTGGCCGATACACCCTTTAGTTCCGCCAGATAACGATGGGCCTGGGCTGTCTTTTTGAGTACTGCACGGGTCTCCAGGTCAATGCTATTTGGAAATGGCAGGTGTGATAATGGCTGTGTCATGAGGGTATAGCCTATATGTATAAAAATACCCCCTATTTAGACATATTACGCTCAATATGTATAGATTATTCTATTTTCTATATATATTATTGTGGCATGTATAGAAAATAGGGGACATGATTGGTTATCCAATGGCCTATTTTAGCTATTCACTATATAAAATGGTGGATCAATCGAGTCCCTATCGATTTTTATCTATGAAGATGGTGAGTTAAACCGCGAGGCAACTGTTGCAAAATATGCAACAGTTGAAAATGTGGAGTCGGCGTGAGCAAGGTTACCGGACTCTGGGGTATCAATTTGTTGAAGATGGCTCTACTCTGGATTTCCTGACAACTGGGTAGATAAAATCTTTCCAAGCAAAGATTCTATCTTGAATGGTTGTTGGAAGAGTATTCTATTTAGCGCAATATTTTTCGGTACACTCGCGGTACACCCCTCAGTTTTTGCTTCCTGCGCTAAACTAAGATAACCTATTGAATCAATATGATTTTAACTAACTGTACCGAATATACCCTAATCCAGCATAATCAGTAACTTATTGATTAATAAGCGATTTGTAATCAGCAGGTCACAGGTTCGACTCCTGCCGCCAGCTCCAATAAAATCAATAAGTTAAAGAAATCCCGCTTCGGCGGGATTTTTTATACTCGAATTTAAAGGATGAATGCAATTAGCTAGCTTTTGCTTCAGCAGAATAATCATCGGTAAAACGACAAAAGATTGTTTGGAGCAGGGAATGCATGTTTTGTGGCGTTGCAGTAGTGGTGGCTTAGCTTTATTATGGTCAGTATAATTTTGCGCTTAGCTGTGCTTTATGTGAATTAAATAGATATATCAAGAGGTTATAATGCAAGTTGAAATGAATGGCGGTATTATTGTTGGCATTGCCATTATGCTGATCGGAATATTAGCCATTGGCTTGGTAGTCTATTATATACGTAAGGGTAGAGAAGAACGGGCTCGAAATAATGAAGTTGATGCTTCAAGTAGAGCACCCTCGGCAATGGATACGGATAGCTGAACTGGGAAAACCGTTCGTTTATCCTGTAGGAGGGGTGGCTCTTACTGCGAGTCAGTGGTATAAAATAAATAACGAATAAGGCGTAGAGGTATTGATATGGGAATATTTATTGGAAATCTTCAGCCAGGCACTACGACTAGTGACCTCCTCGATTTTATGGGGGATCAGGATGGAATAACTGATATTGAGATTGTGAAGCGGCGCTCCGAGCAAGGAGAGGTGCGTTTTGGCCATGTATTGTTCCGATCAGAGGATGATGCGGCAAAGGCTATCAAGCTACAGCAGAAGAAAGATTTATACGGTTCTATGGTGTTAGTGCGTGAATACATCGATAGAGCAAATAGCGAAAGACGCTCAGCCGACCTTCAAGTTGACATTGATGAAGAGAGTGATCGCAGAGGAGTTGATCGCCGCTATATGTAAACTGCCTTCTTAGCGCCTTGAGTTGGCGTGTTGTTTAATGAGCCTGCATGGTTGAAGAATCATGCAGGTTTTTTTATGGGGCATATTTTAAAGTGCGTTGATTTATTTGTGATCGATTTGATTTTTTAAGTGCGGTGCTGAATAGCTGAAAATGGCCGATAACTTCTTATATTGTGGTTTATTGGCCCCGTATTTGTTTGTAAAATGCAGTGTGTGTGGGGTTTATTGTCTGCGACTGCGGTTCTTGGTTTATCAAAATGCTAATCGGAACTAAAAAGGTCATTAAGTTTTTGCTGTGCCCTCTCATTATCAGAGAGTTTATCTTCCTCTTGTGTGCTGTCTTGAGACTCTGTTTTATCACTTTCCCCAAATAGCGCATTAAGATGAGCCAGAGCATCCGACTGCGCTAGACTGTCAGTAGGCTGGTATGCCGAAGGCTTCGGTTTAAAGTAACCACAAAAATTAGCTCTCTCTTTATTGTTTACACTTTCCGCGATGGGCTCACGGCAGCTATCGCTTACATGTGGATCATAAAATTCACACATCTTGCAGACATGCACTTCTGCCTGACATTTCTGGCAAACATCATTGCGGTCAATAGAGTCAGCAATGTCTGAAAGATTACTGCCGCATTTCCAGCAAACTAGGGTTGTTGGTGCATTCAAGTTTGGCTCCCTAATTAAATTACCATGCTGCTTTTAGACGTTAAAGTGGTTTCTCTTAGCCTATTCTGCCTGAATACGGTTTATTTGTGGAATGTTCCCTCTTAATAGCAAAAGTTGAGAGCGGGTTTATCGGTTTATTGCATGTGCTGTAACATATGAAAATTCATGTGTTTAAGCGCAGATGGTAGATGGGAATACATGTTTTGTGTGGAGATGTTGGTTTTTTAGATAAATTGCTTGTCGAGTTTAATTCCTAAAGGTTGTTATAGCCCCGCCGTTAAAACATCTGCAAGGCTATAAAGTTTGTTCTATGTTTTATCTAAAGGTAAGAAGGGGGTTGCCGCAACATATAAACCCCCCTGTTTTTTATAGGCTTTTGCATTGAGCTTGAGTGATTGCACTTCACTCAGTTTTAACGAATGTTTACTAACTCTCAGGAGAAAAGAGAATGGCAAGCATATTAGCCGTCGATGATTCTGCTTCCATGCTCCAGATGGTGTCATTTACCTTAAAAGGTGCTGGTTTTGATGTGGTGGAAGCTACGGATGGTCAGCATGCACTGGATGTTGCGAAAACGCGGAATGTAGATTTGGTAATTACAGATGTAAATATGCCCAGAATGGACGGGATAACCCTGATAGGGGAGTTACGCAAATTACCTAGTTATAAGTTTATACCACTGCTGATGTTGACTACGGAATCAAGTCCCGAAAAGAAACAACAGGGCAAGGCCGCTGGAGCAACAGGTTGGATTGTTAAGCCTTTTAATCCAGATCAACTGTTAATGACAGTAAAAAAAGTGCTCGGTTAAGTGGCTGGCACCGTGGTCTGGCTGAGGAGATAAATGATGACCATCGATATGGCGCAATTTCATCAGGTGTTCTTTGATGAGAGCTTTGAAGGGTTGGATGTCATGGAATCCGGATTGCTTGAAATGGATCCAGGTAGTGCAGACCCTGAACAGATTAACTCCATTTTCCGGGCGGCCCATTCGATAAAAGGTGGAAGTGGCACCTTTGGATTTACTGATATAGCTGATTTTACCCATGTAATGGAAACATTGCTGGATGAAATGAGAGATGGAAGGCGCCAAGTTACTACAGAAGGAGTCAATGTTCTACTTGCGTCAGTAGATGTATTGCGTGAAATGCTGACAGCAACTAGCGAAGGCGCTGAATTAAATCCCGAAAGAGTTAAGGTGCAAAAAGCTGACCTTGATCGGCTTTTAGCAGGTGGAGATGCTCCCTCTACAGCAGAATCTGCTGGCTCAGAGGATGAGATTGCCCCATCTGCTGGAGATGAACGAGCAGGTTGGCATATCGTTTTTCAGCCGCATTCCCATATGATGCGTACCGGCAATGACTCATTACGCCTGCTACGAGAATTAGAGAGCCTCGGTGACCTCACTGTTACTGTTGATACAGAATCGCTGCCTCCTCTATCTGACCTGGAACCTGAAGATTCATATTTAAGTTGGGATATGACGCTGACAGGGGATGTTTCCCAAGATCAAATCAATGACATTTTTGACTGGGTTGAAGATGACTGTGATCTTTCAATTAGCTCACTGTCTTCTGAACCTGCAGCATCACCTGTGGCAGCTGAAACTAGAAGTGAATCAGAACAGCAAACAGTTGCTATAGATGTTCCGGCAACTGCTGCACAGAGTGAAGCTGCGAGTGGTGAGGCAAAGAAATCTGCATCCAGTAGTGGGGCAAGCTCAATACGGGTCGACATAAGCAAGATAGATGCTTTGATTAATATGGTTGGAGAGCTGGTTATCACCCAATCAATGTTGAGCATGCTGGGTGAAGATTTTGATATAAGCCAGATAGAACGGTTACGTGAAGGCCTGGCTCAGCTTGAACGACATACGCGTGAGATGCAGGAAAGCGTTATGCAGATCAGGATGCTTCCTATTAGTTTTACCTTTAGCCGCTTCCCGCGTTTGGTACATGATTTAAGTACAAAAATGGGTAAGCAAATAGAACTAAAAATGACAGGTGAAGCGACAGAGGTAGATAAAACAGTTATTGAAAAAATCGGTGATCCTTTGGTGCATCTTGTGCGTAATAGTTTGGATCATGGTATTGAGCTGCCTGAAGATAGAGTTGCGGCAGGTAAGTCAGAAGTGGGGACAGTAGAGCTTAATGCTTCCCACCGTGGTGGCAACATCATTATTGAAATTAAGGACGATGGTAAAGGGCTAAATAAAGAAGTTTTACTGAAAAAGGCAATAGAAAAAGGTGTGGTATCACCTGATGCAGTGTTGTCTGACCAACAGATCTATGAACTTATTTTCGGAGCAGGCTTTTCCACTGCAGAAACTGTTAGTGATGTTTCAGGGCGTGGAGTAGGAATGGATGTTGTTCGCAGAAATATCAATGAGCTTGGCGGCAGCATTGAAATACAGTCAGAAGTTGGCGTTGGATCTTCATTTGTTATTCGTTTGCCATTAACGTTGGCAATACTGGATGGACAGACAGTCTCTATCGGAAGTGAGATGTATATTGTGCCACTGGTTTCTATTATTGAGTCCATTCAGATCAAACAAGATATGGTAAATATGCTAGCAGGCAAAGGAGAGACATTTAAACTCAGAGAAGAGTATCTGCCCATTGTGAGGCTTCATGAAGTATTAGGAGTCAAAGATGCAAAAGCAAAAGAGATAAATGAAGGGCTGCTGGTTGTTGTAGAAGGTGAAGGCCGACGGTGCGGGCTTTTTGTGGATGACTTACTTGGCCAGCAACAGGTGGTCATTAAATCACTTGAAGCAAATTATAAAAAAATAGATGGATTATCCGGTGCAACAATACTCGGTGATGGTTCTGTGGCATTGATACTTGATATTCCAGGACTCATTCGTATGGCAGGTAATTCGCCTACAGATTATGACACTGGCATTAGAAAGACAGCATAAATACTTGCTTATTTGATCAAGGCAAAAACTATGACTAAATCACAAGCCACTGAAAATGAAATTCTTTATGATGAAGAAAATTCTCAGTATCTGACTTTTGAACTTGCAGGAGAGGATTATGGTGTTGATATTCTTCGAGTGCAAGAGATCAGGGGATGGGATGTAGTAACCAGAATTCCGAATGCTCCGCCTTATGTTAAAGGCGTTTTAAATTTGCGTGGCGCAATTGTTCCTATATTTGATTTGCGTGAGCGTTTTGATCTGCCATGCCATGAATATACGAAAGATACGGTAGTTATAGTACTGCGAATTAATAGCAGTGGTGGAATGCGCATAATGGGAGTAATTGTTGATGCGGTTTCAGATGTATTGAATGCCGGCAGCGATGGCCTTACTAATGCCCCTGACTTTGGAAGTCGAATAGCAACAGAATTTATTGCAGGTCTTGTCTCTGCGGGAGACAAGATGGTGATGCTTCTGGATGTAGATAAATTGCTCAGTGATGATCAGTCACCTGAGTCAGAGCTGGCAGCAGCAAGTTAAGATTTATTGGAGTGAATGAAAATGAACTTTCTAAATAGTATGAAGATGTCACAAAAATTAATGTTGATGGTTATGATCCCTGTTGTGGTTATGTTGGGATTTGCAGCCGTTCAGGCAACATCTGCGTTTTCATTACGCCAGACATCCTCTCAGCTGCAAGCGATGACGGCGCTTGGTGTGCATGCCAGTAGCCTCGTGCATGAACTGCAGAAAGAGCGTGGCATGACGGCGGGTTTTATTGGCAGCAAAGGTGCGAAGTTTGGCTCTGAAATAAAAGGCCAGCGCCGTATGACAGATGAAAAGGCAGATGCCTTAAAGCAGTATTTAACTGACTTTGACCTCTCTGCGATGAGTAGCCATTTTAAGAGCTTTTTGGAAAAAGCACTTGACCGGCTAAAAGAGATTGAACAAAAACGTGGGGCGGTTGATGGTTTAACCATTCCACTGAAGGATGCGCTGGGCTATTACACAGGTATGAACGCAAGCTTTCTTGGGTTGGTCTCAGAGTTGTCAACGGTTAGCCCAGATGGCGAGCTGGCAATCATGACAGCAGCTTATGCAAATTACCTGCAAGGAAAAGAGCGTGCAGGTATTGAGCGTGCAGTGCTGGCCGGTGTCTTTTCCAGAGATGATTTTGGTGGCATGTTCAATAAGTTTATGGGCTTGGTAACTACGCAAACAAATTATACTAATGTGTTTCTTTCCTTGGCAACAGACAAGGATGCTGAGTTCTTTAAAGAAACAATGACAGGTGAGTTTATTTCTGCAACAGAAAAAATGCGTAAGGTTGCCGTTGAAAATGCAGCGATTGGTGGATTTGGTATTGATGCCGGTTATTGGTTCAAAATGCAAACAGGAAAAATCAATCTACTGAAAAAAGTTGAAGATCATCTTTCGGCCGCCTTGGCAGAGAAGGCAACAATTCTGAAGAGTGGGGCAACAAATGATCTGATTGTAAGTCTCTCTTTGGCACTGATTGGGTTTTTGGTAGCCGCTGGCTTGGGTACGGTAATTGGTCGCGGCATTCGAGCACAAATGGGTGGTGAACCGGGTGAAATTGCGGATATTGCCAACAACATCGCTGATGGTGAGCTGAATCTTAATGCGGGCAGCAGTCAGCAGTATGTTGGCGCTTATGCAGCTATGGTAAAAATGCAGAGCAGGATCTCTGATGTTATCGAAAATGATATTCAATCCATTGTTGATTCGGCTCGTAATGGTGATCTAAGCCAACGTGTCCCGCTTGATGGAAAAGATGGATTTTACAAAAAACTGAGTGAGGGCGTAAATGATTTAGTGGAAGCCAGTGATAGCGTAGTCAATGATACTGTGCGAGTGTTTGGTGCCTTGGCGCAGGGTGATCTAAGTGAGTCAATAACTAACGACTATAAAGGGTCATTTAACCAGCTCAAGCAAGATGCAAACTCTACCATTGAGAAGATTAGAGAGGTGATTGAGGGCGATATTCAAGCCATGGTTAATAGTGTTAGTACAGGTGATTTGGATCGTCGCATAGATATGAATGGCAAGCAGGGTTTTTTCAAGGAATTAAGTACTGGAATCAATGATCTTACCGAAACACTGAGCGAGGTGTTTAATGATATTGCCGGTGTAATGGCTTCCTTGGCTAAGGGTAATTTAACTCAAGGCATGACGGGTGAATACCAAGGTATGTTTGCTGAAGTGAAAAATGATGTCAACGGTACGCGAGATAATCTGGCCGACATTATTTCACAGCTGCGTGATGCCGCTGATCAGATGAACACATCTTCAGAAGAGATCTTGTCGGGTAATAACAGTCTCTCTGCACGTACAGAGCAACAAGCCAGTGCATTGGAAGAGACGGCGTCCAGTATGGAAGAGTTGACAAGCACGGTTAGAAATAATGCAAACAATGCGCAATCAGCAAACCAGGTGGCCGTAACAGCCAGACAAACAGCTGAGCATGGTGGCGAAGTGGTTGGTAATGCGGTACGCGCTATGGAAGAGATTAATGCTTCCAGTAACAAAATTGCAGAAATTATTGGTGTTATTGATGAGATTGCATTTCAAACTAATCTGCTTGCATTGAATGCTTCCGTTGAGGCGGCAAGAGCCGGAGAACAAGGTCGTGGATTTGCCGTAGTGGCAACTGAAGTGAGAAACTTGGCCGGACGTAGTGCGACTGCAGCAAAAGAGATAAAAGACCTGATTCAAGATAGCGGAGAAAAAGTAAAGATTGGTGCTGATCTGGTGAGTGATTCAGGTCAAACTTTAGAAGAGATTGTCGGCTCTGTTAAAAAGGTAGGTGACATCATCTCTGAGATTTCAGCCGCGAGCCAGGAACAGTCAGCAGGTATTGATCAGGTCAATCAAGCTGTGACAAGTATGGATGAAATGACTCAACAGAATGCTGCACTGGCAGAAGAGACATCAGCTGCTTCATCTTCCATGACTGACAAGGCGCGGGACATGAATGAGATGATGAACTTTTTTACAGTGCCAGGTGGAGTTGCCCGTAAGCCTGCAGCACCACGAGCAGCGCCTGCGCCTCAAACGGCACCTACGAGTTCTCCCGCAGCTCCAAAACCAACTGCGGCTGCTCCGGCTTCCAAACCGATGCCAAAATCAACCGTGAAAGCAGTTGTTGATGATGGTGATGACGGTGAGTGGGCTGAGTTTTAAGTGTTGGTTTTCAAAGCTATAGATTAAGAGTGACTTTGCAGGAGACAGGTAATGAGTGTTGGAGAGACTGGTAGTGCTACAACTGTTGATGAGCCATCAAGCCAAGAAGAGTTAGCAGGCCAATATCTTAGCTTTGAGCTTGCAGGTGAAATCTATGGTGTTGATATTCTAAAAGTGCGTGAGATTAAAGGTTGGGAAGAGGTGCGCCCTCTACCTGATACACCAGATTACATTAAAGGTGTACTGGATCTGCGCGGTGTCATTGTGCCGATAGTTGATCTCCGAATCCGCTTCCAACTGGAGAGCTGTGAATATACACCCACTACAGTGATTATTGTTCTCTCTGTAGAGCTAGAAGGGCAGCAGCGTGTTGTTGGTGCTGTTGTTGATGGGGTCTCCGATGTGCTTGATGTGTCATCGGGAGATGTGCGAAATGCCCCGGACCTAGGTGGAAAGATTAGCCAGCGCTACATTAAAGGCATGGTGACAATAGCAGAAAGAATGGCAATTCTATTGGATGTGAATAAGTTGCTTGATTTGCAGGAGATGGGTCTATCTGAAGTAATTGATTAATTAGGCAAAAGAAGAAGAGTCATGAGAATAATTGCAGTAATCAATCAAAAAGGTGGAGTTGGAAAAACAACAGTTACTGCAAATTTAGGCCATGCGTTACAGAAGGCAGGAAATAAAGTGATGCTTATTGATATGGATCCTCAAGGGCAGCTGACAACCAGTCTTGGCATATTCAAACTGCCAGTGCACGGGGTTGATAGCGTACTGCTGGATCAGGCATCAATGAAAGCAGTTGAAATTCATACAAGAGAGAATTTAGTGCTTGTTCCTGCGGGATCGCGGTTAGCAGAGATAGAGCAGCTTAATGATGGGGGAGTCAGTAGAGCAGCGTTGTTAGATACCGCTTTACAGCAGGAAAACCTGGATTACGACTATCTACTAATAGATTGTCCCCCCGCCTCTGGCCTCTTGTCAGCAAATGCAATTATGGCAGCAGATGAAGTGCTAATACCCGTGAGTGGTGATTATCTTTCACTTAATGGTGTAGCACATTTGCTGGCTACCTTAAAAAAATTTGAACCCTTGCGCACCAAAAAACTCCAGCAATGGATTGTGATGAGTCGATTTCATACGCGGCGGCGATTGTCAAAAGAAGTGCGTAGTAAATTGCTTAATCACTTCCCCGGTAAAGTTCTGCTAACAGAAATTAAAGAGGCTGCGGCTTTGGCAGAGTGCCCTGCAGTTGGGCGCACAATTTTTGAGTTTCGCAGAACAAGTCACTCTGCACAAAGTTTTTCGCAGCTTGCTCAAGATTTAACTGAAAGGAGAACCTACTAATGGCCACACGAAAGAAGACAGCAGCAAGTAGTAAAAAAAAGAGCGCGCCTAAACAGGTGATTGAACATGATCCATTTTCAATGGCTGAAGAAGATGAATCTACTCAGTCAGCTCAAGCAATGACAGTAGAGAAAAAATCTGTGGATGTAGGTAGTGAGAAAAAATCGACTGCCTCTGAGCCCACAGAAAAAAGTGCGCCTGTGGAAGAAAGTGATTGCATTGATTTAGGAAGTTCCCTGGTTATTAGTGAAGTTGAGGTATATCGAACTACATTATTGAATGCACTGCAAGAAGGTGGTGAGCTTGTGCTTGATGGTGGTGATATACAGCAAATTGATGGGGCAGGATTGCAGCTTTTATCCGCGTTTGCCAAGGAGACTGGAAAAATAGGCGTTACGTACAAGTGGAAGGCTGCATCACAGGGGCTCTGTGAAGCGGCAAGTCAACTTGGTTTGACTGAAATGCTTCAGCTTAATGAAACTTGTCAAGCAGCATAACTTAATTGAATTAAGGCATAGCTATGACGCAATCAAAAACCACATCAGGGCCATCGAGGGCAGAAAATCCAGATCTGGATTGGAGTCAAGTGCGTGAAACTGTACGCATGCTAGAACTGGCTGCGGCCCAGGTTAATATGGCGTTGAGAGAAGGAGATGATTCTGTCGGCGCCTTGAGTAACTCATTTACATCAATGATAGGGCATGTGAATACCATTTCAGTGGCCCTAGAAGAAATGGAGTGCAATGAAGCCTCTAAAGTTGCGCAGCAGACAATAAAAAATAATTGCACCCAAGTGCAGGAACAGATGCATTCGGCTATTGTTGCTTTTCAATTTTATGACAGATTATCGCAGCAATTAGCACATGTTATACATAGCCTTGACTCAATGGGAGAACTGATAGGAAATAATGAGCAACTTTATAATCCATTTGAATGGAAAGGCTTACAGGAAAAGATTCGATCACGCTACAGCATGCCAGAAGAACAAGAAATGTTTGATGCATTGCTAGGTGGTGCAAGTGTGGAGGAAGCATTGGAAATATGTGTGAAAAAAATCGCCAATAGATCAACAGATGATGTCGAACTTTTTTAGAGGGCTCTGATGTGACAACGAAAGATAGGGAGTTTGAATTTACAAAAAAAGATTTTGATTTTTTGCGTACTATCTCGAATTCACGTACGGGTATTGTAGTATCAGATGATAAGTTTGATATGTTTTATGCAAGATTATCCCGGCGCTTACGAAAACTTGGTCTCACTAGTTTTAAACAATACTGTGGTTTTATTGAAGCCGATGATTCTGGTGAAGAAGTGCTAGAACTCGTTAATGCGATCACAACCAACTTAACAGCATTTTTTAGAGAAAATCATCACTTTGAATATTTACGGGATACTGTTTTACCAAAGCTTTTAATAGAAAATAAAGATGAACGCAAAATACGAATATGGTCGGCTGGCTGTTCAACAGGTGAAGAGCCATATTCTTTGGCTATAACGTTAAAGGAAAATTTACCCGCTAATTTACATTGGGATACGCAAATATTAGCAACTGACATTGATTCGAATGTTTTAGCAAAAGCATCTAAGGGCGTATACGCTGAAGACCGAGTAGCTGATATGCCGAAAAATGTATTGCGTAATTGGTTTATGAGAGGCAAAGGAGAAAATGCGGGCTCCGTTCGTGTTAAGCCTGATGCTAGGTCATTAATTAAATTTGGCCAATTAAATCTAATGGATAACTGGAGTGTTGGTGATGTAAAAGATGTGATCTTTTGCCGCAATGTGGTTATCTATTTTGATCGTGAATCAAAAGCAAATCTTATAGATCGTTATGCTGATAACTTAAAGGATGGTGGTTATCTGTTTATAGGGCATTCTGAATCGTTGTATAAAATTACAGATCGCTTTGACCTGATTGGCAATACCATTTATCAAAAAGTAAGGTAGAAATATAGATGGTTACAATTGCAAAAAAGGATTTTCCGCCGGTTATCAAGGGTTTCGAGAGCATTAACCGGTACTGGGATAAGCGGCATAACATAATAGCAGCAAAAATACTGCCTGGTGAGTACTATGTTACCAAGCAGGATGAGATGGTGTGTACAGTGCTTGGATCCTGTGTTTCAGCCTGTATACGCGACGCTAAGGTAGGTGTTGGAGGCATGAATCACTTTATGCTGCCGTTGTCTGATGATGGTAACTGGGGTGGTGCTGATGATCTTGTAAGTACAGCAACACGGTATGGTAATTATGCCATGGAGCACATGATTAATGACATTCTTACTCATGGAGGAACGCGTAGAAATCTTGAGGTTAAAGTGTTTGGCGGCGGGAAAATAATGTCAACGATGTCAGATATTGGCAATAAAAATATTCAGTTCGTGCAGGATTATTTAGCACAAGAAGGTTTAAAGATAATAGGAGAGGATTTAGGTGATATCTATCCAAGGAAGGTGCTGTACTATCCTTACACTGGACGGGTTTTGATGAAAAAAATTAAAGATCTTCACAATGACACAATTGTTAAGCGTGAAGAAGCCTATCAACATGATATTGAGAAAAAACCAGTAGAAGGTGATATTGAATTATTTTGATTAATGTAATGGAATTAATGTAATTGCTGAGCAATAGCTTATGATTAAAGTTCTAATAATTGATGACTCCGCGCTGGTGCGCCAGTTGCTGACAGAAATGCTTAATGGCGCTTCTGATATTGAGGTAGTTGGTTCAGCTGCTGATCCCTATGTGGCGCGTGATAAGATTAAGAAATTACATCCAGATGTTTTGACGCTTGATGTTGAAATGCCGCGTATGGATGGTATTACCTTCCTAAGTAACTTAATGCGCTTGCGCCCTATGCCTGTTGTGATGATTTCTACTTTGACAGAAGCAGGTGCTGATGTAACTTTGCGTGCTTTGGAGCTGGGTGCCATTGATTTTGTACCAAAGCCAAAAATCGATGTTACGCAAGGATTGGATGCATATGCAGAGGATATAATTTCCAAGGTACGTACAGCTGCTGGTGCGCGTGTACGTGCAATTAAAAGCCCCCCTATGCAGGTTGATGAAAAGCTTTCGGCAGATGCTGTTTTGTCAAAACAGGCGATGCCCAAACATTTCCGGACAACTGATCGCATTATAGGTATTGGTTCTTCAACAGGCGGCACAGAGGCAATTAAAGATGTGCTGGTTGGGCTGCCGCCAAATATGCCCGGCATTGTTATCAGTCAACACATTCCAGCTGCCTTCAGCAAGCCTTTTGCCGATCGAGTTAATGCAATGTGCCAATTAGTGGTTTCAGAAGCTGTTGATGAGCAGCAGATTATCCCTGGTCATGCGTATATAGCGCCGGGTGACAAGCATCTGCTGGTAGAGCGGAATGGAGCTCGATATATTTGCAAATTAAATGATGGACCACCGGTCAATCGACACAAACCTTCTGTTGATGTGATGTTTAGGTCGTTGGCTCAAAATGTTGGCCCAAATGCCATTGGTTTGATGCTAACAGGGATGGGTGCGGATGGTGCAGAGGGAATAGGAGAGATGAAAGCCGCAGGTGCGCCTATTGTAGCTCAGGATGAACAGACAAGTGTTGTTTGGGGAATGCCAGGCGAAGTCGTTAAGCGCGGGTTTGCGGATACTGTGTTACCACTGAACAAAATCGCAGGCAAGCTTATATCTCTGGCCGATGAGTAGCTGCGAAATTCAGGATACTCAAGTTTTTGAGTGAGTATCCGATATTCAGGTATACAAGAATTAAATCTGAGAGTCTAAATGAGTGTTTTGAATGGGGTATATCTAAAGCAGCATCGGCTTCCATTGATAGCCAGTGGTACGGTATTGCTCATTTCAGGCCTGTTTTTAACCCCTATCGTTGCGTTAAGTGGTTTTCTGGTGTTGTTGATATGGGTGGCATTCTCGTTGCGTACAGCCCAAGAGGATCGGGTTGAAAATGCGGGCTTAACGAACGCGGCTGAACGTGAAAGCCTGGATTCTGCGGTTCATGGGCTGGTGCTGGGTTTAGATGCGGGATTTACCGGTATTTCGCACCAAATGCGTGGAGAGCTCGATTCTATTCGTAGCCTTGTCTCTGATGCCGTTGCAACTCTTCAGAAGAGTTTTGAAGGGCTGAATCAGCAGGTTAGCACGCAGCAATCCATTGTAAATCAGATGGTCAGTGGCATGAGTCAGTCTGATAATGAGGGAGATGAAAACGTCTCTTTTTCTGCATTTACACAGCATACTGATGAGGTTTTGCGCTACTTTATTGATTATGTAATTAGCCTCAGTGCAGGCAGTATGAATATGGTTGGGCAAATAGATGATATGTCTGATCGAATGGAAGAGGTTAATAAATTATTAGATGATGTAAAGGCCATAGCAGACCAAACTAATCTTCTTGCATTGAATGCGGCTATTGAGGCAGCAAGGGCAGGTGATTCAGGGCGTGGTTTTGCAGTGGTCGCAGATGAGGTTCGGAAGCTGTCACAAAGATCTACCCGTTTCAATGAAGAGATTCGCTCTGTGCTATTTTCTGCTCAAGAAAATGTAAATGATGCACGTGCCACAGTCGGAGAGTTGGCATCCAAAGATATGAATTTTGCGCTTAAATCAAAAACCAGGGTAGATGAAATGATGGCGCACATCACTACGCTAAATCAACAAACCGAATCACATATATCTGAAATTTCGACTATTACAGGGACTATTAATGGGCATGTTGGTGATGCAGTCAGGTCGCTGCAATTTGAAGATATTGTTGGACAGCTGACTGAATATACCAGTGGACACTTAAGTCGTGTTGAAAATATGATTCAGAGTATTGATGAAGGCATTAAGGATTTGCGATTAAATTCTGATGATGGAATTGATCAATACATAAAAGGACTGGAAGAGATATGTGAGCGAGTAGCGCTTTTGGATGAGGCAACACAAACCGAATTACACAACCCTGTCTCGCAAGAAAACATGAGCGAAGGTGAGGTAGAGCTTTTTTAAATAGATCTAATGGGGCGCAAAACGTGAGTATTACTACAAAAGTTTCAGAAACTGATAAAGAAATGACAATGGTATTAGGTGAGCGTTTTGACTTTTCATGCCATGGTGATTTTCGTAGCGCATACCAATCAATTGATCCGACTCAATATGCTATTACTATTGATTTTACAAAAACGGACTATATTGATAGTGCAGCCCTTGGCATGTTGCTGGTTCTTAGAGAGCGAGCTGGAGGAGATCGTGCAAACATTACTTTAAAATCGTGTCAATCATCAGTGCAGCAAATTCTTGATATTACACATTTTGAAGAGCTTTTTAAGTTTAAAAATTAAATTTAAATCAGGGTGAACAATATGAGTGTTTCTACTACAGTATCTTCAGATGAAAATGAAGTTACCATTCAAGTAACAGGTCGTTTTGACTTTTCCACTCATCGTGATTTTGTTAAGGCATATAAAGAATATCCAAAGGGTGCTGTCTCTTTTGTAGTGGATCTACAGGGGGCTGATTATATGGACAGTTCAGCTATGGGTATGCTGCTTCAGCTTCGTGAGTATGGCAAAAGCGATGTGAATATCAGGCTTATAAATGGCAATGAAGGTATTCTTGAGATTTTACGCATTGCCAACTTTGAGAAGCTGTTTACTATCGAATAGTCTATCTCTCGTTCATTATATTTTTACGGCTGAATTTGACGCTGTTGTGAAGTTAATTTAATCTGACAGAAATATTTGTTGATTAGGATTAAGTCATGAAGCTTCAGCCTGTAGTGCTATCCGGTGGATCCGGAACCCGTCTTTGGCCTCTGTCCCGTGGTGCTTATCCTAAGCAGTTTCTCTCCCTCTTTGGGCAATACTCATTATTCCAATCTACAGTCTTGAGGCTCTCTGCGCTTGAGCAGGAACACCCTGAATTAGGAATGGAGGTTGCGAATACAGTTGCTGTCTGCAATGAAACTCACCGATTTCTGGTTGCTGAACAGTTTCGGCTTCTGGGGCAAAAGTCTGCCTCAATTATGCTTGAACCATCGGGCCGTAATACAGCCCCTGCATTAACGCTTGCAGCCATGAATGCCACTCAAAATAATGCTGACGCAGTACTCATTGTTATGCCAGCAGACCATCTTATCGTTGATGAAGCGGCATTTAGAAATGTAGTTGCCAATGGAGCAGTGTTGGCATCAGAAGGTGCGGTAGTAACTTTTGGCATTGTGCCAACCTCACCCGAAACCGGGTATGGTTATATTCAAAAAGGCACAGCTGTTGATGCGCAAAAAAATTCAGGCTTCAGGTTGAAAGCCTTTGTTGAAAAACCAGATCAATCCACTGCACAGCGTTACTTGGATAGTGGGGAATATCTTTGGAACAGTGGGATATTCATGATGCAAGCCTCGGTCTGGTTGGAATTGATAGGACGATACAGAGCTGACATTACTGAGGCCTGCCGAGAGTCATTTGCCAAAGGTGAACAGGATGGTGACTTCTTTCGTCTGGACGCCAAAAGCTTTGAGCAGTGCCCATCGGATTCAATTGATTATGCAGTTATGGAGAAGCTGGCTGGCGACAAGGGTGGCTCAAGCACCAAAGCAATAGTACTGCCAATGTCAGCTGGTTGGTCTGATGTTGGAGCCTGGCCCGCTTTGTGGGACGTAAAAGAGACTGATGAGTCAGGCAATGCTATTGAAGGAGATGTTTTAACTCATGACTCTACGGATAATCTTTTAATTGCACAGCATCGCTTGTTGGCAACGGTAGGAGTGAACAATCTGGTAGTTGTGGAGACACCCGATGCGGTATTGGTTGCAGACAAAGCACACGCCCAGGATGTAAAAGTTATTGCCGAGCAGTTGAAACGAGAGCAACGCAGCGAGTCACAATTCCACCGCCGGGTGCATCGTCCCTGGGGGGATTATGAGCCTATCGATGAAGGTGATCGCTATCAGGTTAAGCGATTGACGGTAAAACCCGGCGCTTCACTCTCATTGCAGATGCATCATCATCGGGCAGAACATTGGGTTGTTGTGCGTGGTACAGCCAAGGTGACGCGTAACGATGAGATTTTGTTGTTAAGTGAAAATGAATCTGTTTATCTCCCGCTGGGTGCTACTCACAGACTGGAAAACCCTGGTGCGATACCGCTGGAGATTATTGAAGTGCAATCCGGCAGCTATCTGGGGGAGGATGATATCGTCCGTTTTGAGGATGATTACAACCGCAAATCCTCAGATTGAACCAAATTACAAGTTGTAGGTGGAAAAGGATATAATCCCAGCCCGAACACCTTCTTCTTCAATTTTCTCCCGAGGCACTTCAGATGGGCTTTAAATGCGGTATTGTGGGTTTGCCAAATGTTGGCAAGTCCACGCTCTTCAATGCGTTGACACAGGCTACAATCGCAGCCGAAAACTATCCTTTTTGTACAATCGACCCCAATGTGGGGGTTGTGCCTGTCGCTGATTCTCGCCAAGACAAGATTGCTGAAATTGTTAAACCGCAGAATATAATTCCTACGACTATGCAGTTTGTGGATATTGCTGGCCTGGTTGCTGGAGCTTCCAAAGGTGAAGGGTTAGGAAATAAATTCCTGGCTAATATCCGTGAAACGGATGCTATCTGCCATGTCGTGCGCTGTTTTGAGAATGATGATGTGGTGCATGTGTCAGGTCGGGTTGATCCATTGGCCGATATTGAAGTGATCAATACCGAACTGGGTTTGGCTGATTTGGAATCGGTAGAAAAAGCGCTGAATAAAGTAGCCAAGCAAGCTAAAACCGGCGATAAAAAAATTCTGGTACAGAAGGTTTTGCTGGAAAGTGTGCGAGACCATCTTGATGCTGGTAACCCTGTCCGCTCAATGGAGTTGGATGAAGATCAGTTATTGGCCCTGCGAGATCTGCATCTACTGACGATCAAACCAACACTCTACATTGCAAATGTAGATGAGGCGGGCTTTTCAGATAACCCTGCCCTTGATGCGGTGGTTGAATTTGCAGCCGCAGAAAGCTCAGAAGTGGTGCCCGTGTGTGCCGCTATTGAAGCTGAAATTGCTGAACTTGATGATGAAGATAAGGCTGACTTTCTGGCAGACCTGGGCCAGGATGAGCCAGGGCTGAACCGGGTGATCCGTGCCGGATATCGGTTACTAAACCTGGAAACCTACTTCACCGCAGGTGTCAAAGAGGTGCGAGCCTGGACCATTCCAGTTGGCGCTACGGCTCCACAGGCGGCAGGTGTCATTCATACTGATTTTCAGCGTGGATTTATCCGTGCGGAAATAATGTCCTATGATGATTTTGTAGCCTGTGGTGGTGAACAGGGTGCAAAAGAGGCAGGTAAATTACGAGTGGAAGGTAAAGAGTACGTTGTACAAGATGGCGATGTGGTCCATTTTCGGTTTAATGTTTAGTGCAAAATAAGGATAGACTCATCTGCTACAGAATGAATCCATGACTTGAAACTGACGGGAGTTTCCGGTAAATTCGCCTTCCCTTATGGCTACGTAGCTCAGTTGGTTAGAGCACAGCATTCATAATGCTGGGGTCGGTGGTTCAAGTCCACCCGTAGCTACCATATTTAAAGGCTCATGCACTTAACTGGCATGGGCCTTTTTTTGCGCTTAAATTTACTTTGGCCTCCTATCCTCATGCCTGAATATAGGCTTTTAATTCTCTTTGCTTTTTCTCTTTTTATTATTGCACCAGATGAGAGCGCACCACTAATGTGTGCGCACATTAGTGGTGCGCTGCAGTCGGCTTATGCGTGACATTCTTTTGTAAGATATTGAATTTGTGGTGATAAAAAATATAGGCATAGTTTGTGCACTGAGTGGAATAAATCTGTTCGTGGGGTTT
>Ga0316192_10000191_pt1 | contig 43187 bp, 36 predicted proteins | sample MerIslwburrow_MG_FD_204931 | JGI IMG/M metagenome (GOLD analysis project Ga0316192, IMG submission 204931) | Coastal sediment microbial communities from Maine, United States - Merrow Island worm burrow | ecosystem: Environmental > Aquatic > Marine > Coastal > Sediment | place: USA: Maine...
AGGACATCCTGTGACCAGCTTTTGGAAACTAAGACAGCGTACCTTTTTTCTACCGCTTTAAAGGCAATTAAAAGTTGCCAATATTTTTTTTACGCACTCTTGACTAGGGGGACCTTATAAGTGTTAGAGTTATGCGACGATTAAGGTATTTTTAACATTAGGGAATACCATAAAGTTAATAGCCATATTGCTGGAGAGCTTAATATCAAAATCGCTGGTAATATTAATTTTTTGTTTTTTTTAATTTCGCGTAACATTCTGACATCTATATGAGGTGACATTTTGAAGCTAAAAAACACCATGACAGGAAGAATGAAAATGTTGTAATTAAACGCCAGTTCATAAATAATACCTCTATCGGTTTCTGTGCCAATGACGAAAAATATCAAAGCCCAAGCTAGAGTGACGCTGAATATTGCGAATATTTCGTAATTATTTGTTTTGATCATCAATGAAAACCACAACTCTAACAATTCATAGGGATACGACATACTCATAACCCGGTACTAAATGATAGCAAACTGGTACTAAATATTTTTTAGTAGTCTGGTAAATTTTTATGGGAATTGTGGTTTTTTTGGGATTTATTGATGTAATTTTTTATTTTGTGAGGGATTGGAGAGGGTTTGTGAAATTGTTGGATCAGGTAAGGCAGAAAATTCGGGTGAAACATTATAGTATTCGGACTGAAGAAAGTTATGTGAATTGGGTACGGCGATTTATTTTGTTTCATAATAAAATTCATCCTAGAGAAATGGAAAAATATCATGTTGAACAGTTTTTGACTCATTTGGCTGTTCAGCAAAAGGTGGCGGCCTCTACACAAAATCAGGCCTTATCTGCTATTTTATTTTTATACCGCCATGTTTTGGAAACCGAAATGCCTTGGGCTGAAAATGTGGTGCGTGCCAAGAAACCTATTACTATCCCAACTGTTTTGTCACGAGATGAGGTTTTTAGAATTTTTTCATTCCTTACCCCCCAACAAGTACTTCCTATCAAATTGTTGTATGGTTGTGGATTGCGAAAAATGGAACTGATTCGTTTGAGAATTAAAGATTTGGATTTTGATTATAAATCAATTTTAATTCGTGGAGCTAAGGGGAATAAAGATCGCTTTGTGATGATGCCTGAAAATTTGAAATCACTTTTGAAAAAACAAATTGATAAAGTTAAAACTATTCATGATGAGGATTTAAAGAATGGTTTGGGAATGGTTTATTTGCCTCAAGCATTATCCAAAAAATTTTCAGGTGCTTGCAAAGAATTTTCATGGCAATATTTATTTCCTTCTAAAAAAATTTCAATTGACCCACGAAGTTCAACCAAACGACGCCATCATATATTTGAAAAAAATCTTCAAAATTACTTAAAACAAGCAGCACGACACGCTGGAATTGTTAAGAAAATTGGTTGTCATACGCTGAGGCACAGTTTTGCGACGCACTTGTTAGAAAATGGCAGTGATATTCGAACAATTCAGGATTTGTTGGGGCACAAAAATGTGAACACCACCATGATTTATACGCATGTGTTGCAACAGGGGGCGGGTGGTACAAAAAGCCCTTTAGATTTTTAACATATATGTATCTGCTTACGAGAACAAGCATTAGTTGACATGTATCGCAGGTCAAACAATCGTTCTAAAAAAAAGGGCAGACACAGTGGTCCGCCCCAAGAGTAAAATTATTCTGATTTATTTATTTTAAGCCAGTAGTGATAATACCGTTTGCGGTAAGAGATTCGCCTGGGCTAACACGGCCGTTCCGGCTTGTACCAGAATTTGTAGTCGTGTGAACTCTGAGGTCTCTACCGCAAAATCAGTGTCTCGAATTCGTGACTCCGAGGCCGTTAAGTTTTCAATCGACACATTCAGCGAGTTTTCGTTGGTCTCTAAGGTGTTAGATACAAAGGCACCAAGTTTCGCACGAATGCCGGTAACATCATCAATAGCTGCTTTCAACACTTTATTCGCTGTTTCAGGATCTTTGAGCAATGTCAAATCTCCACCGGTAATAAGGTCTGAAAGGAAGCCGCCGGCTTGTATGCTGCCTAGGTTATCTGTCCCCATTCTTTCAATACCGATAAAGGCTTGTTCACTGGGTCGGGCACCAGAACCTAATTGGAAGGCCAGCCCACCGCCTGAAACATAAAAAGAGGTACTTGCTGAAGTCATACTTCCACGGTTTTGAGCGTGGAAAGTTGACGATACCGTAAGATCAACGTCTAACTCAAAAGTGTTGATTGACAAGGTGTTACCTGTGGTAGCCGCCGCTGACCCGTTGATATTTCCTGTGATATCACGTCCTTCATCAAAGGCAGAGATAAACTGCGAGGCAACTAACGGTGAGCCAATATCTTTAACATTCACAAATTGATCATCTCCAAAGAATTCACTTTGAAAGACAATACGTGTACTTCCTGTTGCAGAAGCCACAACACCTGTGTTTTCAGTAACGGTGTTAACGGCTGCAGCAATAGCACTCATGGTTGTACCACTTTGAAAATTAAGCATCTCGGCACCTTTGTTACCTGACACCAACAACGACGTGCCACTCAAAGCCACAACGTTACTACCAATTCCTGTGGAACTGACGATGGCCTGACTGGCCGCTTGGGTGATGTTAACATTAACGGTGATATTAGAGACACCATTTGTAATAGCGGCACCATGAATATTAAGATCAATAATACCCGCACCTGTCATATTTGAACCATCACCAATAGTGGAGTTCAAATTAGATGTTTGATAACCAGCCTGACCATTTAATAAATCCAAACCTGCAAAGTTGGTGACAGTCGCAATGCGGTTGATGGTTTGCATGGCATCGTCCACCTGCGCCTGGTTTGCTAAAATTTCTTCTTCAGATAAAGCTCCATCGTTTTGAGCTTCGAGCACAAGATCTTGGACACTTTGTAATAAGGAATTGATTTCTACCAACGCTCCTTCTGCTGTTGATATCATGTTTCTAGCACGTTGGGTATTATCTACCGCTTGTTTCAAACCAGATATCTGAGCACGCAAACGTTCTGAAATCACCAAGGCGGCGGGGCCGTCACTGGCACGATTGATTTTGAATCCGGTGCTCAATCTTTCAAGCGAACGATTCAATGATTTATTTGAATGGTTTAAGGCATTCATTGCTTTGAATGATGCGATGTTTGTGTTGACTCTTGTCATGTCTCTTCCTCCGTGAAGCTAAAATAAAGTAAATGGGGAACATCCTTGTTCCACCTTTTTTAGAGGGAGGGTGTAAAGTGATCGTGGACTCGCTCTCTCAGGGCAAATCTTTAAAAAACTCTCACAACTCTCTCTACAGAAACATCGTCAGAATTTTTGGAATCTTCAAATATAATATAAAATCGTATTTCCAGCGTAACTCATTACTGCTGAACGATTTAGATGAGTGGTGAGAGTTTTAGTTTAAAAAAATTAAAATTTTACTTTAACTTTTCTTAACACATTCTTTATTTTTTTTCGTATTTTCTTTCCTTTATATATAGGGGGCAATCGCTTTAAAACGATTGCCCTTTTGTTATTTATGCTAAGAGTGATAGTACCGTTTGTGGTAAGAGGTTGGCTTGAGCCACCACGGCCGTTCCGGCTTGTACCAATATTTGTAGTCGTGTGAATTCGGCTGTTTCTACCGCGAAGTCGGTATCTCTGATTCGCGATTCAGCTGCGGCGATATTTTCAATCGACACATTCAATGAATTCACATTACTATCTAGGGTATTGGCCACAAAGGCTCCGAGCTTGGCTCTTACTCCTGTCACATCATCAATGGCTTTTTGTAAAATTTTATTAGCCGTCTCAGGATCTTTGAGTAAGGTATAGTCTCCACCTGTCACAATATCTGAGAGAAAACCACCTGCTTCAAACCCACCTAAATTATCACTTCCCATGCGTTCAATGCCTACGAAAGCTTGTTCGCTCTCTCTGGCACCCGAACCTAATTGAAAGGCCATGCCTCCACCAGAGATGTAAAAGGTGGTAGTCGCGGATGTAGTTCCCCCACGATTGAGGGCATGAAAAGTTGATGACATCGTCACTTCCATATCTAAAGATGAGGTGTTGACTGAAAGTGTGTTACCTGTAGTAGCCGCAGTGGCCCCATTGATACGGCCACCCACATCTCGACCATCATCGTAAGCTGTAATAAACTGAGAAGCAACTAACGGTGAAGCTATATCTTTAACACTTACAAATTGGTCATCTCCAAAGAATTCACTTTGAAAGACAATGGTTGTGGTTCCCGTTGCTGAAGCGGTAACACCCGTACTATTTGTGACAGTATTAACCGCATCTGAAATAGCACTCATAGCTGTTCCACTGGCAAAATGAATCAATTGTGATCCTTTGTTACCTGTGACCAATAAAGAAGATCCGCTCAACGATATACTGCCACCTGTTTGACTCACAATAGCCTGACTGGCCGCTTGAGTGACGGTCACATTAACGGTAATATTGGATGTACCATTGGTGATCGCGGCACCATTGACATCAAGCTCAACAATACCGGCACCTGTGACGCTGGCATTCACATTGGATGTTCGGTATCCTGCTTTACCATTAAGTAAATCTAAACCACCAAAATTTGTGACGGTAGCTATGCGATCAATGGTTTGAATAGCATCATCTACCTGAGCCTGATTGGCAAGAATTTCTTCCTCTGAAATGGCTCCATCATTTTGAGATTCAAGAACAAGGTCTTGAACACTTTGTAATAAGGAATTGATTTCCACCAAAGCCGCCTCTGCAGTAGAGATCATGTTTTGGGCGCGTTCTGTATTATCTACAGCTTGACGTAGTTGAGAAACTTGTGAGCGCAAACGTTCTGAAATCACCAAGGCCGCCGGACCATCCGCAGCTCGGTTAATTTTAAATCCTGTGCTCAAACGTTCCAACGATTTGTTCAGCGATGTACTGGACTTGTTTAATGCACCTATAGCCGTAAACGAGGCTAAGTTCGTATTGATTCTTGTCATCTCTTCCTCCTTGAAGAACGTGTTTAAACAGCCCAAGACTTCCTTGCCTTGGCTGTGCGTTTTCAGTGATGGAAGAAACGATGTGAACTAAGTTAAACCGTTTCTTTAATTTTCTTTCTCTACATCTTTATCGCCACTTATCATCGAATATTGAGGATTTATTTTGTCATATCTACATTTTTTAAACCCTTTAATATCAATAAGTTACGTTATTTTTGTAAGTTTTTGTCTGTTTTTTTGTGATTATTTTTTAAAAATGCAAAGGTTGTTTGCCTTTTGAACCGAGCAGCGTAAGTTTGACAAATTATCCACGTAGGGGGCGGGCACGCCGATCCGCCCTACGTAGAGATAGATAAAATGAAGTAAAATTTACAACAAACAGAGAATGAACTCTATGAAATATACTTTTTTAATTGTTGCCATGCTGTTAACAGCTTCTTGTCAGAAATCTGATACTCCCGTAATAACAAAGGACCTGCCCAATATTTTGTGGATTGTTAGTGAAGATAATAGCCCTTTGCTTGGTTGTTATGGCGACACGTTTGCCACAACCCCGCACATTGACGCCTTTGCCACTCGAGGGGTGTTGTACACAAATGCTTTTTCTAATGCTCCGGTGTGTGCCTCCGCTCGTTGCACTCTCATTACGGGGATGTACTCATGCAGTTTGGGTACACATAATATGCGCAGTCGTTACCCCATTCCTGATATGATAAAAACCTATCCTGAAATTTTACGAAAAGCTGGTTATTTTTGCAGCAATCGCTCAAAAACGGATTTTAATTTTGACACGAGCAAGTTCACACAAACAGATCCTTCAAATGAAAATACAATTAAAGGGGATAAGGCTATCTGGGATCAATCTGGTACAAAAGCTCACTATAAAAATAGAAAATCGGGACAACCTTTTTTCTCTATTTTTAATTTAGGAACCAGTCACGAAAGTTCTATCCATCCTCAAAAACGAGTCAAAACTTTAAAGCATGACCCTAAAGAAGTAACGCTTCCTCCTTACCATCCTGATATCAAGGAAATGAGAGAAGATTGGGCTATGTATTATGATAAAGTTGAAGCGATGGATAAAGAAGTCGGGTTGATATTAAATCAACTTGAAAAAGATGGCTTGGCAGAAAACACGATTGTTTTTTATTATTCAGATCATGGGGGTGTGTTGGCTCGCAGTAAACGGTTTTTATATGACACGGGAACTCTTGTTCCACTCATTATTCACTTTCCTAAAAAATATGAACATTTAGCGCCACAAAAAAATGGCAGTAAAACAGATCGTCTTGTTTGTTTTGCTGATTTTGCCCCAACCTTACTTAGTTTGACTGGTATCAAAATACCTGACAACATGCAAGGTAAGGCTTTTTTAGGCACGCAGCAACAAGAACCTAGACAATACGTTCCTCTTTATCGCGGACGTATGGACGAACGTTTTGATTTGGTCAGGGCCTTGCGTGACAAACAATTCAAATACATTCGCAACTACATGACGCACCGCGTTGATGGACAACACCTTCCTTATTTATGGTTGGCTCCTTCGGCGAGTGCTTGGGAGCGTGAATTTAAAGCTGGTCGTTGCAACAAGAAACAAAGTGCCTTTTTTCTTCCACGGGACGCTGAAGAATTGTACGATGTAACAAAAGACCCTTGGGAAGTAAATAACTTAGCCACTGACCCCAAATACAAAAAAACACTCACACGTATGCGTTGGGATTTGAAAGAATGGCTTCTAGACATTAAGGATGCGGGGTTTTTGCCTGAAGGTCAAATGATCAATCGAACCGCTGGTAGTAATTCATATGACATGCTACGACAACAAAATTTTCCCTTAGAAAAAATTATAAGTGCCGCTGAAACAGCTAGCACTGCAAAGACCAGCGATCTTTCAACCTTTATAAATTTTATGAATAACAAAGATCCAGCCATACGTTATTGGGGAGCGATTGGTTGCCTTAACCTTAAAGACAAAGCCAAATCAGCCAAATATAAATTAACACAACTTTTGACAGATAGCTCACCTGATGTATGCCTTGCCGCGGCAGAAAGTTTGTATCACCTTGGTGAAAAATCTAAGGCTGTATCTGTGGTAGCAGATTTTGTCACCAACAAAAATGAAATGGTGGGGCTTCATGCATTTAACTTATTAGATTACTTCGGTGAAGACGCCAAAGAGATTGTGATGAAATACAAAGACCACACATTTTCAATGAGATACATTAATAACTTAAAAAAATATAGCGTAAAAAATTTGAGCCGATGATTTGACTATTAGGTCAAGGTTAAAATTTTGCTATCTGATGAATTCATTCTAGAAATCGCTACTGACTTATGTCATACATGGATTCAATCGGCATCACCGAAATGCTTCATGCCATAGGCGATGTCCAGACACCGCTTTGTTTCAGCATGTAAATTTTTTGGCAGTTTGAATGGTACATTATTTAATTTGCGTTGTTGATAAACAAATTTTACAGTCTGGAACTTATTTTTCATTTTTTAACAATTATTGAGACATCCTCATGAATAATATAAGATACTTATATGAATCAAGTCATCACAAATTTTTAGAAAGAAGTTCCACTCCACCGCTAAATGACAAGATGAAGACTTTGAGAGGTTCAGGAACTTTTTTACCAAAATAAATAGGAGTTATACCCCCGTGCAAAAAATAATCACTGCAGCTCTTTCTTCAGTCATCATTTTCATTTTTCTTTGCTTTCCAACTTGGGCCAATCCCAATAGCAACTCTTTTTTTGAGCACCTACGTATCACTTGGAAAACATCGCCCCAGACTCAAGCCAACATCTCTTGGACCAGCCGAAATAAAATTGCCGACTTCAAAATTCATATCGATTCATTATCACATAAAGGTATAGTAAAATCTTACAAGCTCACAACAAATCCTCAGCATCAAGGAACATTTTCTGGATCAAGTGAAAAGGCTTTTTATCACCATGTTCTAGTGAAAGATCTCAAAGCCTCAACAAAATATTATTTTGTCATCTCATCGGGACAAAAAGTGAGCAAAGAATATTCTTTCATCACTGCCCCTGAAGATTATCGTAATTTCACACTCTTATTTGGGGGCGACTCTCGCTCGGGGCATCGCCAAAGAATTGAAATCAACAAGGTTATTTGTAAGATGCATACAGCTGACCCTAACATCATCGCTCTGGCCCATGGAGGTGATTATGTCAATAAAGGAAGTAAATGGAACGAATGGGATAAGTGGCTCAGTCACAACGAACTATTAATCAACGATAATGGTCTAATTCTTCCTATCATCCCAGCAAAAGGCAATCACGACAGTGGACCAATATATCCACAGATATTTAACATAAAAAAAAATGAGGAAGTTTATTTTTCTAGCCGTCTTTCCCCTATGGCCAAACTCATAACTTTAAACACCAATGGTTCGGTGAAGGGGGATCAAAATAACTTTCTCGAAAACGCTCTAAAAACTGGAACTGAAAAAAAAACTACGTGGTTACTGGCACAATACCACGCTCCCCTTTACCCAGCTGTCAAAGAACCTAATAAAGCAAAATCTGCATGGACTTCTTTATTTGAAAAATACAATTTGACCATCGCTTTAGAAGCCGATGGCCACTGTATCAAACGAACATTGCCAATACGCAAAGACAAGCACGACCCCATTAACGGTGTGGTTTATGTGGGTGAAGGCGGCCTTGGGGTTGGTCAACGACAACCCAAGTTAGATCGTTGGTATCTCAAAGAACCGGGCATGGCTACAAATGGTACTCACGTGATGCGCTTAGATTTTGAGCTAAACAAATTAACCTATAAAGTCATCATGCTAGACGGCTCGGTGAAAGACAGCTATATTTTTATGAAAAATATCAACGTCGACCCATCACTGTACAAACTCTTAAAACCACTTGCCATACAATTCATAAAAAATAAGATCTCCATTAAAAGTTTCGCTGAAAAACTTAACAAGATTATAAAAGATCCTAAATCTGATGAAGCCATGAAAAAAGAAGCTTCCGCACTTAAAGAAAATCTATCTGAACACATCAACACGAAATTTGACCACTTTATTAAAAAGGCAAACACACAACCCATAGAGGCCACTGAAGATATTAAACTATTTTTAAAAACAATTTCACAGCTAGAAGTGACAAGCTCCCTAGAAAAAAGATATGCTGAATTAATAAAAAATGACAACTACAAATCTAGCATTGAGATCGATACAGAAATTCAAAAATGCTTGAAAAAAATTAAAGGTGAAAAAATGGATTCTAAAAAAAATAAAAGACATCTTCGGAAATCTAAATGCGATGATTGAAAAACGGCCTGATTTAGAAATTTCTAAATTTACTCAATCTTTCGTATTAGATCCCCACCAAAGATAAATCACCAATGGCCCCGTGGAATTGGCCACACGCACCAAGCTTTTATACCAATTATATTCAAATTCTCCTGACGTGACACGAGAAAGCGCCGCTACTGCTCCCCAAATAAACATATGAAAAGCCACCCTCTTCCAACGGCGACACAAAAGTAAAATCGACAAGACAATGTCAAACACACCTATCGCTTTAAGAGCATTCACCGCTTGAGCTTCTGAGATAGCAAGTCCCAATAATTTATCACCCGAGCCAATAATGTAATCAATAAAATCGCCATGAGCCAAAAGACATTCTATGCCGTGCACTATAAAGGTAATGGCCACCGCCCAACGAAATACTTGCAGGCCCAGTTCTTGAAGCCATCTGTTTTCTTTAACAACAAACCAGTAACACAAAGGAATCATAATCCTCACAGAATGTGCCCAGGGGGTGACAGGAGCAAAACGCGAGCCATTATCGATCATTGTGAAAATCGCAAGCAATAAAAACGTCATTGACACTAGCCACATCAAGTGAATGAATTTTTTATGAAACAAGCCAAAGCAACAAAGCAACAAAGCAATGGCGCCAATCTTATCCCACACCATCAACGTTTCATCTAAAACATGATGTTCTGAAAAAAAATAAGAGTTAATCGAACTACCATATCGAGTCACCATCCAAGATTGCACAGCAACCTGAATCAAAATAGAAAAGCGCAACAGCCACAGCAAAGCCCTTGAAACTATAAAGGTGTTGGACAATTTATTTTCATTGTTCATGAATATATTCTACAGCATCACTTTCCCCAAATAAAAGTTCGACAATTTATTTTTGGTATTATTATTTCCAAATCCAACAATCTTCCATTTGTTTTTTGAGCTGAGTCATCTTTAAAGGATATGTTTAAAGGGGATTGTTATCTATTTTCGTAAAGACAGGCTTTAATCCATGGATAATAAATAGATTTTTATTTTGGCGGACCAAATAAGTTGTTAAGATCATCTAAATTATTGACATTTTGATTGGCGGCATCTAAGTTTTCTTTGGTGACTTCATCGTATATTTCTTTGCGGAGAATTGTCATATTTCGAGGAGCTTCAATGCCTATACGAACTTTATCGCCTTTAATATCTAATACGGTGATCGTGATTTGATCGCCCAAGACGATCGAATCTTGTTTTCCCCTTGTGAGCACAAGCACTTTTAACTTCCCACTTCATAGCGACAAGACCATTTTGAATTATTAACAACGTATTGCATGCCCAATTGTTTTGAAAAATTAATAAATAGGGGGCCCATCAAATTAACGGTAGGGCGATGGGGTTCTGGGGGAACTCTCATGATAACTTTAACAACGGCTTCGGACAAATCTTGTACTTGAATAATATTTAATTCTTCTATTTTCACATTCAATTGATAATCGGCAACAACCGATTGAGGGTCGCACAATATAAAGGCAAGATTATCTTGCTCTAAGGATTGCATCCATTGTACGGGTCCGCCACCAGGGTTAGGAAGGAGTGTGAATCTGTAACAGCCATCGAATCCAAGTAAGCTATTGGGAAATGTGATTATTTCATCTTCTGAAACATCAATATCTCCAAATCGGGTGGTCTTAAATATCATGTTATATAAAATTCAAAAGTGAGGTATCTAATATTCTTGCGGTGGTCGCTAATGTCGCTTCTAAAGCCACTTGTCTGGCAGATAGTTCCGTGAGTGCTTCGGTTAAATCAACATCAAAGTTTCGACTAAGATCTTCTTGAGCAAATAATTTTTGATTTTCAATTAAGGTACTTGTGAGATCAAGCCGAACCAATCGTCCACCTACTTTTGCCCTGCCAGACAACAAGGTATCTAAACTATTTTCAACATCTTGAGCGGCAAACTGAATAGCGGAGGAGTCGTTGTTCATCAAACCATTACTTAAGTTAATAACGCTGGTAAAAACAGAGTCAACTTCTAACGCTGCTACATCAACGGAAGCGGATAGGGTTGTGGCCACACCATCTGTACCCTGAGGCACGGTAGAAAATCCCATTTGTGCTGCCACATTTGAATTAACGGTGGTGACCGAAATCATATCCACGGCATTGGTACTGGCCAATTGCATATTATTACCGGTAATGTTATCTATGGAAGCGGTGACGGCTCCCCCTGTTTCACTGCTGATTCGTGCGATCAAATCAGCAATTGTCGTAGGGGTAGGTGACGTAGAAAAATCAATGTTGTAATCTGTTGCTCCACCACCTGATCCCACACGAATAATCATATCTGTGCCGGTATCAAAATCCAAACCTTTACCTTGTCGCAGTGTTGAGAGAGCCATGTCAGAGGTCATGGTGAGCAAACCTAGTTCAGTGGCTGTGGAATCTGCCCCTGAAATGTTGGAAATAGAAAAATCGGCTCCGGACAAACGTGACATCACATTTAAGCCTGTGCCTGCGGTATTGATGCTGGCTTCTAAATACATGGGACGACCATCGCTTGTGGTGGCTGTATTGACAAGTTTTAACATCTCTCTTACGGTGGTGGCAGAACTCAAATCAATGTTGGCTGTTCGTGTACCATTGATGACATGAATACTCCCCAAAGTTGGAAGGGGTTGTGTGGCGGCTCCATCCAAATCAGCAACTCGGGTATTTTCTGTTAACGCTACATTAAGATCCGATGCAGCGGCAGGCAAAACCCCTCCGGCAGCGGTTCCATTTATTTTTAAATCTTCTGCTGTGGTACCGCCGTTGACGGATGAAATTGTCAAACTGCCTAAGGCAGTATCTGTAACGGTTAACCCACTGCCTGCCGCATTGATACTGACCGTAAGATTTGAAAAAGTATTTTCTATTCTTTCTTTCACATCGGTGATGGTGCGGGCTGTACTTAGATTTATTTTTTTTTGCACACCGGCAGATGAAATTGAAATTTCTCCTGCTTGTACGCCAGCACCTTTGTTTAACGACTCTAAAGATGTTCCTGCCGTTCCGCGGCTGATTGAAAAGACAGAAGTTGTATCAAACGCAGCAGTGAAGGCATCAGCACCATCTATCGTGACCACACCAGCTCCATAACCTGTAATGGTACCGTGTTCGCCACTATTTGTGCCACTGGAAACATACACTTCTCGCCCTACCAAATCAGAGGCCGAAAAACCTGAAGTCACCAAAGACGAATCGGTGAAGGTGGTGGAGGTACCAGCGGCGGTGACGCTATGACCATCAACGCTTCCCTGACCAAAATTCAAACGGGGATTTAAGTCAGCGGTTCCTTTTTTTTCAACACTTAAAGTACCGAAAGCTTCATTAGGATTGAGGGTAGTGGCCAGATATTGGCCTTGTGAAATTTGTGTTGTTATTTCATTGCTGTCGCCTAAGAAAACTACTTCATCGCCATCTATTTTGAACGGTGGTTGGCTGGAATCAAAGCCTGAAAACAAAAACTGGTCCGCCACAGAACTATTCGCTAATCCCACCAACGAACTGAGGCTTTGCTGCACGACTTCGGCCGTAGCCAGTCTTTCTGCTGCAGAACTGGTGCTATCGCTCATATCTAATGCTTGTGCCTTGAGATTAATTATCAGAGCGTTGGCTTCAGACAATACGCTATCAACTGTTTCTAATTTGGTACTTCCCATTTCTATAGAATTTGAAAACGTTTCATACTGTTCTAAAATGGCTTGTAATCGGATCACTCGTGACGAAGCACCTATATCTTCACTGGGTTTTGAAAATTGTTGGTTTGATGATATTTGATTGGTAATACGAGCCATCGCTTCCTGAGCTTTGAAAAGATCTTGCCGCGCAGAAAAAAACTGACTCATATTAGAGACACCATGTAAATCAAAAGAAGCCATTAAAAAATCCCGTTGATAAGGGTGTCTAATAATTCATCCACCACTGAAATAAAACGAGCGGCTCCTTGATAAGATCTTTGGTAGGTCATTAAAGAAACCAGTTCTTCATCGGTATTCACACCGCTGACAGACAAACGTTCACTTTGCAAACTACTCACCACATGAGCCTGATTCATGGCATTGTTACTGATACGTGCCGTTGTGGCAGCCGTGTTGCTGACAATCGCTCTGTAATATTCTTCAATCGTTTCACTTTTATTGCTCATGACTTTGCTATCTCTCATCGCAATCACTTTAGCAATATTCGTATTATCGGTGGGTGACGTGCTACTGCCTGCAGCTAAAAAATCAATGTCACTATCCACTAGGGAGTTAATCTTCAAACCTTGTGCACCATCGCCGTTATAAAGTGTGCCCCAACCCAGTGTATTGAGAATTCCTGAGCTATCATCACTGAAATTAAAGGTGAGGGAAGAACTGGTAGATGACAGCGAAATAAAACCATTTGAATCAATGTTAGCTGACAAATCGGTGAAGCCGGCCCCTGTTAATTTACTATTAATTTCATCCCTTAACGATTCAAGTGTGGTATCAAAACCAATGCCATCCGCATCCACTTGTATGTATACGGGTGTTACCGTTCCATCAGACTGGCGCACTTCAATATTAAAACCACCATCTTCAACTGCTGTGGAAAATCCCGCTGTGTTTAAAGACACATTGGTATGGGCTCCCACCTTTTCATAAGCGGTAACGGAAGAATAACCCTTTAAACCAAAGCCTGTGCTTTGGACATTATTGACTTCTTTAGCAAAGCCATTAGCCAAGATGTCTAAATCATTGATGATGCCACCCACTAAGGTATCTCGGGCTTCAATTAATCCATGTAGAGTTCCGCCACGTATCACAAGAGGGGCAAGGTTGTTTGAAAAGATGGGGGTGTAAGTAGCATTACCGTTCACGACACTTTGAGAGATATCAATGCTGTTGAAACTATTACCTGCTATAAGTGTATCTCCAGTCACACTCACAACCACAGAGCCATTTGTTTGCTCTGACACGTTGATGTTAACAATTTCTGCGAGTTGACGGATGGCTTCATCTCGTTGGTCTCTTAAATCATTCGCATTTTGCGAGGGAACATTAGGCTGAGCACTTTCATTGCGCACAATAGCTTGGTTGAGTTCTGAAATTTTTTGACTCAACACATTGGCATCTTTAACCACATTAGCCACATCATCGTTGATGGTGGTTTGTAAATTTTGCAATCGCTCTCCCAAGGAATTGAATTGTGCCGCTAAATTTTTAGCTTCTTGCAAATAATTTTCTCTGAACCCGGCGTCTTTTGGGTTGTCATTCAAATTTTGAGCCGCATCAAAAAATTTACTAAAACCCGTGGAAAGATCAGATTCGCTTAATTCTCCTATGATGCTTTCAACTTGTTGCATCACGTGACTTTGTTGGTCTAAGGATTGTAAACTGGTCCCTTGGTCACGGATACTATTGATCAGATACACACTCACTTGACGCGTGATACTTTGCACTTGGACACCACGCCCTGCGGAAGCACCACTGTAAGCAGGAGCGGCCACACTTGCCATATTAACTCGTTGTTTGGTGTAACCATCGGTGTTGATATTGGCCAAATTATGGCCCGCAACTTCAATACCTGTTTGCTGAGCTCTTAACGCTTCGCTACCTAAGCGCAGTGACGAAAAAAGTCCCATTACGCGCTCTGGTCTAAAATTACTCGCTGCCCCAAATTTTCATTTTGTCCGGTAGCACCATAAGATAATTTTAAGGATTTCCCTGTGATGATATTAAATAGTTCTTTAATGTGGCTGAGATTTTGTTTTAGCAACACTTCATTGTTGCGGTTACTGCGGTCAATATCTTTGACCAAATCCAACAATTCTTGGCGAAGAAAGGCCAAACCCCCTCCAGATTCTGGAGTTTGTTTGACCAAATCGCCTAATGTGGACGTAATGTCCATACCGTTTTCTTCTGCACAGGCAGCCTGTAGATCTCTACGGCGTTGTTCTAACAGCCTGAGATCCTGTGATAGATTTTCTTGCTCTTGTATTAAAGGAATAAGATTGTCTATCTCCCCCTCGATAAGAATTTGTGTTTTTTGGGCCTCCAAAGATTTTAATTGGCGATAATTAGTGATTTCTCGCTCTAATAGTGTTTCCAAGGATTTGAAATTATTTCTCATCTATTAATCTATCGTCCTTATTAAAGTTATTCTTGAAGGGTCTTTATGATTTACTTTAACTTTCTTAACGGTGTTGTTTAACTGTAGGGGGGGCGTTGTCATTTTGAAGGGGGGGTGACCTTAGTTTGTAATTTTAAACCTGATATTTCTTGATGCATTTCATCGCTTTTTTGCTTGGCAATGGAACTAAATTCCTCCATTTTTTTAATGATGTTATCTTTATTAATAGGCGCTTTGAGATCTTCTACTTTTTCTTGAGTCCCCTGATTTTTGTCTTCTAAAATATTTTCTAGTTGTTTTATTTGTTTTTTTGTATTTGCGATAAAACTATCTAATTTTGTCAAATACTCACCCAATAAATTTTTGGTGAGGGGATTGATATTGCTGCCCACTTTTTGGGTAGCCATTTGTTCACCTAATTCGGCATTCAATTGCTGTTTGAAAACTTCTTCTCCTCGGCCACCACTCATGGTACCTGTAGGAACGGTTTCATTCATTTTTTGTAACATAAAGCTGTAAAAGTGTCCTACAAATTTTCCCATGGCCTCAAGGCCATCTTTTCTTTTTACTTCACCTATCTCCAAGTTTGATTTGGCACTCTTCAACTTTTCGTTCACACGATTGAGGTAAGACCGCTCTGCGGTTAAGGGTTGGGGCATAGAAGTAGATTCAATTGCGGTAACCATTATTCCACCACAAACTTGGCACGCATATGACCTGCGGTATGCAATTGCTTGAGTACTGAAATTTGATCTTTAACAGTTAATTCGTTGGTGAGTTCTTGCAAGACTTGGGAAAGGTCACTGTCCTTGGCAATGTTGATGATATAACCATTGTAGCTCACGGTGCATTCATTCAACAAGACTTGACCACTCATTGTGATATTGCCTGTTTTTTCATTCACCACAACTTGAGCCTCACTTTTGATAGAATCCAATTCCACTTCTTCAATACGTGAAATAAATTTGATCTCTTCAGAATGATAACTTTTTGGTATTTTTATTCGTATTTCATTAGCAGACAAAGCCGCTGCGTAAGTTACAATTACTTTTGAAAAGTCATTAGCATCTTTACTTTGGTTTTCTATAACAAATTCATTATTTATTTTATCCGCTATAATATTAGCGTTAGTAAAACTGGCTTTATCTAAACGTAGTGAAAAATATTTTCCGATCACATTTTCTTTGATATCTTTAACAACTTTTATATAATTGCTAGGGAGTTCTGTAATGATAATTCCACCATCTTTAAGCGTTCCGGTGGTAGGTTGTGAAGCTTTTGCATTGGCAACCTCACCTGGTCTAGTACGCACCTGTCCGGTGTTACCTATTAATATCTTTCCCTGTGCCACAACTATGGGCGCACTGAACTTGCCTTTTTTAGTAGGATCAACACCTGCTAAAAACAAAAATGAATCAACTAATGTGCCACCTTCAAGACTTTCAGCTCCTTGTGCTGCAATTTGAATGTCTATTTTTTGACCTCTACTGGCAAAGGGAGGAACTGTTGCCGTTAAAATGACAATTGCCATGTTACGGGCTTCAATATCTTTTTCACTGTAAATGGCTTGGCCCAAACGTTCATGTAAGTTTTTAACGGCATCTTTTACAGCTTTACCTTTATCACCTTTGCCATTCAAACCCGCAACTAATCCAACACCTCTGATAAAGTTGGAATCCAAACCTTTGATTTCAGTAATATCACCTACAGAGGTGGAGGCTTGTAAAGAAGGAAATAAAACAAAACTCAACATCAATGCATTTATTAATTTTTTCATCTAACTCTCCTAATTGTCTGTATTTCATTCGTAATAAAAGTAGTGGCAAAAACCGAAATGTTTGAAAGGGAAAATAAGGTATGGGGAAAGGATATAAAAGACATCCCACTCATTTCGCCTTTGCCACGAGGGTATACGCTTCATTAAAAAGGCCATAGCCACAATACAAATTGCTGTAACAGATTGCGCTTTGTTTGTTGACGCCGTTCACCTTCTTCATTGATTTCTATTTTCATGTTGTAGATTTTTTTGGAAAGCACTTCGCCTCCCGCATCCACATCTGCCTTTGAAATTTCTCCGGAAAAACTTACTCTTCGAATATTGCCGTTTTCGCGGAGTTCTTTGTGTCCTTCTATATAAAAATTTCCATTGGGTCGCACATCTTTTATTTGTGCTGTGATATCTTCTACCAATGACGCTTTATATTTATCTGCCGCGTTATTAGCAAAACGCGTATCTGATTCAAATTCAATCTCAGGCTCATCTAAAGCGGCAGGTTTCAACACTTTAGTATGACCACTACCATCTTTTTTTGTTTTGAGCCTAACCCAATTGGCCAACTTTGCAGCGATATCTGTTTCTTTTTTGCCCGATTTGTCTCTTTGATAGCTTGACTGTGACAACTCGGATATTTTAACTAAAACAAAATCTCCACGCTTAAATACTTTTTCTTTCACAACGGGGGATGCCGTTATTTGATCTGTGCCCACATACACATCAGCACGTAAAGGAGTGGATATCAAATATGAAAAAATGCCTAATAACATAAATCCTTTTTTCATTTCTTACCTCCTACCGAGATTGTTTTTTTAGATGGTTTATTTGTTTTTCCTACATTAATAACTTTTTTATCTGTTGATTTATCAATAAATTCGGCCTTGTTTTCTCCAACGACTTTAGCTCTCACAAAACGATTGGCATTGGTTTTGAAGCTGATGATTTCATCTTTAAAACCATCTTTGATCGCTGTAACCCAAAGAGACATTTGTATATTATTAGTGTTCATATTTAATCTTATTTTTTGATCTTTTTTGATTAATATTTTTGGTCTCAAATCACTTTCTATTATTCTTCGTCCTGTAATTTTTGTGTAATTGAGCTGAGAACCTATTAATTCTTCTATGCTTGAAAAACCCTTTTCCTTACCCTCCAGCACTTCGCAATCCTTAAGCTGAAGAAGTTTTTCATCCATTTTAATTCGGCCACGAATATTACGCTTGGCGATCACTTCCCTGCGATACATTTTTATGTGAGCTTTGAAATAACCTTTAATTATTTTTTCGCCAATGGTCACTTCCACATAAAGTGATGTAGTGCTGCTGTAGGAGGGCAGTAGCTTTTTACTAGGAAGATCAACTGAGATCAAACCTTTTGGTAGGTTATCCAATAGATTCTCAGGGTCTTCTAATTCCACATCTATTCTTGAAAACTCTTGAAATTGAGTCATCAAAACCACTTCGCATTCTCTAGCAATTTCATCTACCCTGTTTTTGGAATCGCCTTTAAGAACTGTAATACTACTTGTTGGATAAAAAATAGTGTTAGTGGCGTTTTCAAAACCAAATTGCTTTAAACGACGTTTTAAATAATTTACCGAAATAACTTTTGGCTCGCCATCTTTAGGGGCTTTTCCAAAAAACATTTCCTTCATCAACAATTTTTCTTTATCACTACCTCTTATAACCGCTATGTCTGATATGTTGATCCATTCATCGTCACACTTTGCTTTTTGTTTGAATACGATTTCTGCAGATCTAGCTTTTTGAAAAAAGGTTGTCATTAGAAATAATATAATTAAATATCTCATGTTATATTACCTTCTCAGTTGCCCGATGGTTTGCATCATTTCATTGGAAGTTTGGATCACTTGCGAATTAATTTCATAGGCACGTTGTGTTTGGATCATATCCACCATTTCTCTAACCAATTCAACGTTTGAACTTTCTAGGCCTCGTTGTCTCAATTCTCCGCGGCCATCTTCTCCTGGAATTCCTAATACAGGATCTCCAGAAACATCTGTTTCTGTGAATAAATTATTTCCGATTGCTTTCAACCCCGCAGGATTCACAAAGGCAGCTAATTCAATTTCTCCAAATACAGTATGCTCTGTTTCTCCAGGCAATAAACCTGAAACAAGACCTTCTAAAGAGATACTGATATCTCTTGCTTGAGGATCTAAAGTTATTTCTGGGTTCAAAAAATTACCATTGGCATCAACAATTTGACCTTCTTCATTTAACGAAAAAGATCCATCTCTCGTGTAACCTATGGTATTGTCTCTTAAAAGTACCTGAAAAAATCCTTGCCCGTTTTGTATTGCGATATCAAGGGCATTGCCTGTTTCTTCGTAGGCTCCATCCATAAAGTTTCTTGTAGTAGATTCAACCCTAACTCCTGTCCCCAATTGAATGCCATTGGGAACTTTGTTTGTTCCTATAGATGATACGCCCACTGGTTTTGTGTGACGATAATATAAATCTGAAAAATTAACTCGTTGGGCTTTATAACCTGTCGTGTTAGCATTAGCCAAGTTGTTGGAGATAGCGGTAATGCGTGTGTCTTGAGCTTGAACTCCTGTGACAGCGGTATAAAGTGATTGCATAATTTCTCCTTATATTAAGCCGGTATATTACCGACTTGTGTGATAACCTGGTTAAGTGTTTGGTCTTGCATGGTGATCATTTTCATGTTTAATTCATGGTTCCTTTGGGTTTGGATCATTTCAACCATTTCTTCCATATAGTTAACATTAGATCCTTCTGTGTAACCCACCATGATGTCGTCATCAAAATCTTCTTCTTTAATATCTCTTATAGGTTGGTAAATGTTGCCACCTAATTTTTTCATCCAATCTAAGTCTTCATTTTTGAATGTGACCGCTTTGATTTTTGAAGATGATTCTCCGTTGATCACAATGTCTCGTTGATCGTTGAAAGACAATGATGCTCCAGGGCCTGTGAAAATACGATTGCCTCTATCATCTAATAAATAATGCTCTTGGCTTTCATCCATCACATAAAAATCTTTGGTCAAAGTAAAATGTCCACCTCGTTTGTAGAAAATTTCTTTGTCTTCATTTTCCATTTTGAAAAACCCTTTATCTTTGATCATCAAATCCATTGGATCATTTGAAAAGGTGGAGGGTCCGGTTGTTGAATGATCTGTCCATGCATCTGCCATATACACGCCACCGCCCATAGTCACTTTGCTCATGTTACTGCGATAACGAACTTCAGGGTTTTCTAAAGGTTCAGATAAACGGGAATGAAAAACGGCATATTCTTTTTTGAAGGCATTGGTATTGGCATTCGCTAAATTGTTAGACAGTACTTGTATACGACCATCTTGAACCAATGTTCCTGAAACTGAATTATGTAGACCTTGTAGCATGTCGTTATCCTTCGACATATTGAAGGCAACTACTATGCCATCACACAAAATGGCATTTTTTTAGTGTTTTGATATGTAAGATTTCTTGAAACTAAAACTTTGGCAGTTTTTGCCGCTTTTTGACGGCAGATTATTCCTCTATAAAGGGGCTTTCAATACCGCTGTTGGTTTCTGCTTGATTCTGGGCTACTAACAAACCCGCAATAAAGCCAAGAATCACACCTATCAACAAACCAATCACGACATAAAGAATAGGATTGGTTTTTTTGACCATATTTTGCGTGAATACTTGGGTTTGCTGAGCTTTGGGAGGCAAAGAGGCAGGCGCCGGAACGGGTTTTTCTACTGTGTTCTGTGTCACTATTTTTTCGGGATCTGGAGAGGGTGTTGTCTCTTTTTTTTGTATTTCTGTTATTTTTTCGGCATTTTTGACTGATTGGACTACGGAAGAATCTATAGCTAATGTGCCTCCCCCGTAATCAAAAATGGGTTTTTTCTTATTAGGATCGGTGTAACCCACCACAATTTTGAATTTTCCTATTCCTATGGTGTCTCCATTCTTAACTTCAACAGATTCACTGATTTGTGTTCCATTAAGATAGGTGCCATTCGCAGAACCTTCATCTTTTATCATGATTATGCCGTTATCAACACTGACTGTGCAATGGTGGCGTGAAATAGCAGGATTATCAAGAAATACGTCGCCCGCAGAATCTCGGCCTATATTAATGACCTGATTAGAAAAATTATATGTCTCTAATGTCCTCTCACCGAGGCGAACGGCCATTTTTATCATCTGCAATTCTCCTAATGTAAAGTCTAGCATTTTTATATTAGGCAAGCATAATTTTACTGGCTATATTTGTTAATTCTATGACGATTTGATCTAATACGTTCCAACCCTCTGCGTGGCACACTATAGATTTTTCCTTAAATATAAGCTTTTTTTTTAAATAATTGGGAAGCTCTGGCCATAATTCTTTTTCTGAAAAACCTGTAATTTTTTTAATTTTTTTTGTACTTACTCCTTCAATACTTCTTAGCCCTAGAACAAGTAATGTCATGAGTTGCTGTGAAGCTGAATTGTCTGTTGTTTTTTCTACAATGGCATTTTTATTTTTGTTTATTTTTTTTATGTATTCTGAAGGGGATGACACGTTACGGTGAAATGTCCAATCATAGCGGCCGTGTGCACCATTCCCACAACCTATAAATTCCATAGCTTTCCATATATTCAAATTATGTTGACACTCTTTGTTTGTTTTTGCGTAGTTTGATATTTCATACCTTTTTAGTTGGCTCTCTGACAACATGTCAATCGCGCTTTGCTGCAACCTTAATATTGCTTCATCACCTAAAGATTTTATTTTTCCTTTTTTATGAAGTTGGCCTAAAGCCGTTTGGGTTTCATAGGTTAATTCATACAAACTCAAGTGTGACGGATCATACTGAAGTATATCATTTATCGATTTTAACCACGATGTTTCAGTTTGCTCTGGAAGAGCATAGATCAAATCCACATTCCACTTGCTCTCATAGTATTGTTGTACAAGTTCTATGGCGTTATGAGCTTCAACCACATTGTGTTGCCGTTCTAAAAATTTTAATTCTTTTTCATCAAAAGATTGAACACCTAAAGACAGGCGGTTAACTCCATATTCTTGATAAAGAAATATCTTTTCTTTTGTTAAGGAACCTGGATTATTTTCTACCGTCCATTCCACTGCATGACGACTAAAGGCTTTAACACCCTTGAGCAATTTTCTTAATATTTTAGTTTCTAAATAAGAGGGCGTACCTCCACCTATAAAAATGGTGTGCACTTTATTGTTTTTTAATTCTTCTCTTGAGTTTAATTCACTAAGTAATGCATCCACATACGACTCTTGAGATAAGGATGTGAATTCACCTGAAGCAAAATTACAATAACCACATTTATGAACACAAAAAGGCACATGAAGATAAAGACCTATATCCATCTAAAACACATCTTTAGGTGTAAACCAATTCTTTCTCTTTACATTATCCCCGCGGAGGCGGGGATCCAGTTGCGTGTTGATTTATTGGTATGGATTCCCGCCTCCGCGGGAATGACAACTGCCTATGAAACATTTGTCTAATAGTAGCCACAATATCGGCTACCATTAGACTATTCTGTGTCAGGTTCGGGATCTGGATCTTCGAGAGCACCATCGGGGATGCGAGCAACGGAAACCAATTGATCACCTTCTTTAAGATTGACGATACGTACGCCTTGGGTACTTCTGCCGATCGAAGAAATATCTTTTGCATGGGTGCGGATAGTCATTCCATTTTTTGAAATGATTAACACATCATCCTCCTCGTAAACATTAAGACAAGCCATCACGTTGCCGTTACGTGCGCTAGTTTTAATGTTGATAACACCTTTACCATTACGGCCTGTTATACGGTAATCAGGTAATGGGGTTCTCTTTCCATATCCATTTTCACAGATTGTTAAAATTTGACCTTTTTCATCTCCTCGCAATACAGCAATAACTTTATCATCTTTTTGCAAGTTAATACCACCGACACCCCGTGCTGATCTCCCTACCGTACGAACTTTGCCTACTTCAAAACGAATGATTTGACCCATTGCTGAAGCTAGTAGTACAGATGCTTCTTTATCTTCATTTCGGATGACTTCTACAAGTTTGTCATCATCATCTAGGTTAATAGCTGCGATACCACCCTTACGGACATTTTTAAATTCTTTGGTAAAAATTCTTTTGATCACTCCTTTTTCGGTGGCCATAAACAAGGTAGATTCATCCTCAAAATTATTCACCACAACACATGAAGCAATCGTTTCATCTTTATCCAAATCCAGTAAGTTTACTAATGCACGGCCTAAGGATGTACGGCTAGCTTCGGGTATTTGATAAACCTTTCTCCAATGCACTCGGCCTTTGTTTGAAAAGAACATGATCCAATCATGGGTACTGCACACGTGCAGTTGCGCGACGATATCACCCTCTTTTACTTTGGCTCCAATCACACCTCGTCCACCTCTTTTTTGGGTTCGATAAGTATCAATAGACAAACGTTTGATATATCCCGCTTCACTGATCGTAACAGCCATATCTTCCTCAACGATAAAGTCGGCCATATCCATATCTGTTAATTCAGCATCTTCAATTTGTGTTTTACGCTCGTCTCCATGAATCTTTTTGATTTCATCTAAATCATTTATCATTATTTCTATAACTCTAGCGGCATTGGCTAATATATCTTTGTAATCGGCAATTTCTTCTTGAAGTTTTTTGTATTCGGCTTTTAATTTTTCCACTTCAAGACCTGTCAAACGCTGTAGACGCATTTCTAAAATCGCATTGGCTTGTCTGAGCGTTAACTCAAAATTATCAACCAAACCATGTCTTGCGATATCAGGTGTGTCACTGTTTTTGATTATAGCGATAACTTCATCTATAAAAGCCAAAGCTTTAAGTAAACCTTCCACAATATGTGCTCTGTCTTCAGCTCTGGCTAAAAGATAACGTGTTCTACGACGAATCACTTCAATGCGGTGATCCCGGTAGGAACACATAAGACCTTTTAGATTCAATGTTTTAGGGCGCTCATCCACAAGAGCAATATTGATGATAGAAAACGTACTACGCAATGGCGTATGCTTAAGTAGAAGGTTCATCACCACTTGACTATCTTCATCTTTTTTACAAAAAACCTTGATAGCCATTCCTTTGCGTGACGAACTGTCTATCAAATCTGATATCCCTGTAACCACATCATTTTTTACAAGTTCTTTGATCTTGTCTGTGACACTTTCCTTACGCACTTGATAAGGGATTTCTGTGATAACTATCGTTTCTCTACCTTTGCTATTTGTTTCCACATGCCATTTAGCTTCGGCTTTTATTTTTCCGCGTCCTTGTTTGTATCCTTGAACAATTCCCATACGACCTTTTATAATTCCGCCAGTGGGGAAATCAGGACCTTTCACAAACTGCATCAGATCATCAACACTACATTCAGGATTATTTAACAAATGGACAATGCCGTCACAGATTTCATTGACGTTATGCGGCGGCATTGAAGTAGACATCCCTACAGCAATACCATAAGAACCATTACATAAAAGGTTAGGGAAAGGACCTGGAAGAACTGTGGGCTCTTCTCTTGTTTCATCGTAGTTTGAAATATAATTAACGGTGTCGTACTTAAGATCTTCCATCAACTCAAAAGTCGCATGTGTCATACGTGCTTCGGTGTATCTCATCGCCGCGGGTTTGTCATCAATACTTCCAAAATTACCCTGACCATCAACTAATGGGTAACGAGTGTTAAAGTTTTGAGCCATACGTACTAATGTGGGATAAACAACTGATTCACCATGGGGATGATAGTTACCTGATGTGTCCCCAGCAATTTTGGCACATTTTCTATGTTTGCTACGAGGTCCCAGGTTCAAATCATTCATGGCCACTAGAATTCTGCGTTGTGACGGTTTGAGTCCATCACGTGCATCTGGTAAGGCTCTAGAAATAATAACACTCATCGCATAGGTCAAATAAGATTCTTTAATTTCTTCTTCAGCATCCTTTTCAAATATAATTTGATTTAAGAATTGGTTGTCATTTTCGTTTTCGTTGTTGTTATCATCCATAATTAAATATCCAAATTCGTTACTTCAAGGGCGTGTTTTTCAATATACGCTCTTCGTGGTTCTACCTCTTCACCCATGAGTAAGGTGAATATATGATCTGCCTGCGCCACATCATCTAATGTGACCCGTACTAATCTTCTTTGATCGGGGTCCATAGTCGTTTCCCATAATTGTTCAGGGTTCATCTCACCCAATCCTTTATAACGTTGAACACTCATTTGAGACTTAACTCTTTTTCTGACTTGTTCGGGTATTTCTAATAAACAAGAAACTTCTTCATCTTCCCCTTTAGGATAATTTAGGAGATATCTATTTTCGTTAACTCGATCTACAAACAAATCCTCTCTTCCTAAGCCAAAGGTTTCAATCTCTAAAAATATTTTTTCTATTTTTTCTATTCTTGTGAATTCAATTTTTTCTACTAATACTTTATCTGTGTCTGTCACATCTTCTTCTGGACGTTGCAATTCCCAATCCGTTTTAGAATTTAAAAATGCCTGACATTCTTCTTCTGTCCAAAAATAATAATCTTCTTTTTTATTTCTTATAGAAAACATAGGAAGGCCTTTATCTTTATCACTTTTTTTATACAAAGATTCAAGTGTTTCGCCTTTTCTTCTTAATCTCACATCTTCTTCTAATATATTATCAATGTATTTGACAAGTGTTTTGAAATCATCATCTGATAAAACTTTATCAACACCTCCTTCTGAAATGCGTGTGACATAAACTCCTTCTAAACCAATTTCATCTAACATTCTATTTAATTCTTTTTCATCATGAATATAGGTTTCTTTTTTACCTTTTGATATTTTAAATAATGGAGGTTGTGCAATAAAAATCAAACCGTTATCTATCAATGGTTTCATATGTCTGAAAAAAAATGTCATAAGAAGTGTTCTGATATGTGAACCATCCACATCCGCATCGGTCATGATGATGATTTTTCCGTAACGACATTTATCTAGGGTAAACTCATCATTACCTATACCCGTTCCTATCGCACCAATTAAAGCATTAATTTCATCATGTGCCAGCATTTTATCCACACGTGCTTTTTCTACATTTAAAATTTTTCCTTTTAAAGGAAGAATCGCTTGATATTCTTGCTCTCGACCCATTTTTGCACTACCACCCGCACTATCCCCCTCAACAATATAAAGTTCACTACTTTCTCTATCTTTAGTGCTACAGTCAGCTAATTTACTTGGTAAAGAACCTGATGCTAAAATAGATTTTCTTCGCGTCAGATCTCTTGCACGGCGTGCTGCATCTCTTGCCTGTGCAGCAGAAACTATTTTCATCACAATGTTTTTTATTTCTTTGGGGTTTTCTTCAAATAAAATTTTAAGTTGAGAGTTAACTATAGTTTCCACTATTCCCTGCACTTCACCATTACCCAACTTTGTTTTTGTTTGACCTTCAAATTGAGGTTCTGGAACGCGCACACTCACAACCGCCGTCAAACCTTCTCTTGCATCATCCCCACTTGGAGATATTTTTTTATCTTTTATTAAGTTATTTGCTTTAGCGTAACTATTCAATGTTCTAGTAAGAGCTGAACGAAATCCTGCTAAATGTGTTCCACCTTCTATTGTATTAATGTTATTGACATATGAAAAAACATTTTCTGTATAGGTGTCGTTGTACTGTAATCCTATTTCTACTTGAACACCTTCAGCTTCACCTGTGATATTAAAAATATTTTTTTGTATCAGTGCCTTACCTCTGTTGATCCACGTAATAAAATCAATCAGTCCATTTTCATAAAAAAATTTATCTTCTCTATCTGTACGTTTGTCTTCTAAAATTATGGTGATACCTTTATTCAAAAACGCTAATTCTCTTAAGCGTTTTGCGAGTATGTCATATTGATATTCCACTGTTTTAAAAATGCTACCATCTGGTTTGAAGGAAATTTTTGTCCCTGTAATTTCAGTACTTTCTCCTTTTACCACCTCACTTGTTGGTACACCCTCACTATAACTTTGACGGTAAATACAACCATCTCGGTGAACCTCAGCTTTTAACTGTACACTTAAGGCATTGACACATGAAACTCCCACACCATGTAAACCACCCGATATAGCATAATTTTTTTTATCAAATTTTCCACCCGCATGAAGAACCGTTAACACCACTTCTAATGCCGACTTCCCTTGTTCTTTATGTATATCAACTGGAATACCACGGCCATTATCTATAACAGACACATAACCTGTATCCTCTAAAATAATCTTAATTTCCGAACAATGACCAGCCATTGCTTCATCAATAGAGTTGTCAACCACTTCATAAACCAAGTGATGTAAACCTCGTATTCCTATATCACCTATATACATAGCAGGGCGTAGACGAACGGCCTCTAATCCTTCTAATACTTTAATCGTTTCCGAGGTGTAAGCTTCACTCACTATGTTCTCCTAATTCATCTATTAATTTTATTTTAATATCTTTTATTTTAGATTCTGCCTTCTTCAATCTTTCTATCCAAACTGATTTATGAAATTGTGTGATTTCTTGGCAACTCACACTACTTGTGACACCAATCAATATTCGCCCTCGCGAGTATCCTAGATTTATTATTTTATCTTTCCATTCATCCTCCACAATTACCATCAGTTCTTCCCAACGGCCATGTCTATCTTTTTCTTTTTGTTTGATATTTCCAAGTAAGGCATTTGTTAAATCTTTAATATCTTTCATCGTTAAGTGACAATATTAATAGGAGTGATGACATATTTATAACTACAGTTTTTAACTTTATCTTCTTCTACCAATACAGGTGAGTAATTATCTTTAATTGAAAATTTTACTTTTTTTGTATCACAAACTTTTATACCATCAAGTAAATAACTTGGGTTAAAACGTATCTCTAATGGATCAGAATCATAATCTATTTGTTCTTCTACAAATGACTTCCCATAAACATTTGTTTGAGCAGATGTGGAAAGTTTGTTTTTTGAAAATTTAAGTAACACTGATCTTGATTCATCACTTGTCACTAGAGCTGCACTGCGAACAACTTTTTCAAATATTGATTTGTCTATCACTACTTTATTTTTATTTTTTTTGGGAATAACTGAATTATAATCAGGGAATCTACCAGAGATTAATCGCGCCATTATCTTAATATTGGGCAGTATAAAAACAATAGAATTTTCATCCATTTCTATACCGATCATTTTTACACCAGTTACTGCTACCACTTTATTTACTAGTAACAATGATCGTGTAGGTACAATAACTGAAAAATCATTTACCTTTTCTTTAATTGCAATGGAAACGTTTGCCAACCTTCTACCATCTGTGGCTGTCATATCAAGTTTACCTTCTTTCAAAACAATATTTATACCGTTAATAGCAAACCTTGATCTTTCAGTGGCTGTGGCAAAAGAGGTTTTCTTTATCATTGTAGAAAAGTGTTCCGCATTCACTGAACCACATGGTTTTGCAGAAAATTCTATTTCAGGATAATCATCCGTTCTTTCTAAAGGTAAACTAAATTCAGCTTGTCCACTTGTTATCATCGCTTCATTACTTGATGTTTTTATTGTAATATTACCGTCTTTCAATTCATGACAAATAGCAGATAGTCGACCTGCAGGTAAAAGAGTTTCCCCTTTTTTTAAAACACTTCCTTTTTCTAAATTAATTTCAACACCTATCTCTAAATCCGTTGCAACGACTGTAATTTGTTTGTCTGCAGTAAGGTAAATATAACTCAATGCAGGCCTAATAGCTTTTGAAGGAACTACCGAGTTTAATATTTGAAATATATCATTGAGTTCATTTATAGATAAAATAATTTCCATTATGTTATTTCCATTTCTATATTTTTTTTATTAAACCCTTATTAGTATTAACTACATACAAATTACGGATAAAGTATAAATAGTTTATCCTTAACCCTTGAAAAAAAAGGACTTGGGTAAAATTACAATTTATAAATGTTTTTCTAAAAAAACTGATAACTTTTACAAATAACAAACTAAGTGTATAATTATCAAAACCATTAACAATAATCCACAAGTTATTCACAACTTTTCCTCAACACTAATTCTTCAAGATGTGTGAGTAACATTTCAACTTTCACATCGTTTAATCTTTCTTTTTCAATTTTTACTTGAGCGTATTGAACAGTTGAGTGATCACGGCCTCCTAAAAATGCTCCTATTTCTTCGAGGGAATGATAGGTTAACTTTCTCAGTAAATACATTGCTATTTGCCTTGGGTAGGCAATTGAATGTGGTCGTTTTTTAGATTGGATATCTTGCAACCTCACTTTAAAATGTGATGTGACTACTCCTAATACATGTTCATATTCTACGGTTCCCGTGGAAAGTTCTTCTTTTTTAAAATACTGAGGAAAAAGTTCTTGCAACAAATCAACAGTAACCATTTTATTGTTAATTTGTACATGAGCATTTAAGGTTATTAGTATCCCCTTTAAATCCCTCACATTATTAATAGGACGTTGTGCTAAAAATTGCATAACAGATTCATCAAAGTTCATTTTTAAAAATTCACATTTATGTCGAATAAATGCGAGACGTGTTTCAAATTTAGGGGATTCGATCGTTGCAACTAAACCACTTGAAAACCGAGAGATAAGACGATCCTCAAATTTGAGCAATTCCAACGGAGACGAATCACTTGATACAATAACTTGTTTATCAGAGGCTATAAGATCATTAAAAGTATGAAAAAATTCTTCTTGAGTTGATCTTTTATCTGCAAGAAATTGTATATCATCTACAACTAAAATATCTAAGTTACGGTATTGATTGCGGAAAACATCTAACGTGTGACCTTTAATAGCCTCTATAAATTCATTTGTGAAAGATTCACAATTAGTATAAACAACTTTAAGATGCGGATCCTCTTTGAGTAAATAATTTGCAATGGATTGTAATAAATGAGTTTTACCCAATCCCGTATCTCCATGTAAAAAAAGAGGGTTATATTGTTTAGAAGGCTCCTTCGCAACAGCAAGGCAAGATGCATATGCCATTTGATTATCAGGACCAACGATGAATTCATCAAATGAAAAATGGTGTCCCGCGTCTATTTTATGCGGCGAATTTTTAACTACCGTAGGTGAGTAAGATTTTTTAGGAACAACCGTAGGTGGTAAGGATATCTCTAAAACTTCTTTATTTAAATTATTATCTAATTTCAATAAAACATCATCATTTAAACTTGAATCACGAAGTGTTTTTTTTACATCCTCTAAATAACGATTTTGGAATTGTTCCAAATGCATAATGTTAGGAAAATGTACTGTCAATCCCTCTACCTCTGAAACAAATTTAAGAGGATCAATCCACATACTAAAAGCGTTTTCAGGAAGCGCTTCTTTTAAAGCCCCACGAACAATAGATCCTGAATTTGATTGTATGAAATGCATCCCCCCCCAATTTTTGTAACTTATTACAAATAAACAAGTTACAACTAATAATTTAATATATTAACAATGTTATTAACAATTGTTGATAACTTACTAATATTTTCATTTTTTTTATATAAGTTTTCAACTATTAATTTTTCATAAGTTTATGAAATTACTTAACTTGTGTCAATCTGGAATGGATTTATTTTAGTGAAAATAAAATTGTAAATCTAAATAATTATAAACAATTGTGTGGTGTTTTAAATTCCATTGATTAATCGTAGGGCGTTGTATTCAGGAAGCATCGCTGCGTCTATTTTTTTCATTGTTTTTTTGTAATCATATTCAATACGAAATAGATTGAGAGTCATTCTTTCCGAATCAAAGCAAGCGTAGCCAGTTTTGTTGTTTCGATCTCGTGGTTGACCCACAGAGCCAACGTTTGATATGGTGTGGATATGGGGATCGATGTTGATCTTTAATTCTTGGTCGTAGCTGACCTCCTTATTGTGATAGTAAAAGTTAACAGGTACGTGAGAATGTCCACAGACACACAAGGGCTTGTTAAGGCGCTCCATTTCCAAAAAACTTAGTTCAGCGTCGTGAGGGGACTGTAGATAATAAAACTTATCTGGATCGTGTAGCGTGCCATGTGTTATAACAAAGTCGTTCATTTCAATGGTTAAAGGTAATGAATCTAAATAAGTTTTGTCTATATCGGTGATATTTTCTTGTGTCCAAAAAATAGATTCCTTCGCCACAGGGTTAAAATCGGTCACATCTAATTTGTTTAACACGGCCCAATCATGATTACCAGATACCACCTTAGCGTCAATATCCTTCAAAAGGGCGATGCAGCGACTTGGTTCAGGACCATAGCCCACAACATCTCCAACACAAGTAAAAACCTTCACACCTTCCCTAAGGGCATGCTCCACCACCGTTTCTAAGGCGTCGAAGTTGGAGTGGACATCACCTAAAATAGCATATTTCAAACAAATTCCTTACGTTCTAAGAGTTTTGAACTTATAAAAATTATAAAGCAGGAATAAAAGGTTGAGTACAAAAACAGCTTTAAAAGAAATAAAACTCCAAAATTTATGCCCAAAGTTAGAGCGTCACTGATATTAAATAAATCCATTCTTGGCAGAGTAAGCACAAGTAGATCCCCAAGATAGGGAATATTTTCAGCAATAAACGATCCCACATTACTTAAGGAGAACACGAAAAGACATATAAGTAAATTTAAGCCAAAAGGCACAAAAGGGCTAAGAGCTACGGAAATAGACACAATAAACAATGTGTTCATAAATGAAATTAAAAAAAATGATAAAACACTAGATGAAAAGCTGATAATCAAACTTTCCGCACTAGGTTTTAAAAGGTACCCGTCAAAGGACAGATTTTGTTGCAGGTGTAAAATGTCATATAAATAGATACTTATAAAGTCAAATAAGCCAATTTTACCAGACGATACGCAATATATATTAAAATGGTTATAACTGTACGCAAAATCAACTATAATATATGTAAAAGAGTATAAAATTATAGAAACGAATGTTAGGCCTAAAAAGTTTCCGAAAAGATATGAAAATTTACTTACTGGTTTTGAAAAAATTGCAAAAATTGTTTTGTCGGAAATTTCTTCAGAGACAGAGGTTGATGCAAAGTAAATTGTGGTGATTGAAGAGATGATAAAGGTCGAGGCGATAACGATATCCAGAAACATTTTAAGTTCTAGTGATTTTACAAATGTAAAAAATGGCAAGGAGGCGGACAGTATAACAACGGCGATGTTGAAGAGGAATAGGATAAGTGTGAATGGCTGGCGGATGGTTTTTTTTAGTCGTATAAGTGCCATGTTTAAGGTGTTAATCTGGGCCTCCCTTATTCTTGTATAGTATATGATAATTGACAAAGTACGTGTTTGCGAGTGTTGAGTTGTGGTTTGTGTTTTTTGACGTGATATTGGGGTGTGAATGGCTTGTGTTCCACGTGGAACATAAAAAGGTTATTTTATGAGTTCTTTAAGTAATGAAATGTTTTTTGCTGGAGTTTTTATTTGATGTGATTTAATTAAATGGTTTATATATGTTTTAAAGTCATCTTTCTCATCTAGAGTGTTGTAGTGTTTTTGAAGTTTCTCAATGGACTCCTTGTCTAAATGTTTGTTGATATAGTGGAGTATTTCAGTTGTTAGTAGTTTTTTGATAAGCTTTTTGTTTTTTTGGCTGCTGTTGATCGACAAGATGTTTAGGATGTAATAGAAACTTTCTTTAAAATTAAACATGGTTTGTGGGGTGATGTGATAGTTTGAGCTGTGTAATATGTTAAGAATGTATCGATCAAAGTCTATTTGGGGGTTTAGTTTGATGAATAGTGGTTTTTCAAGGATGAGATTGGATATTTGGATATAGTTACGTAGTTGATGATCCTGTATTTTTTTTAGGGCTTCATTGCCATTGATGCTTTGTAGTAACTTTGATAAGGCTTGATAATCTGCGTAGGCAATGCTTTTGATGTCTTTGGATAGATAGTCTATGACTTTTGATTTTCTTCTTTTGCTATTTAAGATATCAATAAGGCCATTGGGGTATTTGGCTTTGTCTTCGCTAAGTAGAAGGTGCAGGGCTTTAATATCGTTTGTGCTTTGATATTTTTCAAAGTTAGGGTTGCTAGAATCCTTAGGGTGTACTTTAAAACTATGAATTTTTGCATCTATGGCGTAGGGTTTGTTGTTAACATCTAAAAAATGTTGTGCTAATATCATACATATATCGTGACGAACAGACCAATTGTTTTTAATTTTTTTGTCGTAAAAATCAACAATAAGGTGATTTTTCTGTGTTTTTACAGCTGTATTGATGTATCTGTCTAAAACGCTTCCCTTATAGCTGCGTGTTTCTGATTGGTCACCACTTGGGTTGATGTCCAAATATTTTCTTGAATAGAGTAGTGTTTTTGAGGCAATCTCGTCGTATAGAGGATGGTCAACGTTGAGTTGGCCAAGTCGGTGAAAGTAGACGCTTGAAAGTTTGTTGTAGTAATCTTTGTTGTTGGGCCAGAGTTTGAGTAGTTTTCCTTCTACATATTTATTGGTTGAATTTTCGGAGTCAAAAGGTTTGTCGAGTGCGTATTTGTTGACAATTTCTGAATTGCGACGATTGTTTAAGAAGCGCGTGAGGATGTAATAGTTTTCAAGTGCAGTGTTGAAATTGTTGTAAACATCTGGATTATAGGCATTGACGTCAACGGCTTTGAGAAAATGTTTCTCTAAAGAAAGCACCCTTTTGTAAACTTGTTGTTCCATATAAGACTCTGTCAAACGAATAAGGGCTTGGTTGATAAGTTGTTGGAAGCGTTGATCGTCTGTGTTTGTATCTTGGATAAAGTGTTGGTGGAGATAATCTCTTACAAATTGGTCTATTGAATGATTATTAGTCCTTGGTTGTTGCTGCATAAATTTTTTAATATACGCCATATAATCTTTGTTGTTGGATAGTTTGCGTATACGATTCAAGTATCGATAATGATGCTCCATTTCACTGCTGATGTTTTTGATGTTGATGTTGCGGTAACGAATGTGATCCGTAAATATATAGCTGATAGCTGTGTAATACGAAAATGTGACGTAACTAAGTACAAACAAAGATGCTAGGACAATGTCATTTTTAGGAGTTATAAAAAAACCATCTTTTTTAAATGTTTTTTTAATGGCTAATCGCACAATATAAATAATAAACCAACCAAGTAAAAGCAATAAAAAGTTATAAAACCATATCGAAACGTTTGCCTCGTAATATTCACTAGAAAACCATGCTTCGTAGAACAGGAAGCTTAATACAAGTAGGCTAACTAGGAAAACGGTGACTTTATTTTCTTTTGTTAGGTCCAAATCTTTACGTTGTAGGCTAAAAAACAACCCTAATGAGACAAAATATGGGAGAAGACTGCCTGGTGTTTGAAAGGGGAAAAAGAATAAAGCGTTAATACTCATGGCTACAAGGGTGCAATAAAACCCTAGACCAACAAACCTTCTTATCAAATTTGTTTCATTTATTAATATGCGTATACCAATAATTAGGGGGTGGATCATAAGAAGGGTGAATACAAAAAGACCCATTAGCCCAAGGTCTGAAGCAAATTGTGCGTAATCACAATGAGACTGATTAACGTGTTTGGCTTTTTCAATTTTTGATTCTTCAGGGTGCCTGTGTAACGGATAGTGGATGCGATAATTATTTGCTCCGACACCTGTTAATAGGGTAGAGACGTTTTGTTTCATTATTCTTAATGCGGCTCCCACATAAAATATTCTTACCCGGTTACTGCCCTCTTTTGTGTTGAAGGTTTTGGAAAGCTTGTTTTCCCAATTGGTGATTGTGGTCTCGGCGTAATGGGTTTTGTCTGTCAGAGATAGGCCTGCGAACAGTGCGCTAAAGCCAAGAACAACAGCGACAATACTAAAAACGATAACCTTTAGAAGCAGGCGCTTGAACTTTGGTTCAAGAACAAATAGGCCAACAATAGCTGTTATGATAATGGCGCCCAACATTGAAACAATCCCCGCTTTACCCATGGATACGGTAAGGTAGATAAATTGAATAATAAGTGTCGCTCCCCAAAAAAATAGGGTCATGTAATGACTAATTTTTTTTCTTATTTCAGGGTAAATGATTAGCTTTGACGACAAACTGCAAATGAGAGAAATGGTAAGAGGTATGGACAAACAGACGTAGGCAGCAGCGAAATTGTTTTGACCAAAGGTAGAAAATGGAGGCTGAGCTGGATTCATGTTCACATAAGATTCGAAAACATCGCTGCTTACTCCATTTGAATTAATTGCTGTAGCGTATTCAGAAAAGAAGTATTGTAGGACCCCAATCAATGCAACTATGGTTCCGGATAACGAAGCTGACTTTGCAATAGAGAGTATGCGACCTAAAGAGGTCATGGTGTTGACTAAAATAAGAAATATTAAAAAGTACTGAAGCCATTGGTGAATTCTTAAGAAGATCTCAAAGGTAGAAGATTCACCGGGATGGGTTAGAGGGTAAAGAAGAGATATAAAGTGAATCAAAAAGAAAAAGAAAAATATCTTTCTTAGGGGTAAGCGTAAAACTAATCTATCACGATTGACAAGTTGTTGCGCAATAAAAGCAACGACAATGAGTATGGTGGTGAGATATGTAAAAAGAAACTTACCGTTAGAAAAGGTAGAAAACCAGGCTTGCAGAGCAAATTCTTTAGGTGCGCCACCAACTGAGTAGGCTTTGGTTGCAAACGCCATACTGGGGAGCAGACCGACATAACGAAGAATGGTAAAAAATAAACATATGGTAATGATGGAGAGTACAAGAGCAAATACTTTAGAAGTACCTTGCATTTTATTTTTATTGATTGAGCGGGTTACAAAATACAAAAAGTAAGCTACAAAAGGGATGGAGATAAGGTAGGTGATTGTGGAAGTCAAAAGTGTCGGCGCAGGAGTTTCAAAAAACTCACTTCTCATATAAGGTATAAAAATAGGCATGATGAAAATAAGCATCCACATTAAGTAGTGTGTGATGCCATCTAAAGGGCCTTTAAAAACAAGTTGTTCATTATTTTGGTTGTTGTCTAGTATCCTATTTTCAATCGTAATTTCTTCATCAGAGCTGCGTTTGTTTTTCGATTTTTTTAAACGAGATATAACTGAAAAAATAGAATTTTTTGTGTGCTCTGCGATTTCGCAGTTTAAAAATTCTGATGGAGGATATTCCTTTGATACATGTTTTTTGTCTTTTGGTTTTTTCTTTGACATATGATTAAAATAATTCCCATTCTTTATTTTTAAATCTACTCGAGAAGATTGAAAGTTAATGTTAAATAATCTTTAAGTATAGTGCATGTAGCAATGGTATTTTTTTTGAGATAATTGTGTTTTGCAGGGGTGCCCGCGTGTGGGTTTGCCGTATATTGGTTAATGTAATTTATAAATAAAAAGGGAACCCACATCGGAGCTCCCTGCGAAATTAATTTAAATGTTTAGAAATCGCCAAGTGTGGCTTCTTTATCGTCAGCTGAGGCTTTCTTTTTTTGAAGAGTTGTGGTGTCATCGCCTTGCAAACGATCAGTAGATACGCTGAAAATATCTCTTAAATTGTCCCCAAATACGGTAATTACAGCAATAGAGCCGATAGCGACAAGCACGAGGATAATGACGTATTCTGTGGCGCCTTGTCCTAAAGTTTTTTTCTTTTTGATATTTTTTCTCATTGTTCCTCCTAGAGTCGATTAAAATAAAGCAATGCCTGTGCCAGAAAATAACACTGTTTACACAATATATGGGCATTTATAAATGATATTTGTGGCTCATTTATAATTATATGTGGTATATGATTTTTAGGCAACTAATTTGCATCTAAATCTAGTATCGCCAATAATGGGTTTAAAATCACAAATTTTACAAAAAAAAGGTAAGATAACGGGTCGATTATGAAAAAAATAGTATCGATAGCGAATCAAAAAGGCGGAGTTGGTAAAACAACAATTAGTGTGAATTTGTCCTATAATTTGGCAATTTCTGGCTTTAAAACTCTTTTGATTGACATTGATCCCCAAGGAAATGCTACTAGTTCTTTAAATATCAAAAAGCCAAGGCATGGTGGCACCTATCATTTTTTGGTGACAGGTGAGTTTCATGAAGAAGAGATTCAGAAGTCAGAATTTACAGAAAATTTAGATATATTACCCGCTAGTTATTCCCTTAGAGATTTAGAGGCAGGGTTTAAGGGAGATGGCGATCAGCGTTTGTATTTGAAAAATGCACTCATGAAGCAAAAAGACAGATGGGACTACATTCTTATCGATTGCCCCCCCTCGCTTGGAATGCTAACATCTAATGCGTTATCAGCTTCGGATGAAATATTGGTTCCCATACAGCCTGAATTTTTGGCGATGGAAGGTTTGGCTCAAATGGTTGAAGCACAAAAATTGATTCAACGAGAAGTTAACTCTGAACTCAAAATGGGAGGGATTGTTATGAATATGATGGATCCCAATGAAGAATTGTGCTTGGAAGTGGAAGCGGAGGTACGCAAATATTTTGATGATATTGTGTATGAACATTGCGTACGCCGCGATATTAATTTTGCCGAAGCTCCCTCTCATGGACGTGCTTTGTTAAATTATGCAGCCAGAACTCGTGGATGTTTGGGGATGGTTGAAGTAACCAAAGAATTTGTGAAAGCTTAAAGGGAGGCGAATATGGGCTTGTCAAAGTTAGGGAGAAGTTTTTCAGAACTTATTGAAGACAATCGAGAAGTTGTTAATGAAGAGGTTATTAAAGTTTCAATTGAAACTATAAAACCAAATCGTAATCAGCCTAGACGAAACTTTGATGAAAAATCATTAAGTGAACTGTCTCAATCATTGGAAGCTCATGGTTTGTTGCAGCCCATACTCGTGATAAAAATAAATGGTGGATATGAATTGATTGCTGGGGAGAGACGTTTTAGAGCTGCGCAAATGTTGGGTTGGAAAACAATACCTGTGCGCGTTATGGATATGGACGAAAGTAAATCACTTCAAGCGGCATTGATTGAAAATATTCAACGAGTGGATTTAAATGTGATTGATTGCGCCCTATCTTATAAAGAGCTTGTTGTGCGTTTTAATTTAACCCAACAGCAAATAGCACAACAGGTAGGAAAAAATCGTAGCACCATCGCCAATACATTAAGACTATTAGAGCTGCCACAAAAAATTCAAGACTATATCGTTGAAGGGAAGTTGAACATGGGTCACGCTAGAGCCTTGTTAGCATTTTCATCTAACGTTCAAAGAGAAAAGGTTGCAGAAAAGGTGGTGAATGAAAATCTTAGCGTGAGATACGTCGAAGATTTAACGAAAAATGCCAATGAAATATCTACAGAAAAATCACAGAAAAAGATAAAAGAAGAGGATCCCAATTTGAAAGATATCGCCCAAAAACTTTCAGGAAAATTAGGGACCCGTGTACAAATAAAACAGGGGAGAAATAAAGGTAAGTTGATCATAGATTTTTATTCGTTGGATGATTTTGAAAGGATACAAAAGGCTTTGTTAAATGATTAAAAAAATATTTTTGTGTGTGCTGTGCTCTTTTGCGTTCATTGCTTGTGGCAATGAAGATGAGATTATAACTTTGGACGAGTTAACCAAATTAGAGATAGAAGGTGATATAGAAAAAACGGTCCAGAGAATAAAATATGCAGGAAAAAAAGGTAATTATGAATACGTTGATATTCTGCTTGATCAATGCCAAAATAGTGTTGTCGAAATTAAAGAGGCGTCAGGTCTGGCCTTAGAAAAAATTGTAGGTGTTGAATTTGGATTTTCTAGCAGTAATGAGAGAACAAAAAATCAAGCAATTAAAAAAGCACAAGATTGGTGGAATAATAACAGAGAAGATTTAATAAGGGGTTATATTTTTAAAAAGTTCAAGCCCTACCTTGAACTAGAATTTAATGGAGAAGCACGAGCAAAAATGGTGGGAGAATTTCCCATTATTATTAGAGACTTTCTTCTAAGAGACATCGTTTCATATGAAATTAAAAAAATAAAAAAAGTCACGGATGTTTTTTATTCAATGCAAATTATGAGCGACTTGGGCGATTCGGTATGGTCACAATTTGATGAAATTTTAAAACAAAAAAATGAATCACAGCTGTTGAAAGAAAAGATAGCATTTATTTTGTCTAAACAAAAACCGAGTTTGCTAAAAAAATATATGCCAGAAATTATGTTGAACTGTTCACAGATAGATAAAAGATGTGGCCTTTACAGGGTGTGGAGCAAGGCCGATTTGCCGATGGCCAAAAAACACTTATGGGAAGATTATAATAAGGCAAAAAATATTGACAAAACAAAATATTTAAAAACATTAGTTGGCTTTGATGCGGATAAAGTGAGTGAGTATCTACTTGGTATGCTAAAAAGTTCAAATCCGGCAATCGCTCTTGATGCGATTAGGTTTATAGGAGAATTTGGTTTTTCAGAACATATTGAGAGCTTGGTTGACGCTTTGCCTAATAACGATACCAACGCCTTTAGAGAGTCTTTTGCAACAGCTTGCTTTCAATTAGGTATGAAAAGAGCTATTGTTAAGTTGAGAGAAAAAGCGACAGATAATACAGTAATTGAATCAGACAGAATGATTTGTTTTAACACGATGGTACAATTTTCCGAGTACATGAATGAATATGAAGATAAAATAGTCCTTGTTCAATCAAAAGATGAAAAAAGCGTTTTGGCAGGAGCCATTTTGTTACAAGATGGCAAGGCCTCTAAAACGGCCGCGTATAATTTGATTGAGGCACTTAAGCAAGGGTTAACAAAGAGTACTGAAAAAGAAGTTCTTAAAGCTTTGGTTCATGTGACGGGTCATGATTTTGAGTTTGATGAAAAAGCATACAGTGTTTATTCTCAACGCGAAAGAGGTTTGGAAGAAGAAAAAAGAAAAACATTCAGATACCTAAAAGCAAAAGAATGGTGGATTTATAACCGAAACATTTCTAGAAAACATTGGATTTACAACGCTTTAATGAAAGCAGGTTTTGCGAGTATTGCGCAAGACAAACACATTCTTAGTGATAAAGAAGAAAAATTATTAAGTATTTTTGTTGAACTAGATGAGAAAAATGGTTTGGAATATTTGAAAGTGGCCTATGAAACAGGTAATGCTAAAAATAAAGATTCTGTATTAAAAATACTTAGAGAAAAAAATATTGCAGGAAGAGTGGAATTTCTTTTGTCGAAAATGCGAGACAGAAGAAATAAGGTTGATCCCATTATTGCCCAGGTGTTTTGTCGAGTTGCTGATGAAAGTTACCATAAAGAGTTGAGACAACTTGTTGATGAAAAAAACCTTGTTATAGCAAAAGATGCTTCGGATGCAATTATAAAAATTAGCGGCTTTAGGGAAATTGAATCGTTGATTTATATTGTTGAAAATGCTGATGAAGAGCGCGCAGTCATCGCTAACAAACTACTGCAGAAAATATCTGAAAATGATTATGGGAGATTGGTTTCAATAACCAAGCCAGAAAGAAAAAAAATCGTAGATGCTTGGAAAAATTGGTGGCGTGTTGTTTACGATGATAGTTACGTGGGGGCTTGGCAAAAAAAAGAAATTGATAGATTAGTCGCAGAAATAAATATAGGGAAATTGGTTCCAGAGTACAAAAGGCGTATAGAGTCGCTCACGCATTATCAACCTGATTTTAATGATGCCGATAGCTTAAAAAAGTTTTGGCAGAAACATGGAAGTCATTGGAGTTTAAATAGTCGTTACGTTATTGATTTGACTTCAGATAATTGGTGGCGTGTTGAAAAAGCTCAAGTTATATTAATGGCTAACGCGACGTTAAATGATGTGACGCATATGATCTACCTGCTTGATCCTGCAACGCCAAGACGTAATGATCGTATTTTATCGGTGTTGAGAGTACTCACGCAAATTGATATGGAATACTGTAGTACACTGACTTCTACTGAGCGCAAAAATAAAATTGGGAAGTGGAAATTTGGTTGGTTGAATCATCACTTATCTGAATTGAATCACGTGACTAAGAATTACTAATGAATAAAGATAAATTAGAAGAAATTTTTACGCTACAAAAAGAACTTAATAAACGCATTGGTGTAGACAGCGATTGTATTTCGGGCGATGACAAAGAAAGTGTGAAATGGATTTTAAATTATTCTAGAGCTTTAAGTCAGGAACTTGCAGAACTCATTGATAGCGTACCTTGGAAATGGTGGGCTAAATACCAAGTGTTTGACCGTCAAAATGCACAAATAGAACTTATAGATATGTTGCATTTTGTGGTAAGTTTAGCTCAGGTGATGGGTATGGATGCCGATGACGTTTTTGAATTGTATACAAAAAAACACCGTCTCAATCATAAACGGCAAGACGATGGGTATGCGGTTAAAGATGAAAATGATAATAAGGAAATATAGATTTAATTGAAAAATCTAAACTTAAACATCCAATAAAATGCGGCGATACCATCTTTCCATGTAATCTTTTTGCCTTCATTGTATTCGCGTCCAGCATAAGAAATGGGCACTTCAAAAATTTTACAGCCTTTAATGTTTGAAACCTTTTGTGTGATTTCAGGTTCAAAACCAAAACGACAACATTCTATATTTATTTGTTCGAGTATTTCTTTGCGAAATACTTTATAGCAGGTTTCCATGTCTGTGAGAGTTAGATTGGTGAGCATGTTTGAGACTAATGTTAAAAAACGATTGCCCAAACTGTGCCAAAAAAATAAAACTCTTAAAGGTCCTCCCCCACCTAAAAAGCGCGAGCCATAAACTACATCCGCATCGTATTCATAAAAGGGTTTGAGAAGTAAAGGGTAGTCTTTTGGGTTGTATTCCAAATCAGCATCTTGAATCAATATAACATCTCCTGTTGCTTCCGCAAAACCTGTTTTGAGCGCGGCCCCTTTACCTTTGTTGACATCGTGATAGAAAATTTTGTAAGGCCTTTTTTCTTCAGTAAACTTTTTTAAAATATCAATAGAGCCGTCCTTAGAACAATCATCAATGAGAATAATTTCTTTTTTCAGATCCAGTTCAACAGCTTCAACGTGTTCCAGTATTCTTTCGAGGGTTTCAGCCTCGTTATAGATTGGAATAACGATACTTAATTTTTTGATATTAGTTTTATTCAACTTGTTTCCTTTTTTGGTAAGTATATTCGAGTTGCTACTTTATTTTAAAACAGCTGTCTTAATTTAAGGTATAGGATTTTCAATTTTGTTAAATTTCGTCTTTTCTCGTCATGAAAAATTAATTTTTATTGACGGTCGGCAGAATTAACCATTTATCCTTTCAAACAATGAAAAGATAAATGGTTAATTCTGCCGTTAGCGGTAATGTTAGCTGCACATTTTTGCCGTAGTTTAAAAAATATTTTAGCTTTTATAAATGGACGTATCCTGTAAGTTATTGTTATATAAGGGTTTAAAGATGTAGAGAGAATAGTGATTTTTTGTGGCACGCAAGTTGTATTTGTAACAGTAAGAAAGATTAAGCCAATGATGCAGGAAACAATAAAAGCCCTCTTAATTATCGAAATGCTTTTGCTGGTAAACGTCATAATGGCTCTAACTCTTTGGTTTTTTTGGAAAAAGAAAACGGAAAAAGATACCGTTCTCAACGATGAAAAATTGTTGAACGAAAAAGCCAAAGACCTTTATGAAAAATTAAATAATAGTGAACCATCTCTCTCTCTCTCTCTTGGGCAGGAGGAATCTAAAAATTCCTCTTGTCCTTCTTTTTTGCAATTTGTTTGTGAAGAAGATGATAAGGAGTGGGTACTTACGTATTAGAAATACTTCCATTCTCTCTCTCTCAGGCAGGGCTTCCTCTAAGGTCCTGCCTTTTTTATAGAATATTCAAATCGTAAATAGGGCTTGGTGATAAAAGCCCTTTCACACTCCAGTATTTTTCCAAATATTTATATATCCACTCGTGGTCACTGGATGTTTTTTATCGGTAAAGGCCATGGCTTGCCTTCTGATCGTTGAAA